>SXGQ01335452.1_pt1 | contig 11843 bp, 11 predicted proteins | sample 3178371 | NCBI WGS metagenome assembly SXGQ01 (sample SAMN11356859, study PRJNA531348) | freshwater metagenome | isolation source: freshwater sample F1-20 | place: China: Fuxian Lake, Yuxi | collected 2017-12-25 | reverse complement strand
GGCGTGCGCAGCGGGTCGTGTGGATTGCGCGTCTGTCCACCGAGCGAGCTGAAGGCACTCCCCGATGCGAACTCGGACAGATTCACCTTGGCGATGATCACGGCGCCCGCATCACGCAGCCTCCTCACGAGAAACGCATCGTCGGGCGGCAGCGATCCTTCGAGCAATATCGACCCCGCGGTGGTGGGCAGATCCTTCGTGTCGAAGTTGTCCTTCAGTACCACCGGAATGCCATGCAGCGGTGAGCGTTTGCCCGTTGCCTTGCGTTCCGCATCGAGAGCCCGCGCCTGCTCGAGCGCCTTGGCATTCAGGGTGAGCACGGCATTGAGATGCGGCCCCTTCTCGTCGTAGGCCTCGATGCGCGCCAGGGCCAGTCGCACCAGCCGTTCGCTCGTGACGGTTCCGGCATCCATCGCGGCGGACAGCTGCTGAATGGTCGCGGCGTCGAAGTCGACGGTTTGCGCCCGGAGCACCGGCGCACACGCGGCAAGCACGAGGCCGGCAACGAACAGGCGAGTGGCGCGCATACGCAGGTCGGTGGCAGGAGAGGGGAACCGGCAAGGCTCGCGAAGTATGCAACTGGACGGCATTGTTCGTGAGGGCGGTTCTTCACCGTGACGTTGCAGAGGGCATACCATGAGTGTTCGATCCGTTGCCGGGAGCATGGCCATCCGCGCCTCGCGGGGCCTGTGGACGGCCGCGATCCTGCTGTCACTCTCGCCAGTCGGGATACAGGGGCAGGCGGCTGCGACGCCACGCGAGTCCGGCGGCACGGCCGCGAAGGATTCGGCAGAGGCGCTTGCCACCTTTCGCGAGAATATCGCCGCCATTCATGCCCGCAATCAGGCGCGATACCTCGCCACGTATGTACACACCGATCGACTCGTGCGACACTCGCCCGCCGGCATGGAAATCGGGTACGAGAACTGGCCGGCGAGAAAGACGAATGCGTGGCCTGACACCCTCATCGTAAAGGAGATGCGAGTGACACCCATCGCGCCCGGTGTGGTGTACGGGTACTACCGGTATATCGGAGTCCCGGCGCCCGGGGACACGCTCACCGGCGTGTCCACCCGCGTCTTCGTGCGCACGCCGGACGGAATGCGCATCACCGTGTCGGCGTCATGGAACGACCCGACGCCGCCCGCCACCAGAAAGTGACGCCTCCGCCGTCACGCCCCCGCCAACTGGCTCACAGCCGATCCGCCACCGCCTCCACCAGCCCACTTCATCACGATGCCCATACTCCTGCTCTCCCTGGCGCTGCAGCAGCCGCCCGCGCCCCCCGCCACTGCCGCGCCAGTGGCTCGTATTGTCGTGACTCCCAGCCAGCCCACCGTCACCGTTGGTGACTCCGTGCTGTTGGTGGGGCGCGCCGTGGACGCGAACGGTGCGCCCACGGAGGCGCGCATTCTATACAACCAGGGTGGCTACAGCTTCGAAGGAAAGGTCGACCGCTCCGGATGGGTGAAGGCCGGGGCTCCTGGTACCGTGGTGGCTACGGTGTCCGCGGTGCAGACCGGCCGCGCCCCCGTCGTGCAGCGTGTGGAGGTGAAGGTGGTGGCCGACGCGCCCGCGCGCGTGGCCATTGCGCCGAAGATCACGGCGCTGGTGGCCGGCCAGGCATATCCGCTCACCGCCACCGGCATCTCTCGCGATGGAGATCAGGTGCTCTCGCCCGCCACGTGGAAGAGCGCCAACCCGTCGGTGGCCAGGGTCAGCGCAGAGGGTGTGGTGACCGCTCTCGGCGCCGGCCGTACGACACTGACCGCGACGGTGAATGGTGTGTCCACGACCATGCCCGTGGAGGTCGTCAGCGCCGCCGCTGGTCGGAGCAGCCTCACCGCCTCCGCCAGTCGCGTGCGTCAGGGGGACGTGGTGCGCCTCATGTTCGCGCTGAACGCCGGTGGTCGCCGCCGCACCGATCTGTCGCCCGTATACACGCTGTCGGGTGGGAACGGGCAGATCGATGCCGACGGGCGTTTTGTGGCGTACACCGAAGGGACGTACGTGCTCACGGCCGTCGCCGGCCCCGCCACGGCCAGCACCACCATCACCGTGAGTGAACGTGATGTGGGACAGCAGTTCGAACTGGTGGGTAAGGTCGTGCGTTCGCGCTTCTCCACCGAGGAAGTGTGGGTGCACCCCAACGGCAAGGTGGCGTATCTCGGATCGGGGAGTGGTGGTGACGTTGCCTACGTGATCGACATCAGCAACCCCGCCGATCCCAAGGTCGTCGACTCGATGCTGAGCAACACGCGTCGCGTGAACGACCTGATGACCGACGCGGACGGCAAGATCCTCGTGCACACGCGCGAGGGCGCGAGCGACCGCAAGAACGGTATCGTGGTCTACACGCTCGAGGATCCGCTGCACCCGAAGAAGGTGAGCGAGTACACCGAGACGGTGACTGCCGGCGTGCACTCGAGCTTTGTGTACCGCGACCGGAAGACCGGCCAGCTCAATGTCTTCATCACGAACGACGGCACCGGCGCCGTGCACGTGATCAACCTCGACGACCCGTCGAAGCCACGCGAGCTCGCCGTGTGGGCGACACCGCGCGCCGAGGCTGGCCGCTCGCTGCACGACATCGACGTGCAGGATGGCCTGCTGTACGGCTCCTTCTGGAACGACGGCCTCGTGATTCTCGACGTGGGCAATGGCATCAAGGGGGGCACGCCCGCGAAGCCGCAGTTCGTGTCGCAGTACAAGTACGATCTCGACAAGCTGTACAAGCGCGTGGAGCTCAAGGGTGGCCCCGGCTTCATCCGGGGCACACACACGGCGTGGCGGCACAAGGACTACGTGTTCATCGCCGACGAAGTGTTCGGGGCGGGGTTCGGTCAGGCTGGTGGCGCCGAACTGACCCAGGCGTGGGGGCGTCTGCAGGTGATCGACGTGTCGGACATCGCCAATCCCAAGTCGGTCGCGTGGTGGGAGCCCGACTACGGCGGCGTGCACAACGTGTGGGCGCGTGGCGATACGCTCTACATGGGCGCGTACAACGCCGGCTTCCACGCCATCGACGTGTCGGGTGAACTGCGCGGCGATCTGCGCGCGCAGAATCGCAGCATCGCCACCTTCCGTCCGTCCGATCCGAAGGCGCACGTACCCAACGCGACCATGACGTGGGGTGTCGTGGCGAAGGACGATCTCATCTTCGTGAACGACATGAATGCCGGGCTGTTCATCGGCAAGATCAAGCCGAAGCCGGGGAGAATCACGCCGTGACGTGGATCGGGTGGTCGGCGGCGCGTGTGCTGGCCGCCGCGCTGCTGGCCGGCAGCCCATTCACCGCCGACGCGGTCGCGGCGCAGGCGGTCGCGCCGTCCTCGCTCGCGCCGTTGCCGCCCATGCGCACGTACGAAGTGATCGTCGGCGCCGAAGCCGTGGACAAGATGCAGGTCGTTCGCTTCGGTCCTGACGGCGCGCGTGTATCCCGCGAACGGGTGATCGGCCGGAACGCGGTGGATCCCGATGGCCCACACGGCGTGGGGGTGTCGCCAGATGGCCGCACCTATTTCGTGAGCACTGCGCACGGTGTGCCGAACGGCACGTTGTGGAAGCTCGACACCGAGTCCGACAAGGTGCTGGCGCAGGTGGACCTCGGCGCGTTTCCGGCCACGCTGCAAGTCAGCACCGACGGCGAGTTCGCATGGGTGGTGAACTTCAATCTCCACGGCGATATGGTGCCGTCGAGCGTGTCGGTGGTAGGCACCCGTGACATGGTGGAGCTCACGCGCATTCCCACCTGCACGATGCCGCATGGCTCGCGGCTTTCGCCCGACGGTACTCATCACTGGTCGGTGTGCATGATGGACGATCTGCTGGTGGACATCGATGCCGGTCGCTTCGAGGTCGCGCGCCACTTTTCGCTGGGTAAGGGGAGCGAGATGGGCATGAGCGGGCCACCGCCGCAGCGTGGCGCGGCCGTGTCGGCCGATCACGCCGGCCACGGCATGGAGCCGCCCAAGCCGGGCGACGTGAGCTGCTCGCCCACGTGGGCACAGCCGTCACGGGACGGCCGTACCGTGTGGGTGGCGTGCAACCGTGCATCCGAGTTGGTGGAGATCGACGTGGCGTCGTGGACGATGCGCCGTCGGCTCCCCACCGGCGCGGGCAGCTATAACCTGGCCACCACGCACGATGGCCGGCTGCTGATCGGGACCAACAAGCGCGGACAGTCGGTGAGCATTCACGACGCGGCTACGGGTGCCGAACTGGCGCGCATTCCCACGTCGCGTCGCATTCCCAGCGGGCTCGTCGTGTCGCCGGACGATCGCTACCTGTTCGTCACCTGCGAGGGCGTGGGGTCGGAACCCGGCGCGGTGGACATCATCGATCTCGCCACGCGAACGCGCGTCGCCTCGGTGGATGTGGGGCAGATGGCGGGCGGTATCGACGTGTGGCGGGTGCTGCCAGCGCCAGTGCGGGACGCCAGCAATCGTTCGCTGCGAGCTCCGTGAAGCATGACGCCCCCCGGACACCGCATTCGTCTTTATCGCGGGCTTGCCGGCACGCCCTGACCTCAGCAGTAAACCCGTGACGGTCACCACGCTCATTCTGCCCGGCTTGTACGATTCCGGTCCCGATCATTGGCAAACGCTCTGGGAGCACGCCGATGACACGTATCACCGAGTCGTACAGCGCGACTGGGCCACACCGCGGTGTCGCGAGTGGGTGGACACGCTCACGGAGGCGATCGCCGCTGCACCGCACGAGGTGCTGCTGGTGGGGCACAGTACCGGATCACTGCTGATTGCGTTCTGGGCCGGGTACGCCGCGCGGCAATCACCCGCGTTGCTCTCGCGCGTGCGTGGCGCCCTGCTGGTGGCACCGAGTGATCCCGATGGTGCGGTCTATCCACCCGGTCCCGAGGGATTCTCACCGGTCCCGCGGGCACCCCTGCCGTTCCCGAGCATCGTGGTGGCGAGTACCACCGACGAGTATGTGACACTCGCCTGCGCCCGCGGGTTTGCCGAGTCGTGGGGCAGTCGTTTCGTTGAGATCGGCGCCGCCGGACACATCAACGGCGCCGCCGGTTTCGGGCCATGGCATGACGGACAGGTACTGCTCGAGGCGCTGCGCCGCGGTGAAGCGCTGGCGGATCCGCCGGCATTGTCCGACAGCACGTTCGTGCTGCACTGGCTCGATGCACAGGCATCACCAGCGCTCCTCGGCGCGGCGCGTACACTGGTGCGCGAGTACGCCGCCCTGCCCCACACCGTGGGGCGATGGCAAACTGCCGAGGCCGATATCGCGGCGCTCCCGCACCCGTTTTGGGCGCCGGCCGGTGCCCTGCTCGTCGCGTACGACGACGCTACCGCGGTGGGATGCGGTGCATTGCTGGAGTTGGACGCCGACGTGGTGGAGATGAAGCGCGTGTATCTGCGTCACGCGTCCCGCGGTCGCGGCTATGGCGAGCGGATCTGTCGCGCCTTGATCGCACGCGCCACGGCAATGGGGTATCGCCGTCTGCTGCTCGATACCGCGCCGGCGCTGCACGCCGCGCGGTCGCTGTACACGCGGCTGGGCTTCGTGCCCATTCCGCCCTATCGGGATGGACTACTGGAGGACGCGCTCTGCTACGCCCTCGATTTGCCCGGACGACCGATCCGCGCGGGCGGCGATACCCCCGGAATCGACGCACGATGACGACCCCACCGACTCGAGTCACTGTTCGATCGAGCCGGCTGTTCGGCTCGCAGGTGGGGTGAACGCGCCGCGCTTTGCCGACGGCGCGTCCGTTACGGAACGATCACCGTCCGTACGGGCGCGCGATGCGCCTCGAGCGCATCCAGCACGCCGTTGATGGCGTCGGCCTCCAACGGCACCCGATTGGTCACGACTTCGTCGAGCACCAGTGCGCCGCCACCGGCCATCGCGGTGAGTTCCTCGAGTTCGCCGAGCAGGTGATCGTTGGAGCCGATCAATTCCGCTTCGCGTCCGATGAGATCGCGGTAGGTGTCGATGGGCACCACCTGATCGTTGAGACCGACGACGACGGCCCGTCCGAGTGGGGCCACGCTCTTGAGCGCCAGTTGCACCGTGTCCGCGTGTCCCACCAGTTCAATCGCGATGTCGACGCCGCGGCCGCCGGTGAGCGCGCGCACCGCGTCCGCCGCCATGGCCGGCGTGAGGCCGGTGGTATCGAGTGGCGTGGCTCCGAACCGCCGGGCGAGGGGGAGCTTGCGCGCATCGCGATCGGCGGCCACCACCTGCGAGGCCCCGAGCGTACGCGCGATCTGAATGGCCGACATGCCGAGGCCGCCGGCGCCGATCACGAGCACGACATCACCCGGTGCACAGCGCGCCTTGCGCAGCGCATGCAGTGACGTCGACGACGAACACATCATCACGGCGCCATGCTCGTACGACACGTTGTCGGGGAGCCGTACGGCGTTGCGCTCGGGCACTACGATGTATTCAGCCCAGCCGCCGTCGGTGAAGTGCCCCAGCATGAGCCCGGTGGCACAGAACTGTTCGCGTCCCGCCGAGCAGTGCTCGCACTGCCCGCAGATGACGAGGTAATGCAGGCACACGCGATCACCCACCGTGCGTGTGGCGACCGCACTTCCTACGACGACAACATCACCGGCCACCTCGTGCCCCAGCGTGAGCGGCAATGGTTCCACGCGCGAGCGCCCGGCACGGTAATGCACATCGGAGTGGCAGATGCCGGCGGCCCGCACCCGCACCAGTACCTCGCCCGGACCGACAGCGGGAACCGGAACTTCGTGCAGCACGACCGGCTGTCCCGGACGCTCGAGACGCACGGCGCGCATGGTGGCAGGCGTTGCCGTTGGGAGCGTCACGCGATCACGCTGCCGGTTTGGGATCGCGACCCTGCCACAGGTTCGCCGTATTCAACTCGTCGCGGCCGCACAGCTTGAGATAGCAGAACAGCTGTGTGCGGTACGCGGTATAGTTGGCCAGCACGAGCGTCACGAGATGCGCTCCGCGCGACATCGGACCGCCAAAGAGCTGGATGCTGGCCCGCAGTTCGTCATCCGTCATGGCGCCGATGTGTTCGGCGAACCACGCCGGCTGGGCGGCCAGCGTGGCATCGAGCCCTGCGAGATCCGCCTCGCTGGCCTGTGCCTGCGCCGCCCCCCAGGCATCCCGGTCGAACGTGCCGTTTCGGATGGCCTCCACGAGTACCGGTCCCTGCACCACGAGGTAGCGCACCAGCTCGATGCTGCTCCGCTGCGTCGGCGTGGGCCGATAGTCGACGGCATCACCCTCGATCTTGGTGATGAGGTGACGGAGCACGTGCACTTCGTGCGTGAACGCGCCGACGAGCTCTGCTTTCGTGAAGACCATGAGTCGATTGACAGGGAGGGAGTAGACCCGCGAGATCGCAAAGTTGTCGGGCCTGTGGGGTTTTCACCAGCCGCGGCCTGATGCGACGACGCCCGCCTGCCAGCGCGACGCTTACCCGGCGAACCCTGATGGCATCCGCGTGCTGCCATGGCTCACGCCAAGGCGCCGAATCAAGTCGGTTGCCGACGGATGGCTCGCCTGCAACAGCTCCATGTGTCCCGCTTCGAAGCACGGGCCGGTGAATCCCGGTGCCATGGTGCACCCGAACAGCGCATAGCGCCCGCCCGCCACCAGTTCGCCCGCCTGCCAGGTCCCGGCAGGCACCACGACCTGCGCACGTTGCCCCGCCTGATGGTCGTGCCCCATGGGCACCGTCTCGCGGCGTCCGTCGGCGTGCAGCAAATGCAACACGAAGGGATCACCACCGTACGCATGCCATAGCTCGTCGTGCGCAAGGCGGTGAAACAGGGAAACGCTACGCGGGCTGTCGGTATAACAGCCAATCATGGCGGTGCCCACGGGTCCGCCGTTCGCGAGGACCTCCGTCGAGCGCCAGGTGCTCCGGTACAGAGTCCCCTCGACCGGTAGCCGGGCGAAACGATATTGTCGCAGCACCGCCATCGTGTCCGCGTGTGGAGCCTGACCGTCGAAATGGAACAGGTCCAGCACATCCACGACGGCCTCGATCTCCAGCGCCCCGTAATAGTGCGGGTACAGCTCGACACCCGCCGTCTTCGGTGTGGCCGTCGGCAATGGCGCCGCCGGCTCGTACCGCAGTGGTGCTGACAACAACGACGGATCGATCACCAGCAGCACGAGGTCGGGCACGCCACCGAAGTAGGCCCGCGCCGTGGGGAGCACCTGATGCGCGCGGGAGAGATGCACGAACCCCTCGCTCGAGAGACTCGCGGGCCGGTATGCTCCGGCCGTGCACGCTGCGTCGAGCGCCGCGCGTGTGCAGATGTGAAAGACCGCGGGGTCCGTTGGCGGCGTGTTCATGGGTGGACAGTGTGCGGAGGCGGGAAACACGGTCACGCGCATCCAAGGTAATCGGTCGAACGCCCTCCTTGGCGCGCACGTACCCCACGAGCGATTTTCAGATCATGAGCGACTTGTCCCGTTTCCCGACCGCCACGCTCCAGGCCATGAAGAACCGGCTCACCAACTGGATTGTGTACCTCGCGTTCATCGATGGCGTCGTCGTGGTGGTATTCGTGTGGTTCGTCGTCAACAGATCGCCGCGAGCGGTCATGCCGTTCGTTCCCGTGGCCTTGCTGCCGGCCATTGCGCTGGTACCGCTTCTCGGGCGCGCGTCGGCGATCAAACGGGAGCTCGACCGGCGCGCCGACTAGGCGCGTCAGCGATCGTCGGCGACGAACCCGCGGGCGCGCAGCGCCGCGACAACGGCCGGCTGCGCCATCGACTCGGGCGACTCCTGCCACCGATTGATCGCCTCGTTGCGTGTGGCCCCGGCGTCGAGCAGCATCTCGACGATCGCGACATAATCGTCGTCGCTCTCCTTCTGGCTGTACCGTGAACCATGCGCCGCCTAGGCGATCGGAGAGCTGCCGTAGCGCGTATCCCGTACGTTCACCGGGGCCCCCCGCTCGATGAGTGCCTGCACCAGCGACGGCTGCGCATGCCACGCGGCCCAGTGGAGCGCGGTTCCCCCCCATGGACTCTGCGACGCAAGGGGCCAGCCGAGCGCCAGCATGAGCCGAACGGCGTCGTGCTTGTCATCGACGATCGCCTGCAGCAGGGCGCCGGCATCGACCTCGGAGAGTGAGGCCACGCTTTCTGGATATTCGCTGACGATCGCCCGTGCACGATCGGCGTCGGCCGTGAGACAGGCGCCGAGCAGGCGGTCGGTGGGGGTAACGCGTGACCGGTCGGCGCCGTTACGGACCAGCCACGCGGCGCCGACCGCGTGGCCACTGCGCACCGCCAGGGTATACGGCGTTGCCCCGTTGCGCCGCTCGGCATTCACGTCGGCACCGCACGCCATGAGGTGGGCGAGTATCTCGACGCCGTAGCCGTTGGCGGCCGCACGATGCAGCGGCGTCTCGCCAACCTGCCAGTCGGCTTGTCCATCGCCGATTACAGTGAGCGGAATGGTGGGGTCAGCCCCGTGGTCGAGCAGCCACTCGAAACCGCGCACGACCTTCGGTGCGATGGGATTGGTGACCTGATGCGATGCGAGGAAGTACAGTGGTGTGCTGGCGCCCTCCACCGGTCCGCGGCTGACGTCGGCTCCGTGTTCGACGAAGAGCTGTAAGACCTCGCGCTCGTCATGCTGCGCGGCATGGTACAGGCTTTCGCCGTCGGTGGGACGGGCGCCGTACTCCAGGAGCACCCGCGCCACCGCCACGTTGCCAGCTCGACTCGGGAAATAGAGTGCCGGGATGATTCCCTCGCCGTCACCCACCCGAAAGCTGGAGTTGGCGTCGGCTCCGGCATCGAGCAGGGCGCGGACCAGCTGCGCCTGGTCCTCGTCGGACACGCCTCGGCAGCGTTTGAACTCGGTGAAGCAGGCATAGATGAGCGGCCACGTGTGATCGGGCGGGATCGTGTGCGTCGCGAGTGCGGTATCCCGCGCGAGACACGCCCGTACCGCGGCAAGATCGCCAGCGGCGCAGGCGGTACGGAGGCTTACCGATTCCACGCCAGGGTGCCGCGCCAGCAGCGCGCGGGCGCGATCGATCTCGTCGTTCCGGATCGCCTCCAGCAGCTCCAGACCGGCCAGCGCCATTTCGTGGTTGTCCATGGTCGCCAATGTCTCGCTGCTCGCGCCGGGTGAGGTGCTGCGCGAGATGCTGCGTGCGATGCTGCGTGCGATACTGCGACGTTTCGCGCACGCTGCATATTTCCTGCGAGGTGCGCCTGCCTGTCCGGCGTCGAATGTACGACATCACCATTCAGCCTGCCACGCGTCATGCTCTCCCGTCGCCAGTTTCTGCATACCGGCCTCATCGCCTCTGCCGGTGCGGCCCTGTGGCCGCGTCACCGCTTGATCCTCGACGGTGAGCAGCCGCTCTCACCGCTGTCGTTCGATCTGCACACGCATCCCGGGGCGTTCTTCAATGCCGGCAAAACAGGCTACGTCGCCGACTCGCTCCGCGGCACCGTCACGGGGATGCGTCGTGGACGACTCTCCGGCGCATTCTTCAGTCTGGTCGGCGATGCACCACTCATCGAGCTCACGCCCACCGGCGTGAAGACCCGTGGCAGCTATGCACCGGGCGAGGCACGCACCGAGTACACGCGGCAACTGGCGCTGCTTCGGGAGCAACTTGCCGCCGTCGCCGACTCGGCCTTTCTGGCGACCGCCGCGGCCGATCTGCGTCGCGGGCAGCGGGAGCAGCGTGTCGCCGCCTATCTCGGGTGCGAGGGCGGTGAGTTTCTCGATGGCGATGTGGATCGCCTCGATCTCATGTACGCCGACGGTCTGCGCTCGCTGCAGATCGTACATTATGTCCCGAGCGCGCTCGGTGATTTGCAGACCCAGCCAGCGCAGCACAACGGTCTCTCGGCATTCGGCAAGGACGTCGTGAAGCGCTGTAACACGAAGCGCGTCCTCGTGGATGTTGCGCATGCTTCGTTCGCCACCGTGCGCGATGTGGTGGCCATCACCACCGCGCCGGTCATCCTGTCGCACAGCATTCTCAGTCTCGACGCCAACCGGCTGTTGGCGGCGCGATCCATCAGCGTGGAGCACGCGAAGCTGGTGGCAGGCACCGGCGGCGTGATCGGCGCGTGGCCCAGCGGTTTCAACCGCAGCTTCGACGAATTCGCGGACAACACCAAGCGACTGATCGACGTGGTCGGTGTGGATCACGTGGGGCTCGGCACCGACATGGACGGCAACCTCGAACCGGTGTTCGCCGACTATCAGCAACTCGGTTCGTGGGCCGATGCGCTGGTGCAGCGGGGCCTATCGCGCTCCGATGCCGGCAAGGTGCTGGGTGGCAATATGCTGCGGGTGCTGGAACAGGTCATCGGCTGAGGACACCCGTCGGGTGACGCGCCGAATCAGCCCGGCGGCAACGGTGACGGCCACGCCAGTCGCACGCCTGCATTGGTGAGCGTGCGCTGCAGATCGCGCGTGCGGCGGATGTCTTCGAACACGGCGACCGGCGGTCGCTTCGTCGACAGGGCCGTGGCGGCCAGGTGACCGGCGGCCTCACCGAGGTTCCACTCGATGGGATGCAGCCGGAAGCATCCGTTGGTGAGATGCGTGACGCCGAGGTTCTTGCACGCCGGCAGCAGATTGCGGAGGCGCACGGGGACCAGCGCACCCAGCGGAATCTGGAAGGGCACCGTCTCGCCGTATCCCCCGGTGTCACCGCGCGTGGTGCGGTGCAGATCCATCGCGTAGTGGCCGATGCCCACACTGTCGGCGAACGCCGTGGTCTCGGTGCCGGGGGGCAAGGCCATCGACGTAACAGCCCGGTTGGCAAAACTCAACCGATTATTTTTATCGAATTCCAACAAAGAGTTGATCATGCTCAAAGACGAATTGG
>SXGQ01149693.1_pt1 | contig 11845 bp, 12 predicted proteins | sample 3178371 | NCBI WGS metagenome assembly SXGQ01 (sample SAMN11356859, study PRJNA531348) | freshwater metagenome | isolation source: freshwater sample F1-20 | place: China: Fuxian Lake, Yuxi | collected 2017-12-25 | reverse complement strand
CGAATTAGAATCCCAAAACAGTAAACATCTCGCGCGCATGGAAGAGTTGAACCAGGCGAAGGCACGCTTGGAGGCGACCACGCGACAACTGGAGGAGGAACGCAACGGGCTGTTGGCGGCCGCCGAACAAACGCTGCAATCCGAATTAGAATCCCAAAACAGTAAACATCTCGCGCGCATGGAAGAGTTGAACCAGGCGAAGGCACGCTTGGAGGCGACCACGCGACAACTGGAGGAGGAACGCAACGGGCTGTTGGCGGCCGCCGACAAACGGTTTGAAGACCATGTGCAAAAACACGCGATGAAAATGATGCAAGCCATTTCTTTCTCTCACGTGTCTCGCGCCGTTTCTGCAAACTACGCGCACATGCACATGATTTGTCATGGACTGGATTTCAACGAAAAACGGGTGTTGATTTATTCGCACTATTCCGATAAAGAAGAGGTGGAGAGCTACAATTATTTGACGCTGGAACGAATGGAACCCCGGTTTGATCACGTCATTGTGCTGACGAATTGCCCGAACAAGTGGCAGTTCGCCAGCCCCGACTACAACAAGTTTCACGTGTTGTGCTACAATTTTAAGAGCGACTTTCGCAATTATGGCGTCTTCGTCATGCAGGCGGGAGGGCAGTTGAAGCGCGCTTCGCAAGTGTGCATCATGAATGACTCGTTTGTCGTGGTGGACGTGGCGGCGTTTAACCGGTGCATGAGCCACATGTTTGCGCAGGCCTGTGATTTCACGGGAATTACCAGCAGTTATGAAAATGTTTATCACATACAGTCGTATTTCATGTGTTTCAACAATGCCGCCACGGTGGGCGCGGTCGTGGATTATTTTGACGCACACGGACTGCCGATGAACCATCACGCCGCCATTTCGTTGTATGAACTTGGAATCACGAAGCATCTTGTTGACAAGGGGTTCGTGCCGTTTGCGGCGGTTTCAAACAAGGAAATGCCGGTTCCGTTGAACACCACGTGCTTCAAATGGTCGGCCGTGTTGCAGACCACTGGCATTGTGAAACGACAGCACTTTTTAAAGCAGTACCCGCCGCGATTTGCAATGACGGACTTCAACATTGCGCTGGTCGCCGTTAAATTTTCCGAAAACAAGCACTTTATCCATTTTTTGAACTATCATGGCGTGAAATACGATTGAATTGCGAATATTTAAGTAAGGGTGCAATATATATACATATATAATCCAATGTCGTCCATCCGAAGTTTCCACGACATACAAAATGTGCTGTTCATCAATTTGGATTCGCGCATAGACCGGCGCACCCATTTTGAATCGCAGTTCCGAAAAATAGGGCTGCAACCGCAGCGCTTTTCGGCAATTCGGAATGCGGACGGCGCCATTGGGTGCAGCATGAGCCACGTGGCGTGCATGGAACTGGCGATCAAAAACGGCTGGGACCACGTGCTCGTGTGCGAAGACGACGCCACGATCACCAACCCGGGCCAACTGGTGCACCAGTTCAACCAATTTTTGGCCCGGTTTGGCGATGCGTGGGACGTGCTGCTGCTAGCCGGCAACAACTACCAGCCCTTCCAACAAGTCGCACCCGAAGCCGTGCGCGTGGCCAACTGCCAAACCGCCACCGCGTATTTGGTGCGGCGCCCCTATTTTGAACGGCTGCTGGCCAATTTTAAGGATGGACTGAAACATTTGATTGCGGAACCGGGAAACCAGCCCAGTTACGCAATTGATCAATACTGGAAACTGCTGCAGCGCGTGGATCGTTGGTATTTAATCGTGCCCACTTCAGTGATTCAGCGCCCCGATTACAGCGACATATGCCGACAGCACGTGGATTACAGCGACGCAATGACGCAAGTCAATAAAAAATGGTACGGGAACGGGAACCTAAGGTTCCCGTAAACCCTCCTCCTCCTCAGAAAACCTCCTCAGAAAACCTACGGTTTTCCGAACCTTTCCCTAAGTAAAACCTAAGGTTCCCCGAACCCCTCCTTATCAGGGAACATAATGTTCCCCGAACCCCTCCTTCGTAGGGAACTACGTAAAAGCGCAGCGCAGCGCAGTCGTTGCACTTAGTGCCTTTGGCCCCGGTCCGAACCTTTCCCTCAGGGAACCTACTGTTTACAAGGCCCTTGCTCCCCCACATTGGACAGCGCATCCGCGCGCTGGTTTTTGTCCCGATACACGTGATCGTAATCAATTTTCGCGAATTTTGATGCCAGGGTGACGGCGCATGTGTGCAGCGGTGCCAGTTTGGGCGAGTTCACCTTGTATTTGCCCTGCATTTGCCGAATGACGAGCTGGCTGTCGCCGCGCACCTGCAGCTCCGTGATCCCCTGTTTCACGGCTGCGTTTAGTCCCAAGATGAGCCCGGTGTACTCCGCCTCGTTGTTGGTCGTGCTGTGCCCGGCAAACACGGACTCCGCAAACACTTCGTTTCCAGATGCGTCGTATATGACGGCGCCTGCGCCCGCGCGACCCGGGTTGCCCTTGCTGCAGCCGTCAAAGAACATGGTGTGCATACTATGTGTGTAGTAATGTAGTAATGTAGTAATGGATGGTTTATTGCGGGTTACATTAGAGAGAATATGTCAAAATCAATTTTTACTATTATTTCAACGATTCAAATTTAAATAATAGAATGCAAGGTGTATTATTTGCCATGGCCGCTACCATAACACACGCGCTCTACATCAATCTGGATGCACGCACGGACCGCCGCGCGCACGTGGAAGCGCAACTAGCCGCCCTTAAAAATTCCCAAATCGGGATGACGAACCTGGCCGCTGAGAGATTCCGCGCCATTAAACACGCCACCAGCGGCGCCATCGGGTGCAGCCTGAGCCACTTGCGCTGCATTCAGCTGGCCAAGCAGCGCGGCTGGGACCATGTGCTGGTTTGCGAGGACGACGTGCTCTTCACAAACGTGCCGCTGTTTTTGGCGCAGTTGTCTAAATTCATGGCCACCGTGCCGCAGTGGGACGTGGTGCTGCTGGCCGGCAACAACGTCCCGCCGTATCGGGTCGTGAACGACGCGTGCGTTCAAATCAGCAGCTGCCAAACCACGACGGCCTACATTGTGCGCGCGCATTACTACGACGCGCTCATTGCCAATTACCGCGCGGGCATAAATTTGTTGATGCGCAGCCCTGAGCAAAAAATCCATTATGCAATTGACCGCTACTGGTTTGAATTGCAGCGCCGGGACCGCTGGTTCTTAATCACGCCGCTCAGCGTGGTGCAGCGCGAGGACTACAGCGACATTGAGCAGCGCGTGACGAACTACGGGCAGCTAATGCTGGATTTGGACAAGGAGCAGTTGATGCGACGCCGAATGGAACACTCAAGGATGCAGATGATGCAGTTAAAAAAATGAAGGAATGAATGAATAAATGGTAGTGAATGACTAGGGTGACGGCGGGGTGCCCGTTTCAAACTCGCACAGCAGTCGCGGTGTAGTTACACCATACACATAATGTGTGGCGTGGCCGAACTCGTATTTGGATTTAACCATCATTGTTTCTTCCTTTTCTTTTTCTTTTTCCTTAATGTCATTTTCCATCAGGATGGTTGAATCTTTCTTAGTAGTGCGATTACTACAGCAGCACGTGTATAAAGAAAATGGTTCCATGGCATTGTTTACATTTACATTTGCATTGGTAGGCGTCAGATTCGGAGATGCAGGACCTAAAATAGGACTAGATTTCGGACTTATTATTTTTTTGTATGTTGCAAACATTTGAATGCAAATGTGATTTAAACGGTTTATATTTACATGATGTAATGTGCCTTGATTTATTTTTTTTAATTTTTTTAGAAGACAATGTCTGGCATCACGTTTTCCACGTGCTGGTACTCGTTCAAAGCCAAGTTTGATTTCGCCACGTACGCGCAATGGATTCGCAACATGCTGTCCAATGTGCGCACGTACAACCTCGTGATTTACACGGACGAAGCGGGGCGTGCCGCATTCAATTTTGACGCGTACGCCGCCGTGAATCCGCGCATTCGCGTGATCATCAAGCCGTTTGAATCCTTCCGCAATTACGCGCTAAAGGACGCGTGGGTCGCCAACCATGCGAAAAATGAGCTGCTGAATAAGTGGGTGGATTGGCGCGTCAATGCGCTGTGGTCCGAAAAGGTGCACTTTGTTAACGAGACGGTGAACCAGAAGTACTTTGACACGGAGTACTACGGTTGGTGCGACATTGGGTACTTCCGGGGGCGCACCACAGGCCCGCTTCGGGACATGACGATGTCGCAGCTGCGTGGATGGCCGAACCCCGATAAAATTGCGGTGCTTAACCCTGCGAAAATTTACTACGGCTGTGTAAACAACGACTGGTCGCAAATTGAGCACTGCATCAAAACCATAAATCAATCCAAACAGCTGGACCCGCGCCTGAATTTCATCGCCGGCGGGTTCTTCATGCTGCACAAGTCCAAGGCGGAGTGGTGGGCCGTCACGTACGATGCCAAGCTGCACCGCCACATGGGCCAAGGGCGGGTCGTGAAAGACGACCAGCAAATCATCGTGGATTGTGTGTTTTCAAAAGACACGCAATCCAACTTCCACATTTGTCGGGAAGAGGGCGGCAAATACGACGTGTGGTTCCTGTTTCAGCGGGCGCTGCTTTAATATAAACATGTGCAACAATGCATTTCATTTTGCTGAATGGCCGCTTCAATCATTGCAGACACTTCATTTGAAGGCGCCGGTCCGTGCAGGCCCGCCGCATCCGGATTGTAAACGTGCTCCATCGCAAACGCGCTCGCTTCCTCGCTGCTGGGTACCCAATACACGTCTTCATGGGTCTTAAGCCAGTACGCGAAATAAACGTCTTCGGGGACGCGCACGCCGTTATTCTGACTTGGATTCGGGTAAGGGTGATTGCGCGTGACGGCCAGCATGACGCGCACATTGCGCAGCGACAGCCCGCCGTTTCCCACAGTCATTTGTAAGGGACGTCTCGGTCGCAGCGTCGCACTGATGCCATAGTCAGCCCACGGCGCGCCCACGTAATCGTACTTCAAGAACGCATCCATGGCGTCGCCGCCTTTCAGTAGCAGCGTGTCGCACTGAAAAATCAGCGCGTGTTCGCATTTAAACAGGTTCAATAAGCACTGCCAAAACATTGGGTCGCCAAGCATGGCGCTGTACTCGCCCGTGGTCAAGTTGCGCTGGGTCATGCGCACGTAATGAACGCGGTCATCCGGAAAAACGTCGCTTAAGCCGTCCTTCACAAAGTGTTCGTTGTCGGGGCCGTGATACACGATCAAGCCCCACCCCGTGTGCTGCAGCAAGCACATGAAGTTCTTAATCACGGGAATGAGGTTCGGGTGCTGGCGCGGCTCCACAATCACGCAGAACTTGCGCACGGCGTGCTTGGGCTGCATGTGTCGGAATGCATCGGCGCCCAGATCCGCAAACATCCGCAAATATTGGTTCCACGCTGGGGTATTCATGCAAATGATATGCGGAATGTGTATTGGTATTGGTATTGGTATTTGGTATTATTGCTTTAATTATGAATTTATTCATTTGTATAATTCCGGGGAACCTACACGGGAACCTAAGGTGCCAAGCATTGCGTCCCGTAAACCCTCCTCTTCAGAAAATCTACGGTTTTCCGATTCAGAAGTCAGGCCCGCCCGTGAATGCCGCCACTTCTTTGGCAGCGGATCCACTTACAGAGGCGTGCTCTTCAAACTGTGCAATGACGTAGAACCCCATCAAGGCGGACACATACACGAGCAGCGCGTCGCGAAACACGAACTTCAGCGGTTTGGGCTCATCCTCTTCGCTGGATTTATTGCTGTTGGTGAACCGCATTTCAATGAATTTGGCCACCAAAAACACAAAGGCAATGATGCCACTAACAACGTAAGCGTTGCTGTTCATGTATTCACTATTCACTTGTTTGCTAAAGTGTATATATACTACCAAAAAATGAAACATTTGTGCATTTTTACGAATCAATCCTAAATTTCGGCCAAGCTTTTCGGCCAAGCTTTTAGGCCAAGATTTCAATATCGTCCAATTCGGGTGTATCAAAATTCAACTTTTTATAGGGTTCTTCAATGGGCTGCACGTCAAACACATCCAGCTGCACGTCTTCGCCAATATTGATTCGGTCCAGTGCGTCTTCATCCTCCTCCGCTTCCTGCAGCTTGCGCTGCATGTATCTCTCGTTGCTAATTTGTTCCAACCGCTCCTCCGTCTTGGGTGCATGAATACTGTGTTCTGCATTGTTTGAGTCAATGGCGCTGTCCACGTCGTTGAATTTGATGGAAGCAGTGGAAGCAGTGGAAGCAGTGGAAAGGTCAGACAATGGCGAAGACGGAAATGCGTCCGGAACGGGATCAACCCCTGCAGCAATGGCCGCAGCAGTTGGTACCGAATCCGCGGATTGGGTTTGCTGCTGTTGTTGTGGTTGTGGTTGCTGTGGTTGCTGGTTTTGCTCTTCCACCACCGCCTCCTGCGACACGATTTCTTCCTTAATTTTGACTTCCGTATGATCCTCTATGGTCTCATCCATGTACGTTTTCAAAATGATTTCAAGCGGGATGCTATCCCGGATGCTGTCCAAAATGCACTCCTTAATGATGATCTCCAATTCGCGCCCGTTCTTCTGCACCGACAGGGGCGGAATGCCGCGCTCAAACAAATACACATTGGTGTACAGTTTGCGCGCGCAATGCACGTACACCTTGTGAATGAATTCGTTCAACAACGGCACGTCAATATCCACTTTTTTTTGTTTGGTGCCCACCCGCATGCAGGTCAAGCTCTTCAACTGAATGATGTGCACGCACGTCACCAAATCCGCCAAGTACCCGCACCCGCTGCGGTCCACAATGCGCTGCGTCTCTTGCTCAATGATGGTGGCGTTCCACTTTGGCACGCGCGAGAGAAAATTCTGAAACGTCATCAAATATTTTCCGGTTTCATTGTTTTGTTCGCACAGCTTCCACGCCTCGTCAAAAATGGAGCGGAACCCTTCGGACATCATGGGTGCCAAAATGTTGATCAGACGGGCGCACCATTCATTGCGAGACTCTTGCAGGTTGGAAAGAGAGAAGTCGTCCATTGCTGAGGGTTTACATAAATGATATATTTTCTAAACTGTCATTGGAACGAAAAAACATGAAATGCAGCATGAACAACATCAACAATTTTTCATTCCTAAATTCATGGCGCGCCTTTTGGAAGGCAATGAGCTTCTCGTATTTTTGATCCGGCGACATGTCGGATGCTTCCAGCCATTGCAACAGGTCCATGCTGCTGTACGCCCGCTCATGTAATTCATTTGCCAATTGAATGATGCCGTCCGCACTGCACGTGCGCTGCAAGCAAACCGTTTTGTTCAACCAGTCTGCGCGCTGCTGCTTGAACTTGTCCAGCGCAGGTCCCGCAAACGTCTTCCGCAACAAGTGCGTGTGCAAATTGGTTTGCACGCCGTCAATCACCGGTTCCGGAACGTGAATCTCGCAAAACCGCGACAGAATGGGGCGCAGCAGTTTGCATTTGTCCTCCACCACAATGAAGAACCGCGTGGAGTGGTTGAACAGCTCAATGCAGCGGCGCAGGGCCGACTGCGCATCCGTGGTCAACTTGTCTGCATTCAGTAGCACCACGCTCTTGAATATCTCTCCGTCCTTCAGGTCCACATTGGTTTTGGCAAAGAACTTCAGGTCCTCGCGGATGAACCGGATGCCCTTGCCGTGCGCGCAGTTCACGTGCATCACGTAATCCTTCAGCGCCACTTTGTCATTGCCGTATATGCGACGAATGAAGTTCCACGCCAGCGTGTTTTTGCCACACCCTGATACGCCGTGGAATATAATGTTGGGAATTTTTTTATGGTCAATAAAGTACTGCAGTTTCTGCTGCACGTCGCCGTGAATGTCCAACAAGTCCAAGGGTTCCGGTTTGGGCTTATTGACCACACGAACCCGGCGGGGTTTTATTGTGGGCGTGGTTGTGGTTGTTAAAATGGATTCAATCATGTGAGAGAAAATGCGGTATTAAAAATAATGAGTGCAATCACTTTAATACATTGTTTTGATGGTTTGATTTATATGTATGCGATTTCATTTTCAATGGAGTGAATACAAAAAAAAATTGAATGCATGAAACGTCCTGTTTTTTTTTCATAACAGTACACAAATCAGTCCGTTCATTCATTCATGCAATCCGACGACGCAACCAACAATATCAATAGCAACAGCAGCACAGTTAAGGCCGAGATCCACGAACTGCTTTTGACCGATGATCTAAAGAAGAAGTACGCCGAGTTCTTGGCCAATCCGGCTGCCCCTGCACCGACACCACTGCTTTCAGTGAACAACTGGAAGCACACCAAGGCATTCACCAGTAAAAGAAGAGAAACGCAGGCGCAGTATTACATTCGCATGAACGCCGCGCCCGAAGTGATTGAGCTGGTGAGTCTGGACTCCAAACCGTTCGGCTCCGTCAGCGAAGCCATGATGGCAGAGCTGTTTCAAATGGCGCCAAGAACGTCCACCCAGAATGACGGCGTGTTTGAGGGTCGCAAATGCGAAATCAAATGCGCCAGGCACTGGGGTGGGAAAGACGAATCCCGGTGGCAGCATTTGGAACCCGACCATGATTACGAGTTTGCAATGCTGGCCCTCCTGGATTTCAACGAATGGAAGGTGTGGTGCATTTCAAAGGCACACCTCATGGGTGAGCTGCGCGAAAAAAAGGTGGTCACGTTCCAGGGCAAGCAAGGCTGGTGGACGCTGAAATCGGCCATTATGCCGTACCTGACACCGATTTACGGCCTGGAGTGCTTGCGCAAATTTGTCAGCGCTCTTCCCAAATAAAAATAAAAAAAGTGAGTGTATAATATATCATACGCACACATGGAAAATACGAACGCACATGGAATACCTTACAATTACATGAACCTAGCAGGAATATACCGAGGAGAAATCAAAAACGGAGTTCCGCATGGTTTAGGCGATTACATATATAATGACGAAAATGATGCAACAAATAATATACGCATTAAAGGAACATGGCAGAACGGTGTTTTGATAAGTGGCACCCGTTATCAAGGCGATGCAGGTGATGAATGTGTATTTACCGGATTTTTTCATGCAAATGGGCATGTGAGGGAAGGCACAATGATGTTTAGCGGCGGTGTGGAATTTCATGGAACATTTCATGAGGATGGCGATTTCAAACATGGCAGAATGACAAACCTAGGAATTGATGGAAACGGATGGTATGAAGGAGATTTTGTGAATGGGGTGCGTAATGGAACAGGTCGGTTGCATGAGGATGGCGTACTTTTCACCGGAACCTGGAAAGATGATATTTTGCACGGCAAAGGCACAATGGAACTGCCAAATGGCACAAAATATGATGGAATGTGGAATGATCACCTTTTTGACGGTTCAATAATGTATAGCAATGGCGTGAATCGTGAATTCATTGGTAATCTCAAACATGATGGCGAGAAGGCAGTGGGGCATAGTGAAGACATGACAGTGACAGACAGCCACCACCATCTCACATATGAAGGGAATTTTGAGGATAACATGCCGATGCATTTTGGATCAGTCACGTGGATCAGCATCAATGTTACATTGCCCGTGTTTAGTCATGCGTTTAATTCATTTTGCATTGTGTCACCCAGTCAACACAAACAGTTGATTGAAGCAGGAGTTCTGGAACGACAGGAAGATCCCGTTAGTTGTGAGCTGGTTGATCTTGATGTCCCACTTTTTTACCTGTATCATTTCGGTTTAAAATTGGATCAAACCGACGATGTTCAATTCTGGCATCCAATGGACATATCAGTGGCAATGAAACATGGGAGATGCCCATTTTGTCGTTTAGAATATCCCAAGCCCCTGAGAAATTGGATCGCAGCAACCAATATACAGCGGTTTGTTAGGTCCATGATTCAAAACCGCTCCAGCGTAGCAACCAATATACAGCGGTTGGCCAGATCCAGAACCAAAAAACGCGCCAGCGCAGCAACCAAGATACAGCGGTTGGTCAGATCCAGAACCAATAAACGCGCCAGCGCAGCAACCAAGATACAGCGGTTGGTCAGATCCAGAACCAAAAAACGCGCCAGCGCAGCAACCAAGATACAGCGGTTTGTCAGGTCCAGAATCAAAAAACGCAATAGCGGCACTAAGAGAGGCGGCACTAATAAGAGAAAAAATAAGAGAAACGCGCAGCGTCGTTGTTAAAATCATGTCGCACGCACAAAGACGTAGGTGCATTCCTCCGTTTTTTTTGGGGTCACATCTTCATTTGCGGCTTTTTGCCCCGGGCGCCGGCTGTTAGCCATTGTGAACACCACGCCGTCCAAAAGGCGCCACCCGTGCTCGCCGTGAATCCGGATCACATCGTCCAGCAGGTCGTACTTCTTGTCGGTCTTAAAATTCTTCACGCTCCAGCAGCTGTACTTCACGCCGTGCCGAATGACGCCTGCGATGACCGGACTCAGAAACGTGTTTAACCATTCCTGGTAGCCACCCGATTGGACGCTATGAACGCTTTGCGTCGGCTCATCCGAATACAGTTCCAGGTTGTAATACGGCGGGCTCGTCAGCGCAATGTCGTAAGTGCCAAGCGATTGTTGCAACGCCACTTCGGCGGGCTTATTTACAAGGGTCACGTTGGTGAGCCCCAGCTCGTCGCGAATGGCGCGCAGCGCATCATACGTTTTCGCGCAGGGGTCAATGCCCGTGTAATGCACCTTCAAGGAGGGGGAGACGAGCTCCCCCCTCAAACCCCCCGCAAAGGAGGGGCTTTCTGCGCTTTTGGCGCCGATCATTCGGCCGCCCCAGCCCGCACACGGGTCCAATACACGCACATCCGTCATACCATCCTTAGTGGCAAGGTAGGCCACCACCTTTTTCGCCATGAGCGGGCGGTACATTGTGACTTTACCCAGCCCGTTGGCGAATGACAGCGAGCGAATGATTTCGGACGCGTAGGGCGTGGAGTGCTGCGCGCGGTTGAATCGCAGCGCCTTTTCCAGGCACGGGCGCGTCCACAACGACTCCACCGAATGCCCCTTGTAATTGCGCACGGCGTGGAAGTGCCGCATGTGCTTTCGCAGCACTTTCATGCCCGCCACCTCCGTGGCCGAAATGTTCATTGCGTTGCTTGTTGCGTCTTTTTTTAATAATAGAGCCCAGTCCTTATGTATGTCGGCATCCGCATAAGATTCGTGCAGCACGCCGTGCGACTTCAGTTCGGCGGCCAGCTGCGGTAGCAGCGCTTCAAATTCCGCATCCGTCAAATTCGTGAGTGCGTGCTTGCGGTTCAAAATGCGGTCCATGAATGATTTCATTGATTCCATGGTTGGTTGTTGATTGTTGCTTGATTATTGACTGTCCTTTCTAATTCAATTTTGTTTCATATGTTGTGTAAAACCACACATGATGCAATGTAAGTCACTATGATATAGACATAGAACAAAATAAACCCTAAACAACCTTGTACACGGTTTGCGTGTCGTGATGCACCATGTCCGCAATCAGTTGCTTGAACGAAGTGCGCGGGCGCCATCCCAGCACGCGCTCCGCCTTGGACGCGTCGCCCCACAGCACGTCCACCTCCGTGGGCCGGTAGTACTTTGGATCAATGAACACAAGCTCTTTGCCGGTGACCTCGTCGTACCCCACCTCGTTAGATCCCGCGCCGCGCCACTTCAACTTTATATTAGCCATCCCGAACGCCAGCTCAATCATTTCGCGCACGCTGTGCGTTTCGCCCGTGGCCAGCACGTAGTCGTCCGGCGCGTCCTGCTGCAGCATGAGCCACATGCCCTCCACGTAATCCTGCGCGCTGCCCAGGTCGCGCTG
>SXGQ01600015.1_pt1 | contig 11846 bp, 10 predicted proteins | sample 3178371 | NCBI WGS metagenome assembly SXGQ01 (sample SAMN11356859, study PRJNA531348) | freshwater metagenome | isolation source: freshwater sample F1-20 | place: China: Fuxian Lake, Yuxi | collected 2017-12-25 | reverse complement strand
TGTAACGCTCATGGAAGTTTGCCAATCCTGCTTTAAAGCGCCTGCGAATAACGTCTTCAGGAATATTGTGGCCACCTTGTAAAACACGGCGGGCGACCCTTGAAACAGCAATTTCTTCATTGGGCAATGACAAGAACCAAAGCTTAACTTGGTAGCCGTGGGCTTGCCATAAAGCTATCTTTTTCAAATAGGCCAAGCCTGACAGTGTGGTTTCAAACGCAAAGCTGTGTCCAGCATCTACGCATTCATCAATTTCTTCAAGCATCAGGCGGCCAGCTTTGAAGGAGGCAGTTTCTGGATTAAACGGAGCCAATCCGGCAGCGATTAAATCGGCGTTTATGAACCGTAGCGTTTTTGCTTCTGCAGGCAAAAAGTCACGGGCAAATGTGGTTTTGCCTGCGCCATTGGGTCCTGCAATGATGATGATTTTTTTCAAATTTTGCTCGCGATTAGAGCGATTTTATGCGTTGCACAGCCACTTATCAACCGGGGAAATCAGGACAAGAAGCCTCAAGAATTTCTATCGCATTCATAAAAGAAGTAGCTTTTTAAATTTTCGACCTTCATAAATACTGCCTATATTGCAATTGGGCATCTGTTCTTATGGTTTGTTCTGGTCGCTGCCTTAAACGAGAAGCTTGTGGAATTTCAAAGAATTATTGTTTAAACGCAGTCTACTTTCTGTTGGCAAGCAAGGACTTGCTTTGCCTGCGGCAAGTTGTCGAACATGCTTGGTAATTTTCCATATGACCCATCTACTTCATGCATTTGATTATTTAAATTACTATATGCGTGTGACTTTTTCTAAAGACTTCGAAACTTGTAGAAACCTGCTAAATACCTTGAAATTCATAGATTTCTGGTAAGAGGGTGAGGGAAGATAATGATCAAAATCACGGTAGATCAGTCAGTCGAAGAGGCCTTAGAGCGGTCATTCCCAACGCCGTATGGCGCTGCCTACCGTGCCCTCAATAAATACGTAAGCGTAGTCGAGTCAATGATCAACGCAGCTTTACTGCGTGGTCTGACCCCTGAAGAGAAGAAGCTTGGCTTCTACAGCATCTCAACCAGTGACCTGGCCAACAAGGGCGGCCAAATCGGATCCAGAAAGATCCGAGTGCACAAGTGGCTGCGCGAAAATAATCTGGAGATCGTTCAAACTGTTGTGGCTGGTTCGAAATTCACAGGCAAATACTCACAGGTAAAGTTATCAAGCCTTGTCTCGGTCAAAGACGACATCAAAACCGTTTCAGGTGGCTTGGCATACGCAACGACAGACGAAGAGATTGACGCTTATTTGAGCGGGGATGAAGTCAGTAATTCTGCTTTGTTCGATTACCTGTTCCCTGAGTTCAAAATGGAATGGCGACCAGAGAAGCTCAACGACTTATTTGATTGGGTACCTATCGACCTGCCTTCAGTCAAAGCTTATGTGGTTTGGCTTGAAACTGAATCTAAGCACATTAAAGGCGTAAAAAAAGACACTGCACTCAGGCAAGCCCTCACGATCATCGGCGTAGCATCACACACAAGAGGTCATTTTGTACAGCGCAGGAAGCCAAGTCCGTTTGGACGCTTGTATTACGAGGCACCAGCGTACAGAATGTCAACAAAGAGTTGCGCCGAGCGATGCTTGGCAATTGCTGGGAATACGACATTCGCAGTAGCGTCATCGCCTGGAAAATGGGGTTTGCTCGTAGCTACCTCCAGGAAAACGGATTGGAGCTAAACCTTAAGACGCACTTTAAATGGTCACTTCTGTACCTGGAGCACAAGGCGGATTTCATGGCGACCATTCGCAATTACGTTTTCACATCTGATAGTCCTGTGCCTAAGGACTTACAACCAGCATTACTCAAGAAGGCCTTCACAGCCATTAGTTTTGGTGCTCGCCAATCGGGTACTGGATGGCTTGATTCTTTAGGTAATTGGAATAATCCTGCGTTGGTTGACATCATAAAAAACAAAGATGATCGCCGACGGTTCTTGAGTGATCAGTCAGTGCAAGGTTTCATCAAGGAGCAGAACACCCTAGATGACTATATTTTCGATGCGTTCAAAAAGTACAACCCGCTACAGTCTAAAGAGTCTTTTTTACAAACTGACAGTGGCAGGCTGAGCAAATCAAAGGTCATGGCTTACTTGTATCAGCATGATGAAACATCCGTTATGGACATCGTGCGCCTAGCTGCTCAGTCCAAAGGTAGAGCTCCGATTGCCAACGTTCATGATGCCATTTTCTTTAAGACCCGCTTAGGACCCGATTTGAAAGAAAGCATCGAATGGCAGATGCGCGAGCAAACGGGCAACCCCTATTGGCACCTTACACCCGAGCAGCTTAAGCGGTATGAAACAAAGTCAATAAATGCTGCCAGGGCAGAGGAAGAGCACAAGAGGCGCATTCAGGCAGAAGAAGCTCTTGCAAAAGGCTATGTGCCCATCTTTCCTAGCATTTTTTCTGGACAATGATTTGTCATTGAAGAGTCCGTTCGAAACGGCGGGTTACCGATTAAAAAGGTTGCTCTTCTCCACGGTCTGAAAATAAATTTGCAGTTCCTGCAACATGAAAAGGAGCTCCAAATGTCAGGTCTTAACGCATTGAAATTCGTAGTCACCAGCCGCCAGCAAGGCATAAATCCTGCCCATGCAAAGCGTCAAAAGCTTAGCAATAAAATTACTGAACAAATTCAGATGGCCAAGGGATTGCAGTCAGGAACTGAATTCGTACCCACAAAAATCAGCACTGTTCGTGACGATGAAACGGGTGAAATACGCAAGGTTGCTTTGCCCAAGCGCATGAAACCTTGGTGGTGGCAGTCTGAGAACGGAAAATTATGTATCACTGTTCGATACGGTGCACGTACGCTTGAGGTGTTAGAGGGCAAAAACGCCATCGAAACTGACAACATCGCTGGTGTCATCACGACCCTGGAGGTGTTACGTTCTGCAGTCAATGCAGGAGAGTTGGATGCAAGGATTGAAGCTGTTAGTGGGCTGGTTAAAGCTGGCTTCATTAAGGAAGAGGTCGCAGGCAAACGGTCAAAACCAAAACTGCCATCGAAGGCTGCTTGAGCTTATGGACGCAACAGTGCCTACATTCATGTCGGCTTTCTTTTAACTACACGGACTTGATCGGTTTAATGGCCGGTGGACTCTGCAAGGTCTGCAAAGTCTTTTGTGCTTTTTGAATTTTTTGCCTTTGACGCTCTTGCTTGACCGCATTCTTGGCCCGTTCGCTGCTGGCCGTCAGGGAATCAATACGCATTTGGTCGGGTGTTCTTGGTTGTTCTAGTTCTGAGATACGCATGCATTTATTTAGCTGATGAGCCAGCCTTAAATTAAAAATACTTTTTTGAAAATTTGTGGGAAATTCACGACATTTCTGGAAGTGCTCGCAGATGCTGTATTTCAAGCGTAGCGCAATCATTTAAATTTTCTTTAACGAAGCGAATTAAAGACAGGAATTCAATTCGTTGCAGCGCTGATTTGAGTTGGTGTTGGGGCTAATTTGCAGATGAAGTAATTTAATTGAGTTAGAAATTTTCTTTTAAAAAAATCAAGATTGTCCTTTCGCAAAAATGAATTTACATTTGCAAATATATTTGGAATTAAATTCAAAATGAAGTTTGGAAATGAAATCAAATTGTTGAATTTTGAAGATGAAATTCAAATTAAAAAAATTGTGCGTATTCGTAATGTTGAATTTGATGAAGAATTTTTATCTGACTTGCTTTCACATTACTTTGCTAAAAAATTGAATGGTGAATTTCCAAAATTACAAGACGCATTAAAAATATATTTAACTGAAAGTAGGGCTTCTGGGGTTAGAAAATTCGAATTAGATGCACTCAATGCATTTAATAATTTTGTCGGACTGCATGGAAATTTATATTTGTCAGAATTACGGCACGTGCATATCTGCGAATTACGTGATCACCTTTTGTTGCGCGGCCTGAAACCAGTCACTGTTCGAAAACAAACATCAATTCTGAATGCAATGCTCAACATATCTTTTAGATATTTGGACATTGACAAGTTGAGCCCATTTCGTGGGTTGCGAATTGATGGTGAAGGTGAGAATAAAAGGCCAATGCAAATAATTACGCCTGAATTAATTGAACAGGTTAAGCAGAAATTGATGTTTCGTCCTAAGCAAGCGTATAAATTTGTTGGATTGCTTCAGTTGAATACGGGAATGAGATTGTCGGAGCCTGTTTTTGCAAGGAAAGATGATTGTGTTTTGAGTCATTCAATTCCACATATCTGGGTTCGACGAAATGAATTAACTGAAAGAAAGAATAGGAGCAGCATTCGAGCAATTCCACTTGTAGGTGTATCGCTTTGGGCCGCGACACGATTGGTCGAATTTGCAGAGATTGAAAAAAGTGAATGGTTAGTACCTCAGTATGCACATTTAGGAGGGAACAATAGCTGCTCAACCATCATGAATAAATATTTGTCAGAGCTTGAATTTCGTAGCCATATGTTTCGCCATGCACTAATTGATCGAATGAAAGCATTGAACAACATATCAATTCCACTTGCGGAAAGTATTACGGGGCATTCAACAAGAAATGCTTCTGAATTTCATACATACGGCACTGTGGGATATTCGTTAGTGCAGAAGCTCGAAGTGCTGAAGCGTATCGAAGTCTAGGTTGCGAGTAGGGCGCATAAGCCCAAAGTACGATGCTCAGCTTTTAGTAGTACGTACTCCAGCAGGGGGCCAAAGTATGGTGGGATTGCCCTGCCCGGAACCCCGCGACAGATACGCTGTTGCCTGTTCGGAGCAAGTCAGCGTCAAAACTTTTTACGCTTACAGGCTAGTGGTATGAAATCATGCAGTGATCTGGTTGCTACGCAGGAAAACGGCTTGCCAAGCATCTCAGAGGTTAGGCACATGTATGTCGCAGCTGGTCTTCTGACTGCAATGCATTTGCTTGGCGAATGATTTCGGCTGCCTGCTGAAGACTGCTTTTGTCGGCCTCAGTTCCAGACAACATGATTTGAATTTCAGTGATCAACTTTTCATCCAGAGCTTCCAAGACGTAGTAATAGACAGATGGGCCATGTTTTTCCAGATACTCTGAGTAATGAGGAAGTGCAGCTACCACAAGCTTCTCTATAGCCTTGTGATCGGCAAAATCTGTTGTCCCAAGACCGCCCTTCAGAATCTGAAGGCGTAATACGCTATGGATCACAATTGCCAATATTGCAGAGTAGACGGCCCATACCATAGGACTCAGAAATGGCCGTGCTTTTGCAGCTCCTGATAGATCAATTGACTTCATATCAAAGCCTTGACCGATCAGTTCAAAGAATTGACGGAGTTTGGGATCGTGCTCTGCTTGCTTTGCTGCAAACTCAAACTTGATGACAGCCAAATTCGCTGCAATGGCTCGTGCAGGGGTTAGTGCATTGATTGAAGTCCAAAGTTGATCGACTGCCTCAAGACGCCTTTTATCGAGGGCTGCCTGTCGACTTGCAAGCACAGTGAGTGCCCCGCTGCGAAGAGCTGAAATTTCAGCTTCTTTTTCACGTAATTGAGCTTTAAACCGTTCTTCACTTTCACGAAGGGTAGCTTTTACGGCCTCAATCTTCTTATCAAATTCGTGCTGAACTGACTTGGTAAGACGAGTAGAAATGAGTTCTCGTCCTAGCCATAGCGCTGCCGCAAAAAGTCCTGTTGTAGTTATTGCGGGAAACCAATTTGTAATATCCATTTTTTTGATTTATAGGAGCGACCTCGAATCACAAGAAACCACAGAGATCGTTGTTGAACAATGGAGGGTAAGGCTACTAACTCTCTTTGAAGGCAAACTTCTCAGCGATATACCTTGCAGAGCTTTCGATGTACGGGAAGACAGTGCTGTCATTGATGTTCATGCGATCCAGTTGCTTGAGAACTGCTTCCTTGTTTCCAATTGGAATGCGAGTTACTGTTATTTGATCTGTCCCATCCTCGTCGAGGGTAGCATCGTGACCGAACAAAAGAAACGCACCAGACTGAAAAGCAATTCTGCTGTTTGTGTGTTTGCCTTTCACGCAAATCACAGATCGAAGGTCGCGTGGATTTAGCCGTCCTTCAAAGAACGGCTTTTCTGCCTTGATGAAGTGCAACAGTCGCTTGACCTGCGGATGTTTGTTGAACTCCTTGACATTGTTACTTGTGAAGTCAATCTCATCTTTTGCTTCCGGTGGAAGGTGCGTGAGGTTGGCAATGCAGCTAGCAGTATCTGAATCAAAATATTTGATCTGAGCTCGATCCATTGCAAACGCAATTACTTCACCATCTACATCTATGTTCTCTGAATTTGTGCTTTTGCATGCGAAATACAACGCAATAAGTGGATTGGAGGTAATGTCAAGCAGCCGGGTCGGAAGCGAGTAATGCTGCATGCGAACAAGGCGATCCAGCGTGTAAACGTCATCTCGAAAGTCGATTGAATTCGATACGAGCAGCTCACGATACATCCTGTCTTCTGCTTGCCGGTGGATGAAATTACCGTTCTTGTCCTTGCGAAAAATGTTTGGCTCTAATCGGTACTTGGTTCGATTTGAGTGTCCGCGATAAAAAACCTCTTTGCCGCCATAGTCCATGCCGAGAACCTTCTCTATGAATTCACCGACATTTCTGGCTTTAAAAATAGGAGGCGTTGCTGCAGGTAAAGATGACTTGTCTACCTTGGTAGACGATGCCGTAGGCTGGACAATTTGCTGGCGTATCAATTCGCCCATCAAGTCTTCGTCTTTGATCGCCCAGTGCGTTCTACTCAGTTCCCAATCACGAATGTCGAGTGCGAGCTGAATTGGCTTAATCAAATCGAATGGAATTGGTCCGACCGTCTGGTCAAGCTCCGGCTCGATATACAGCTGACGGTCTCTTAGCTTTACGGTCTTCAATCGACCAATATGCATCGGTTCGTCCGTACCTTCATACGCAAATAGGCAGGGCATAGCCTTCAATACCTCGATCTGAGGGGTACTTAGTTCTCTGAAGCGCTCCGCGATTTCATCGCTCGTGTACTCAAGGAAGCGCCCACGTGCGTACAAATACCCTTTTTCTTTCCAAGCACCAGACTTGGCTGTGACCAAAAAATTGAACATGCTAGAAAGCTTTCAGAACCAAGTTTGCAATCGTATACCTATGTAAATCTTCCACTCCACGAACTATTCGAGATTAAATAACCTTTCCGGAAACTCGATACGAAGGGGTGATTTCAAGAGCCTGTACCAGTCCCAACGTGAAGATATTTTTATTCGCGCCCACCTTCGATAACTTGTAGCACCGGTCGTCGCGGTCGACTTTGCGCCTGAGCATCACCGTTCAGTACAGTCAGCGCTAAGCCGAAGACCAACTCGTCGAGTTCATTGACGTTTACGGCAAGTTGGTGTGCGATATCGGCTCGAGTAAGTCCATCCTCCCGCAGCGCGGCGAATACCTTTTGAAAGACTTGCGACGTCTCCCGTGGCGCGCTGTTTGGCTCTGATTTTTGGTAGCCACGCTGTGCCATTTCGATGCAAAGAGATCGGTAGTGCCAATCGTTGACTAGCTTGAGGTCTTTGAGTCTGTATGCAAGCGCTGCAACTGATACTGTCCAGAAAACTTTATGTGAGACTAGTTGGTCCACAGTGGCCATGAACGGGGCATTTGCCAGAACACTTCCTTCTGGCATAAGGAACGCTGATGCGAACTCATTAGCCTGGCGCTCTGCATCCTTGACCTTCGGACCAGCATGTCGATGGAGTACTAAGTGACCGAGTTCGTGAGCTGCATCGAATCGACCACGTTCACAAGACTTCATCGTGTTGAGGAACACGAATGGCGTGGACATGTGCCACATTGAATAGGCGTCTACGTGAGCCGTGTCCAGCGACAATGAGAAAACACGTACGCCACGTGCCTCCAGCAGATGAACCATGTTCTTTATCGGCAATTCGCCAAGACCCCAGATTCTGCGCAATGCAATTGCCGCAGCAGAAGGACTTGACTCTTGACTCAGGTCGGGAAGTTGTTCTTCAGGCAATTCGAAGCGTTTCTCGATCCACTCATTTAACATAAGCGCAACCGCTCCGGCACCAAGTGCTGCGTCACGTTGACCGGCAGTCATCTTCGACATTGATCGAAAGCTGACTACATCAGGTGTCAACTCTGGCGCATCTGTTCCAACAAAAAACTGCACAGGGAATTGCAGTTGCTCAGCTAGAAAAATGAGTCGTTCTTTTTCTGGCTTGTATTCCCCGCACTCGTATGCAGTTATTGCCCGAACATCTGCGCCGATGAGCTCGGCTAATTTTCTTTTGGTTAACCCACGGCGACGTCGAGCAAGGCTTAAGCGATTTGGGTTGAACTCTGCACCGTAGCTCATGCCTTACGCCGTACAGTTACGTCAATGTCAGGTTGGGCGGGAGGCAAGATTACTGCCGGTTCCCCATCAAGTGGCTGAGCCTGCAAAATGATCCGCTCCTGCCACACCGATACGCGACCATCGCAACCAACGTCTAGCGGCAATGACAGTTCAGCTCTCAACTCGTTCTTAGCATGGTGTACCAACAAGATCCAAGTAGTCACCTGTTCGTTTTCGTCTTGTAGCGGAACTGGCAACTCCATTCCCGGCAAGTACAGCTGTAAGCTTCGATTGATTTCTATGGCGCCCGCAGTGTTTGGTCCCTTCGAAGAAGTTGTTGCTGGTGCCGCATATGAGATGCCAGTTGATTCATTGCCAGTAGAGACAATGATCGAGATTGAGCCATCTGGGCTCATAGTTTTCGGCGAATTCTGGTCATTAAAGCGTGTCCATCCTTCTGCCTTCAGTACATCACGCAAGGTACGAACAGCCTCGCTCCATGCTGCAATGGGAGGGAAAAGAGGGGGGTGATTTTCGGTGCAGTTTGCCTTGGCGATATAGCCTGCCTTGACTGCTCGCAACAACGCCGCTTCTGTCAAACCGAGTTGTTGTAGGCGCGAGAGAACAGAGGTAGGTTCAGCATGCAATAGGGTAATCATGGTGACATCCGGTAGTTTAACTACCTGAAATTCTACCACAGTTGTGGATGAAAAACAGGAAGTAGAACAAGCTGCTGGATTGCTTTTGGATTTGAAATTCCGGGAATGCGAAATCACAACATACAAAAGAATACATTATAGTTAATTAACTATACTACTTCTATGCTACTTGTAGGGTTCCAAAAAAGTTTAAATTGTTGAATTTAAAAGGGAAAAGTAGAAAAGTTCGGCGTCTTCACACTGCAGGGGTCGCAAGTTCGAAACTTGCATCGCCCACCAAAAATGTTGTTGTAAATCAAGCACTTAGAGAAATTTAAGTGCTTTTTTTACGTCTAAAAGTAGTACGAAACTACCGTACTACTTTTTACGCTTCGTACCACTCATTTTCTACCAACTTTTTGCTAGGTATTTCTCGCTAAGCCAAGTAATATGTGGCTTAGGGAGAATGTATGGCAACAGCGAAAAAGACTAAAAAGTCAAAAACCTCTGCCTCGCCTAAAAAAGTGCGAGATAGAACGCTTGCGACTGACAAGTACTACATCCCTAACTACCCCAAAAAGCTCTACATCTACAAGCTAGCAGCGAGCCCATATTGGTGGGCAAGGTATTTTGTCAATAACAACGCTGTACGCAAAAGCACAAAGACTGAAAGCAAGCGTGAAGCGATTGCTTTCGCAAAGACGTTCTACGAAACAGTCACCTACAACCAACGACATGGCATTACTGGCACTTTGAGTGCAACTAGCTTTGAGAGTTGTATGAGGGACATGATGAAGGCTGAAGAAGCCAAACTGTCACGTGGTGAACTGACTAAGATTACTTTTGACAATCACAACTACAGGTTTGAAAAGTCCATATTGCCATTCTTCCGCAATATTGAAGTCAAAGAGATTGACTACTTCATGCTTGAGAAGTACTTGAATGAAATCAGCAAATCTGATTTGAGTTCATCCACTATCAGCACCTATTTGGGATTGATACGCAAAGTGATGTCTTATGCGAGTAAGCGTAGGTTGATTGTTTCAATACCAGAATTCCCCAAAGTCTCAGTTAAGCAAATACCAAGAGGGTGGTTTAACACCAACGAATATCGCAAAATTTGGAGTGCTGCAGGGCGTTATTTGGGTAAAACCATCCAAGTACGCAAGTACATGGATGAAGATGGCAACAAGCAAACCCAGTACATAGACGCAGCGTCAAAGAAACCAAAATTGGGTGACTTGATGCGAAATGTGGATATGACGATGGACATGCGTAGGCTGATTGTGTTTATGTCCAACAGCTACATACGTCCCACAGATATCAAATTCATGCAGCACAAGCATGTGGACATTGTGGAAAATGAATACCACTATCTGCGACTGCGAATTCCACCAACAAAAGGGCACAGTGACGCCATTGTCACAATGCCTGCAGCAATCAAAGCCTATGAGCTACTAGTCCAATACCATTTGCAAGAAGGACTGATTGGTGAAGAGCATCAAGAAGACTATGTGTTTCTGCCTCAGTACAAAACGAACAGAGGCTATGCACTCAAGCAACTGCAGCGACAGTGGGAAGTCTTGATGTGGGATACAGGCTTGGGTACTGGAGTAGCAGGGGAGGAGAGAACGCTGTATTCCCTGCGTCATACAGCCATCATGTACAGGTTAATTTATGGTGTGGGTATCAATACACTGGCTTTGGCTAGAAACGCTAGAACAGGCGTTGACATGATTGATAGGTTCTACGCTAAACCACTCAGTGGTGAGATGAATATTGGCATGCTGCAAAGCAAGCGTAAAAATCGCAAAATCTACGATGGTGATGAAATGGCGATTGCTCAAGCGCCAAAGCTCAAAGTGGTTAACGACGCAGTGGTTGAACCAAGCGTTGATAAAGCGCCTACGAAGTTGACTCTTGTTGTCTAAGCGCCAGCAAAATCAAATTGATGTTTGTTTAATATTGAAATCATGTGCACCAACTTCACATCAACCAAAAAAAATGAGTGGGTTAAGGCTAACTTCAACGTAGATTTGCCAAAACAAGATTTTCCTGCAGAAGTATTCCCAAGCTATCCATCACCTATAGTGCTTCAAAGTCACTCCACAGGCAGAGTTGCCTGTGGACTTGCTAGATTTGGCTTAGTTCCCAAATGGGCAAAAGATGACAAGATAAGTCGTCACACATACAACGCACGAACAGAGACTGTTAAAGAAAAGCCAAGCTACAGGCAGGCGTGGAAAAGTCGTCAGTATGGTTTGGTGCTGTTAGACAGCTTTTATGAGCCTTGCTATGAAACAGGCAAATCAATTAAAACTAAGATTCAGCTTGAATCAGGCTTGCCATTTGCAATAGCTTGCTTATGGGACAAATGGACACAGCCAGAAACTGGTGAAATTGTTGTCAGCTTCTCAATGCTGACAGTGAATGCAGATGCACATCCTGTAATGAACAGATTCCACAAAGCAGGTGATGAAAAGCGTACACCTGTCGTTGTTCCAGACTCAAAATATTCAGACTGGCTTACAGCTACTCAAAGTGACGCTGCTGACTTAATTGCATCAATGGCAGACTTAAAAGAAGTCCAATTGGTTGCTGGTAGTTAAGCAATGTCTCAGCGCCAGCAGCAGTCAAAGTCCCAGAGTCTTTGAGTGCAGCGTTTGCATCTTCGCAGCATGTTTTGCGTTTTGCTGGCGCTCACGTTCTTGAGCCAGTGCTAGTTTCTGTCTATCAATGCCTTGTTTCATCGCTCGCACACGCGCTTGTTCTGGCGTTAGTGGTTTGCTGGCGCTTTGAAGTTCTGCTATTTTCATAAAAGTATTTAGCAGATAGATGTTCTCAGCGCCAGCAGCAATCA
>SXGQ01498477.1_pt1 | contig 11848 bp, 8 predicted proteins | sample 3178371 | NCBI WGS metagenome assembly SXGQ01 (sample SAMN11356859, study PRJNA531348) | freshwater metagenome | isolation source: freshwater sample F1-20 | place: China: Fuxian Lake, Yuxi | collected 2017-12-25 | reverse complement strand
TGGTTTTGAAATCTCTTTTCAATATTTTTGGACTGTCCTATATAAACTCTACCTGTCGGGGATGTTATCTTATATATACCAATCATCTATTATAAATAGGCTACCTCCCTTAAGTATCCCATGATTTATTATAAATATATTACTTTAAAGTTCTATTCCTGCCTGGCGGGCGACTATGATTGGATCGTAATTTGGATTGAAATCCTCAGGTATTAATAATCCCCCGATTGCTGGGTCGGTGTTTATGGTGGGATTAGTTGTAGTTGTTAAATAAGTTTCATCTGGCACTCTTCTAAGTATTCTAAAATTTTGAAGATTTTTTGAAGTTAGAGCTACTTCTTTTGAGAATGGGTATTGCGATAGTATAGGGGTAATGTTTATACTGGAGGTTATATTATTATCGGATCCGGTAGTTATGTTTAGTATTTGAAATAGCCCTCCGGCATTAAAGGTACCGTCTAATGATGATGTATTATTTGGTTTATATTTTCCTAATTTTCCGAATCGTATGAGATCGCCATACTGTAGGGGAAGGTAGGTATCAGTGTAGTTAATTATTGGGGTGGGAGTTGCGTAGTTAGTGTACTCTCCTGTGTTTTTATTATAGAAACTTACACCGGTGTGAGGACCTAGGGAGCTAGTGAAGTAAAAGTAATCGATTATACCTTCTGAGGAAGAGGGATTTGTAAAGGAATAGATCCAGCTCCTATTATAAGATAGGTAATAATCTTCATCTGTTAATGTGTTTATGCTTGATGTACTAAAGTAAATTTCAAAAGCTTCTCCATTCCCGGAGGTTGTTTCAGAGATAACAATAGGTGAACTACTCCCTGTTACAGTTAGAACTGTGCTATATAGTGCTCCGCCTTCAATAATGGTTAAATTTACAGCAGTTTTAATTACACTGATGTCTCGCCCGTATGCTGTTACTGTCTTACCTGCTTTAAATACTTCAGATACAAAAGAAACGTATTTATTGTCTCCTGTGAGAGGAATTCTGGTTCCATCTATACTAATTAGTTCTACTAATTTAAATAGACCTCCTCCAGGGTATTCTGGATCTGCTGAAATGTTAGAGGTGAACCTTGCAAAATAGTTACTAAACTTATCAACTGGATAACCGGGTGCTTGAGACTTAGATACAAAAGCAATCGATGTATTATAGTTACCAGTATTCTTTACACCTTCATATCTCCCCTTGCTCCATACACTACCGCTTCGGTAGTTTGAATCTTGGACTTGAGCGTATAAAGCTGATTGGCTTATAATATTTGTAAAATTAACTGGATTTAGCAAATTCGTACTATAGTCAACATCGTAATATACATTAGATACTCTATTTGAGTAGACATTGTTTAGTAAGCTGTTGTAGTCTGAAAAATCATTAATATCACCGGGGAAGTTCTGCTGAGTATAAACTGTAGGATCTAAGTAGTAGGTTGATTGAGCTGCTAAGTTATCTACTGTAACTGTCCAGGAGCTATTAGAGTTTATAGAGGCGCTAGTATCTGTTGTTAACGCACTTAAACTATAGTTAACTTTATAGGTAGATCCACTAATTAAGTAGAGGTTCGGATATGATATATTATGAGTAAAGTTAGAGGGAGAGCCTAGAGGGAGTATATCTGTTAATATTTCTACTCCATCCTTTAGTAGGTTTGTAGTTAAGAAATTAATATAGATAGGCCCAGAACCTGAGATACTTCCTGTGATGTTGATATTTATATCGCTTTGTATTGAAAAGTTAGGTTTATATTCAAAATTACTGGTATTGTAATAAAGTATCGTTTTTTGTAAATTATTGAAAGGATATGATCCGGTACTAAAATATGTTAGGGATATTGGATTTTGTATACTTGCACTTATTATTAGAGCTGCACTCTTAACATCTAGATTTTGAAGATCGGGAATACCTACTCTATAGGCTGCTCCTAACAGAGGATTGTCTTGAAGTTGGTTATTAATTGCATCTATAGAAGAGCCTGAATATTCACCATTGTAGAATTCGTATTCGGAAGATTCTATTTCAGTTACTAGTCCAGCCTTAGTCAAGATAGACGAAGTCCATGATTGTGATATGTTGGTTAATACGTTAACAGATCCACCAGCACCGCCTGTGAAAACCTCGATAGACCCTGTTTGATAGTCTCTTGCTAGAGATGTAAACGAACCTGTATATTCTGGTTGAGTATAATCAACTTGAGCAGGTCTCTGTCTGTTTCTTTCTAGTAAATGCTGCTTAACAATTGCACCAGTTGCAGCTGCAGTTCTTGCAGGAATAAAATCTTTTATTAACCTAAACAGTGAATTATCAAAAAACTTAAGTAATCTAAGATAATCTGTATAGTTGTAGGAAGAAGTATATTTTTTAAAGTAATCTAAGCTTAAAGTATCTAATGCAGGATATCTGTAGCTAGATTCTGATATAAATCTTGGATCACCAATATATTCTCCGATATTAAAATATCCGAACTGGGAGTTAATATCCTCATTGATTTCATTTTGAGGAGAGAAACCAACTTCTAAGTAGTTTACATCTCGAGTATAGCTTTGACTTACTACATAGTTTTGCTGTAGAGTATTTAATCCAGATAGTACTGTTCCGTAAACGTCAGTGGTACCTACTTTTACTTTGTTAGATACAGCATTTTTAATACCTGCAATAGGTTGGTCATAAAATACCGTTGATACGTTCGGACTGTATGTAGTCGATCCAGTTATGTAGAAGTTACTAGTTGCAGCAAAAGAGGATGTTGTTGTTTGCTCTCCAGAAACTTTTGGATGGATTGAAATAGATGCAGTGTATAGTTCTCCTCCTAATGCTGCTCTAAAAGCTAGGAATTGACTTTGCTCTATAGAACCGGGGTTCATTACATAAGCATCGAAAGTACTTTCTGAGATAGGTTGGGTGTAATATCTCAGTTCCTGTAAAGAACCTGAGAATACTTTTGAAGATAGGGAAGATTTACCTAGGTAAGCTTCTGTTGCTGTAATCCAAGGATTAGCTAAAGATACTGATGAACTTGCTTGAAACCCTAGAGTGTTTCCGTCGTTTCCGTTATATAAACTATTCTTAGCGTAAACTGTAAAACCGGTGCTTGAATTTTTATTAACTAGAATAGACCACCACCCACCGTCAAAGAATGGTAAGTAGATACTTGCAGTGACTGTTGTGTTTGAGGAGCTAGGATAAAATTCCAATACTCCGTATTGGTTGTATGGATTGACTACTGATCCTGAATAGGAACCGGAAGTAAAAGCAGATCCTGTGTATCTTAACAATACTGTAGATCCATTATCAGTTGACCATAAACTCTGTGAATAATGGGTTGTTGCAGGAATACCTTCTGTTTTAAATCTAAACTCTACTGCTGAGGGTCTGTTGCTTACTGCACCCCAAGTTGAATTTAATTGGAAGGAAGATGTAACGTAGGATGATCCTGTATTAACGAAGGTTAGATCGTACTGCTGTTGCCATTGATCAAAAGTATTTATATTCTGGTCTTTCCCTCCATATTCATAAACTCTTAAAATAGTATCAGGGATACCGAAAGTTGTGATTAATGTATTTAATCCTTCAACTGTTCCTTTTTTCTTTAGTAGGTAAGGAAGATTATGATATAACCTTTTATAAATCTCGGAAGATAAATTATCAATGGGAATTAGTGATCCGGTTGCAGAAGCTGTTACGTAGGTTGTAATTAATTCTTGACCTGTGTATGGAAGCAAACTACCGGATGGTGTATAGCCTAGATATGTATTGTATAGGTTGTCAGATGTAAAGTTATTTTGATATAACTTAATACCAAAATCTTTTAATGCAGTTCCGATTAGATCTTTTGAAAGTCCTGTTTCAACTCTGTTATCTGAATTATACTTCTCAGTAACTGCTTGAGTGTATACCCAAATACTATCAAAATGCTGACCTACCATTTCAACAAACAATTCAAAATCTGCATTGTCTGAATCTTCTCTAATGTAGAGTGGGATAGTAGATACTAATGCATCTTTATTATTTTCGTCGTATGTTTCTGCTACGGTAGATTGGTTAGCAATCCAGGTAAGACCTATAGAAGAGGTTGTAGGTGCATTTTGAAATGGGGGTGTGCTGTTAGATTTTGGCCATGCAGTACTTCCTGATTCGTAGTATAGAAAGTATTCATAACCGTCAAAATTGGTTATAATCTCATCTATTTTTGCATCCCAGTAATTAACACTTTCAGAGGTATAATAATTAGAGTTTCCAGTTCCGTAACTTGCACTAACGGTATATTCTTCTATCAGCCCTAGTTTATAATAGAAGTTCTCTAACCTGGTTTGAGCACTAGAAAAGAATACGAAATTATTATAATCAGTATAATCAATATTTAATTCAACACCTGTTTCTGCTAAAATACTATTTAGCTGATACTTTAAGTTGTTATTAGTTGTTGACTTTAGAGCAGTTGTGTTTTGATACTCTCCGCTTTTATTAATCTCTGTGTTTTGTTGTAGATTAATGTTAGGACCCTTAATTTTTATAGTTGTGTCTTCTTGAGTATAAGAAACAATTACATCAATTAAAAATGCTTTTGATTCTGCAATTTTCTCTACTGCCCAACATTGTGATTGAATTCCAAACTGTTCCGGTAAAGGTTCATACAGCTTAACTAAAACTGTAATGTTATCTGGGTTAGAATCATCTAGCAATACGTTGTTTGCGATTACTAGATTATTTTGATTAAAGTTTAAGCTAAAGTCTTTTTGAAACGGAGAGGTTTCGATCGCTAGTTTTAAAGCGGTTACTGAGTCTACGATATCTCCACCTAGTATACTTGTGCTAGATAATCTTAATTCAGTTCTATCGGTAGATATTTTAGATACGTAATAAGGTTCTAGTATACTACTAGATAGTAGTGGTCTTAGAAAGTTGTAAACTGTGTAATACTTTCCTTCTAAGTAAGCTCTACTCTCTAAATCTTGTTCTGGGTTAATGCTTAGATCTTCACCGTAAATTGCAAAATTGCGTAAATGTTCTACGCTATCTATTAATTCTTTATTAGCATTATAAATAAAGTATTCAATGTAATCTGTTTCAGAATTAAAAGTTATGTCAGTATTAAAGGATGCAATAAGAGAGTTATCAGACACAGTATAGGTCTGTCCGCCTAATTCAATAGAGGGTACGTCTTGTATGTATATTTGCTTATCCATTAACTGTTTGTGTGGTGAGTAGTTGTTGCTGTAATTCTAAATTCTCTTCTCTAAGAGAGGTTATTTCTGCAAGGAGTGCTGCAATTTCTTGATTAACGCCTTCACCTCCGATATAAGCACTGCTTTGATTTACTAAGTACTGGTGTGAGTTTGTTTCCCCAGTTTTAGGTATAGTATAAAAAAGTTGACTGTAGTTATCAAAGAATTCTTGAATACTTGGCAGAGGGGTTGCTTCTGTAGAGGTAGTAGCAGCATTTCCTACAGTCAATTCTGTAAAAGAGGTATTTACTACCTGCTGGTATTGTTGTTTTTCAAATACTTGTTTAGATAGATCAACTATTGAACTCATTACCCGTTTATAACTTTAAAGTAGTACTTATCATCTAGTATTTTCGTAGAGCCACCTACAGTGGTTTTTATCTGTATCTGATAGTATCTCTCTGGTTCTAAACCGTTCATATACACATCAAAGTAACTACTATTACTATCTGCACTAATCTTAGTATAAGTACTATCAAAGTCAATTACAACTTCATTTGTATCTAAATCTTTAATTGACCAGTATGAAGCTGTCGGTAGATAATAATTTGTAGTATAGAAGGAGCTTGTACTAAATACTCTAGGTGGGAATTGAGGTCTAACATTAACTCGGAATCTTTGAATAGATCCTGAATGAAATGTTCCGGTGTTGTTAGGTAAGGTTGCAACTAGATCAGCTGTATTAATAACTGTCTGTGTTGAAGACCCGGTGTTATATACAAAATCATTCCATTTTATTTCCAACTGCGAAGGATAAATTGTGTTTGTATCTACTGAAAAGTATTTAAATTCTACTCTCTTAGCTTCATCTGTTGAGAATTCAGCAGCAGTATCTTGCTTAATAATAAACCCGTCGTTCGGGATAACACTACTAGTCCAGGCGGCTACTACGTTAGTAACGTTTAGGTTTATATCAAAATCACTTCTATATTGATAAGAAGCACTTTGTACGTAAGCAGAACTTGTGTACCAGTTTCCTCCACCGGGATTTGATGCTGAGTAGGAAGCGGTAGCTCCAGTAGCTCCGAACGTGGTTGCCCATGCTCCTGAACCGGATGAAGTTCTAAAATTCCAACTCACTCCGTTTTCGGTAGCGGGACTATCTAGGTACTTACCAGTTCCATTCTGCCATGATCCGGAAACTGGGTAACAATATAAAGTTGTTTCTTGACCTAGGCCTTCAACCTTAGCGACGAATACTCTTAAGTTTGCTGCGATTGATCCGGAAGCAATAGTAGTTACTACGTTTATTAACTCTGATTGGTTAAATTTGATTAGGAACCTACTTACTGTCGGATCTCCTGCAACACTTTGAGCAGTAGTAGCTTCAATGATTTCATCAATACCGGAGTTCATGCTCGGGTATTCACTATACAGGGTAGCGTCTTTCTCCGGGAAGATTTTATATACTGCCATTTATTATAAATAGGAATTATAGAGAAACTACTCTACCTTTAATATCTACATCTGGATATTTAACTTCAAAGATCATTGGATCGATAGAAGGATATACTACGTTATTGATTGTAGCTCCTTTTGTATCGTAGGCATAATTAGAATATCCAAGAGCTTCTCCTGTTAAATTAACTATCTCAACGTTTTGAACTGTTTGAACTCCATCTACATTATCAATCAATAAATAAAGATCTTTCAGCAATATTGGCTGGTTTATTTGCCATTTACTAATTAGGAAGTAGTCTTTAACTGCTGCTAGTGCTGCAAGTATTACCTCATTACTATTATAGTTAGGAGCTACAACTATTTCGAAATTTACACCAATATTAATGACGAAAGCGTCTTTAATTCTTACTGAATCACCAATAACTCTGTACTGTGATAGGTAGGTGCTTAAATTTTGCTTTAGTGCGGTTGATGCATTAACTAGGTGTTGATTTACATCATAAGTTAAGACATACAAATCTAAAGTGGTTGGAGTTTCACCAATCCCTAAGTTAGCAACTTTAGTCTGTTCAATATATGCTTTAGATACAACCCCGTATTCAGCAGGCATTGATAATGCTCTTACTAAGTAATCATCCTGAGTTACGTTACGTAGCTGTGATTGATAATTAGCTAATGTATTTTGTCTTAATTCTTCGATACTATCTCCATCTTGACCTCCTACTGCAGCAGCAGGGTTGTTAATTGCTAAAGATGCCCTATAGGTGTTAGCGGTGTTTCCATCTAGGTTTGCATTTAGGAAATTAATATTACCACTTAACGATGTTAGGGTATTTGAAGGAACGTTAGCTTGAACTCCACCACCGGTTAAATACCTAACTGTTAAGGTTGTATTAGACGGAGCGATACCGTATGTTTTTGTAAAGATGAAGTTAGTGGGGGAATAAGCAGTTGTTAATTTAGATTGCTCAAAGGGTAATCCTAAACCTACATTGTTTGTATTAGGAACAATATCTTCGTCAGTATCGGTGGCGGTTCCAGCTCCGAATTGAATCTGAAGTGATCCGGAGTCTATAAATCGGGTAGCGAACCTTCTTTGAACTTGTTCTAATTGAAGTATATAGGGTGTATCAGTATTACCTGAAGATCTATTAGGATCGTTAGGGTTAGTGTTTTTTATACCTGTGTAGATTGTATCCTGAGCAAGGTAGTCTACTTCGTACCAGTTGTTACCATCACTATCAACTACGTCTAGGATACCTACGATATTCTCTGCAGAAAGTATTCTAGTATCGAATTGAACTGGGGTTGTAAAAGTATATGTAACTGTATTAATGGTTGCAGAGATTGCTTGTCTGCTCTTTTTTAGTAAGTAACTAACAGGACTGGATCCTGCTGTTTGGAAGATTGTGACTTCAGTTGGATCTTGTGAGGATGAAACTGAAAAATCTACGCTATCTTGTATTAAAAATCTAGTTGGGTTGCTAGTTGAAGTTGTTGCGATCGAATTCTCTCCAATCAATAATGCATAGTCAAAATCAGGTATGTATACACTACTTGAAAGTTTAGAGGGTACTTGTTGATAAAAATCAATTGTTGTTGTAGCCACCCCTGTTACGTTTGGTTTGTAGCCGAACATATAAGCTAATTCAAACAGATTATCTGTCTGTCTAGCGTATTGAAGGTATGTTTCTTGGATTTGATTATCTAAGTAGAAAGACATAACATCCCCTACATAAGCAGCCATTTCCATAAACATCATACCAGGCGATGACGGACTGAAGTCATTGTAGGTTGTTGGGAAATAAGTTTTAGCGTAATCTATTAAGGAAGCCCTTAAAGTGCTAAAATCTTTATTCAGGTATTTTATATCTCTCTTTATTGCCATTTTAGTTAAATGATATCTGTAAATTATCAGTAGTGCCTGTATCTTTAATAGAGTATGTTAAACTCACATTCATCTGATTAGAATCAGCCTCTGCTGTTATTGTTAGATCTTGAATAAGAACACTAGGGAAGTATTCACTTATCATAGATTGTATATCTTGTTCTAGAGCTGCACCTGTATTTAAGGTTAGTTGTTCGAAGATATAACTCTGTAATCCAGCTCCGAAAGTTGGGTTGAGATATCTCTCACCTGCACCGGTTAGTAGGAAATTTAGTAGGTTATTCTTGATAGCTGACTGGGTTGTGTATGTTGACCGGAATACTCCAGGTGCGGTGAATGGAATTCCAACACCTACAGCAACTCTAGGTTTTGTATCAATTGGGAATATTTTCCTTGCACCAAATGCCATTACTTCTTATTGATAAGACCCATGATTTGGTCTAAGTTTACTTCTCCCGGAGGTAATGAAGATCCTTCACCGGTTGTGTTTGCACTTGCAGGTGGTCTGTATCCGGGCTGTGCACCGAAGCCTAAAGCATCGTTTGATCCCATTGATATGTTTCCGTTTCTTGACTCCATCATACCGCCTAGTAGCTCCTTGTATTTATCTCTTGCATTAATAGAAGGTGCAGTTGATGTGCCTGCTAAAGTTTGAACTGGTTGAGCGTAACTTTCTTGAATGATCGTCTTGGGAGCACGTACTGCTTCTAACAGGATATCTTTCATTTCTTCCTGGATAGCTTCCTTTACGGCTTCTTTGATGAGTTTTTTAAATAATTTGGTATCCATCTTTTATAAATATTTCCTAATCGGCTTTTAGATTATCCCTATCAATAATGAGTTTTAACTCCTCAATTAGTACTTTAGGGTCTTGGGTGAATGAAGGTTCTGTCTGAAGTAGGACGATTCCCTGTTTGTTTTTGGCCTGGCCTATTTTTTGATTTAGGGTAGGGCTAAAATACTTATCTACAATCTCAAAAGTAAATCCTTTGTATAGTAAATCACTACTACCCACAGTCTGTATAACCTGCGTTAACTCGGTAATTCCAGAGGGTATATCTTTAACTTTTTGACCACATTTTACTAGTACTTGATCTATAAAAGCTAATAGGGTTATTATAGAGTTGATAGCAAGGCTTGCTTCTGATATGTAGGTTGATCCAAGATCTACTGCTCTTTTTAATTCCGGTAGTTTTGGAGTCCCATCTGTTTTAAATGTAAGCAAGGTTCTTATATCATCTAAGTCTGACAGTAGAGCAGTAACTGCTCCTGGTACTACAGGAATAAATTTTGTTGCAGCAGAAGAAACAGTTTTAAGTAAGTTTAACGCTGTTAAGGTTGTTATAGATCCGTTTAGTAAGTCTTTAATAACTTGGAGAGAGTTATTGATGATATCAATATATTTAGCTGCTGCTTCTATTTCATCTATGTAACTATCTCTAATTACGACTACTCTTGAAAGTACGGCTTGAGGAGGACACAAATTTGGTAGTTTAGGTGCTCCAGTTTCTAAACCTTCTATCCCTAAATCCAAAGCTAGTTGTGATAAGACTTCTGTAGCTTTACTCTGAAGGTTTGCCACTTTACCGTTAATGGTTTGATTTATTTTATCTAAGCCTTTTAGTTGACTCAACCCGGCGACAGCGACAGTTCCGATAACAGCTCGACCTAGTTCTAATTTCTTATTAAATCGATCTCTTGATTGTTGTTCTTGCTGTCTTTGCTTTTCTAACTCTTCCGGGGTCATCATACAGTGAAGTTATAGGTTGATTTAATAGAATCGATTTTAGGAGCTAGTTTCTGTAACCGAGGTAGTAGTTTAGAAGCTGTACCGTTCAATGGTGCAACAGGACCTCCTCCGTTAGCTGCAGTGATACAAGCTTTAGTTAGTTCTGTAAGAATACTTAACATATCTTTTAACAATGCAGCGGTTGTATTACCTAATAAAAGAGGTTCTTTCGCATTTAATGATCCTAGGTAAATGTTATTTGATTGAACTATAAATTTATTTGTATCTAAATTAATTGAATTATTTGAACTTAAACCTATACTATCATAAGAGGATAGTAGTAGGTGGTCGTTATATGCATTAAAAACCAATCTTCCAGAGTTAATAATCACTTGATTTTTAGTGTATTCTTGAAGTGTTATAGGTTTATTGTTTCCGTAAGAAAGGTACTTATTAGTATCTACGCTAGAGCCACTTACCGGAATCTTCTGGGTTGTTGTTAAGTATATCGAGGAAGCATCAGTATTAACGTCTTCAACTGTAAAATCCCATCCGTTCTTGTTGGGATTAACTGTTTGACCGTTTCTGATAATAGTTATTGCATCACCTTGTGTTCCTTCTGAAGACCATGGATTTCTATTAGGGGCAGTGCCGGAAAGTCTAATACTGTTACCCCATCTTCCCTCATAGATAAAGTCCCCTTCAAAAGGCTGTAGTGGGTATATGTTGGATCTCTCTTCAAAATACTCTCCTAGTTTAATAGTTCCGGTACTATCAGTTAGCTTATTAGTACTACCTAAAATAGTATCTTGGTAAGATTTAGAATTTTCAGGGGTTGAAGATCCAGCTGCATATGGAAGAGCGTTGTGATGTGAATGATTCCATAGATTGACAACGCTTATATAGTAGAGTGCTCTAGCTCCAGTTCTAACCTGTAATTTTTTTGTCGGTTGAGATGTTAGGTATACTATCTCGTTTATTAAGGGGTAGTTTTTTAATCCTGGCTGTAAGGGGTATGCAACTTTATAATTTTGGTTTTTAGTAGTTATAGAGTAGTCAGTAGTGCCGCTTGATACCTCCACTACCTCTACTGCACCTATAGCTTTACTACCTCCTAACTCCTCGTACCGTGGATGAGTATCATCTAACACAATACTAACAACTCGACCTGTGGCATTAATATTTGCAATCTTAGAAGCATCAACTACTTTATTAGTCCCTAGAGATCCGGGATTATAATTATTGTTTATAGCTCCAAAGCCAAACTTTGCCATTACGTATCTTCTTTAATATTGTTGATCTCTTTTAGTAACTGCTCCCTTTCTTCGTCGGAGATACCGAACGAATCTGTAGCAGAGTCTTGATTCTGGAAGATACGTTGAATGATAGTAGCAACCTTAACTAATTGATCATCATTCTTGACTCCGATCTCTAAATACTCTTTAATCAAAGGTACGATCAGAGTAGCATCTCCGGTATCTTCAATTAAAGGACGTAACTCAGAAATAAGAGTTGAAATCTGCTTTTCCTTCTTCTTCTGATTGTCGTAAATCTCTTCTAGAAGGTCTGCGAATTTCTTATTTTTGAATATTAATTTA
>SXGQ01111821.1_pt1 | contig 11848 bp, 26 predicted proteins | sample 3178371 | NCBI WGS metagenome assembly SXGQ01 (sample SAMN11356859, study PRJNA531348) | freshwater metagenome | isolation source: freshwater sample F1-20 | place: China: Fuxian Lake, Yuxi | collected 2017-12-25 | reverse complement strand
TTGGAGGTAGAAAAACTACATGGAGCTAAAACCAGATATCAAAATAAATAAAGAGCAAAACGGGGAAAACAATTATTACGTAGGAGTAAGGGGTTCTATTACTTTTGAAGAACTAGGAAAGTGGTTTAGAAAGTATATCCTGCGTAAGAAAGAATTTCCAATCGACCCACCTAAAAAGAAAGTATAATCAAGTATGGAAGAACAGTCTATTGTCGAAATTTTTGAAACTAAAGAGGGAAATAATTTAAGTTACAAATCCATCATAAAAAATGAGTTTAGAGTTAGCCCGCAAATTCTAGGGACGATACTTATAAGCTTGGCAGATGAAATAGTTAAAGCCGTTCCAGAAAAACATTTAGCTGAGTTTGATAATGCTTTTTTAAATTTCTTTTTAGTTAATTATAAAAACCGCTTTGATAGTCAAGATTTAGAATATGTTCCTGACGCATGAATCAATTTACTTTCATAGGTATGGCCATTATGAATATGGTCAATTATGGGATTGATATTAAGCTGCTAAATAAAAGGCAATTTAAAGGAGGGTATGCTGGGTTTTATATTTCAAACCAAAAAGCCTTTGAGGTGGCAACACAAGACCCATCCTTTTTTGATGTTTTTGTTCATGAGTATTGCCACTTTTTGCAACACAATGAAGACCCAAACTTTTTTAAGAAATATGGTCATTGCAAATTCATACAGTGGTTATCGGGCTATCAAAATCAAGCAACCGACGAAGAGGTCGATAGTTGGTTAATGGATGGAATTATGTTGGAGCATGATTGCGAGAAAAGAGCTATAAATTTAATAAAAAAATACAAACTTCCTCTAGATATAGAGGCGTACAAAAAAAGCGCCAATGCTTATATATTATCTTGGTGGTACGCTAGAGAATTTTGCAGAATGCCAAACAATTTAAACTGTGTTTTGGACTTGGTACCAAACACTATTAAAAATATCAGCTTTTATCGTAACAAAAATAATTATTTAAATGTAAGGCAGCGATTTATTGACGCAAAATGAAAGATCAAGTTTTAAAGTTAAATGCTAATTTCGTACCTATTGAGTTAGGCGATTGGCAAAAAGTTTTGGGAGATATTGTTTCTGGCTCTGCCCACCCCGTAGACGTTCTATATGCTCAAAATGAAGACGGTTCTTATAATAAAAATGTTATAGATTCATTTTTTGTAATTAGGTCATGGAAAGAATGGGGAGATATAGAAATCAGACCTTGTGATGATATAGTCCAAACAGCAAAAAGAGCTTATAAAATGCCTACTATTGTGGTGTGCGCTAACTACAAGTCTGTACACCATAAAAAAATGGTGGGACCGTCAGCTAAAAATATTCACGAAAGAGATAATTACACCTGTATGTACACAGGCAAAAAACTATCTAAAAAAGAATTAACCTTAGATCACGTTTTACCAGTTAGTAGGGGAGGTAAGAACACTTGGGAAAACTTAGTTACTTGCCATAAAGATTTAAACGTTTGGAAGGGAAATAGAACTCCAGAAGAATGTGGCTTAAAGTTATTAACTAAGCCCGTCAGACCACCTAACGGTCTAAAATTTGATTACTTAAAACCAGAATGGAAAATATTTGCAGGAGGAAAACATGAATAATTTAGACAAACAATATAAAGATATTTTAAGTAATATTGTCAACAACGGTATTGACTCCAACAATAGGACAGGAATAAACTCAAGAACTTACCCCTCTAGCATGATTACCCACGACATGAGCGAGGGGTTTCCACTACTAACTATCAAAAAAGTGCCATTTAAAGTAATGGTTGTAGAGTTAGAAGGGTTTATTAAAGGGATTACTAGCAAAAAATGGTTTCAAGAACGAAACTGTCATATATGGGATGAGTGGTGCAACCCCAGAAGAGTAACTTATTCTAATAATTCCGAAATTCAAAAATTAATGAAGCAAGAGGATGATTTAGGATTAATATATGGCTCCCAATGGAGAGATTTTCATGACCCTAACGCCGCACAAGTATTAAAAGGGGACTGTATGAGGACGGACCAACTTCAAAAAATTGTTGACACCCTTAAAACAAACCCTTATGACAGGAGAATGATCTGTTCTGCGTGGAACCCACTCGCTTTAAATGAAATGGCCCTTCCCCCATGCCACGTACTTTGGCAAGTGACAGTTTTAAATAACAAACTTAATTTGACTTGGTATCAAAGAAGTGTCGATACGCCATTAGGTTTACCATTCAATATCGCTTCTTATGGTCTTTTACTGCATCTTCTAGCTAAAATATATGGCTTTGAAGAAGGTATTCTTACAGGATTTTTAAATAACGTACATTATTACCAAAATCAACAAGACGGAGTAGAAGAAATTTTAAGCCGAAATACAGAGTATAATCTACCAACTATTGAGACAAAAGATTGTGAAAATATTTTTGAGTGGGATTACACAAAATCTATAATTAAAAACTACGAAAGTTTACCAACTATAAAAATTCCAATTGCTGTATGATCTTAAAAATAGAAAATGTCTGTTTAGTAGACAAGCTCCTGAACGGCGATTTAGAGGCTATAGGACACTGTTGTAATTGTTTTAATACAATGAAGAGTGGTGTAGCTAAAACCGTCTCAGAACTCATCCCAGAGGCGGTCAAAGCCGACCTAGGAACAACGAGGGGAGATTTGGACAAGTTAGGCGGGTGTTCTATGGCCCAAAAAAATGGAAAATTAGTTTTTAACCTTTATGGGCAATATAATTATGGTTACAACGGTAAGTTGTATTTAGATTATACTGCATTAGGAGCAGCGTTAGAAAAGATGAGAGGTCACTGTTTAGAGACTGGTATAAAGAAAATCGGCCTCCCGTACAAAATAGGTTCAGATCGCGCTGGTGGGGATTGGGAAAAAGTTCTTGATATTATCATGGAAGTATGGTATAATACAGATATAGAGGTTACGCTATGCAGAAAGAAATAAGAAAAGACAATACACAATTAATCCAGTTATGTTCGGTGCATAATAACCAAGAGATTAGAGGGTTTTTCGGAGAGTATCGTTGGCTTTCTAATTTTCATATGTGTGATGTTTATTATAAAGGCGCTTTATATCCTTCTTCTGAGCACGCTTATATGTCTGCTAAAACCAAATCTATAACAGAAAAGAAACCCTTTCTAAAAATCCCATCTGCAAATGGACATTGCGGATTGAGTGCTGCTCAAGCTAGAAAATACGGGCAAAACGTCACACTTAGAAAAGATTGGGAAGAAATTAAAACGTCTGTTATGTTGGAATGCTTGTTAAGTAAATTTACTAATAATGAAGATTTAAAAAACAAGTTATTAGAAACAGAAAATCGTTATTTAGAAGAAACTAATTGGTGGGGCGACAAATTTTTTGGGGTAGATTATAAAACTGGAGAGGGTCAAAATATACTTGGCCGTTGTTTAATGAAAGTTAGAAGATTTTTACAAGATGAACTATAATACAATTTTTTCTGCGGATTCTCACTACTTCCACAGTAATATTATTAATTACCAAAATAGGCCATTCGAAAATGCGGCACAAATGAACAAGCGTATGATTGACGGTTGGAATTCCGTGGCGAACGAAGACACGGTGGCTTATTTTTTAGGAGATTTTTTATTAGGGGGCGAGGGCGGTGAAAGATTGGTTGGCTCTATTCTTAGCCAGTTAAAATTTGCACACCTACATTTTATTTCTGGTAATCACGATAATCATTTTCATAGGTGGTATAAACAAACTCAGCCTAAAAATATTACCCTATATGGGCCTTACGTAGAAGGCAAAATTAATAACCAAAGAATCACACTTTCACATTACCCAATCTTATCTTGGAATAAAAAATCCAAAGGTTCTTGGATGTTACATGGGCACAGCCACGGAAATATTAAAGCTACTAGCAAAAACTCAAAAAGTATCGGTAAAATTTTAGACGTAGGTGTAGATACAAACAATTTTGTTCCGTACACTTTTGAAGAAATTTCTAAAATTATGGCTAATAGGCCCGTTGTTGGAGAGTTAGAAGAAATAATAGATCATCATATAAATTAATGTGCATGAAGATGATAAATAAAATATTAAAATTTTTTTTTAAAGAAAAAAAACAGATGCTAGCTAAAGACCCTATGGACTGGCGGCTAACAGAAAACAGCAAAGAGTGGTACACTGATACGTACTGTCCAAATTGTAAAAACTATACAGGACACAACCAAAGGATGTCAAGAATCTGTAACAAATGTGGGCATTTGGGAGATATGGGAAAATATAGGAGTCATAGAAAAATTTGGAACGGCACGAAATGGGTGCGCCAATTTAAATATGGCAACGGCCCGAAAGATTATGAAATTCACGATATTTAATTTATGACTTTTAAGATAAATAAAACTAAATTTGATAGTGCTATTATGACTGAGGCATCATATTCACCTAATTCGATTCCTGTTTATCGGGACGGATGCACAAATATAGAATATTTTGAAAAAGGAAATCCAATTTGCTCTATTACTATCAGCGTTCAAGGAGACTCAGATTGCAAAAAAATGATGAAACTAATTCAAAAATACTCAGTTATCTCAACATCAATTAAATTTTAATAAAAATGTGTAAACACGAAAAAGTTCAATTTGAAGGTATGTTTTCAATGATTGGAAGTTATGTCTGTACTAAATGTAAAATGAAAATTGAGCCTTTTGTATATAACAAAATGACAGGCCGCGATCACATTTTATTTACTGAGAAATATAAAGAAAAACTACAAGAGGCTATAAGTCAACTAGATCAAGAAAATTATAAATTATGGCAGGAAAAGGAGACAAATTAAGAAAAGGGGCTAATTTAACGGCTTATTATAATAATTATGACCGAATTTTCGGAAAGAAAGAAGTGAAAACAGATATTTCGGTTAAAACAGTAATTAATATTCCAAGAGCAAACCTTTACTTTCATAAACTACCAATTGAAGCTCAAAATTTCTATGATTGGGCTTGGATTTCTATTGAGGAGCCGGACACTCCAGAGACAAGAGTTATTCACGAATACCTAGATCAAGTTCCAAATTTAAAAATGTCTTTTTGGGATGTAACATCTTCATATCAATACGGAGGAGAGACTTACGAGCCTTTATCTATCGAGCAAGCTGAGCAATTAGTAGATTTCTTAGTAGAAAATAAAGAAAAAAATATCGTGGTAAACTGTAGGGCTGGAATATCTAGAAGCGGGGCTATAGCGCAGTTTTGCCAAGATTTCTTAGGTCACAAATGGCTTCCTAAGTACAAAATGATGGCTGTACCTAACTCTAAAGTTTACAATTACATGGTAGATTACTACGGAAGAAAATATTTAAATTCTTTTTAGAGTTAAATTAGTATAATGAGATGCGGCTATTCTATCTTGTTTATTTAGAAGGTCAAACTCTTCGAAAGGTTTAATTAAATCAAATGTCCACAAAATTCCATAATTCGACCAATATAAATCGTCAACTAAAAGAGGTTCATAGTGAGCCTTTAGGGTTTTTAGATCGGTTGAAACTGTTTTCAGGAACCTATTTACATTCGTTTGTCTGCATTCTTCAAAAACTACTTTAAGAAGTTGTTTTAACTTAGCTTTTGCGGAATTTTTTTTCCATTGATCGAAATTTTTTTCGCGCCATTCCATTGAACGGTCAGTATAATATTGTGACTTCTCCCGATGCTCTTTATTTACGCACTCCTTACAGTTATAAGATAAGCCATCTTTAGTTGTTGAGTGTTTAGAAAACTCATCGTCATTTTTAGTCTCTTTGCATTTTTTACAAATTTTCATATAAACATATACACTAAACCTAATGATTAAAGAAATAATAGAAAAACACAAACTAAAAGTTGATTCTTATTATGAGTCTAAAGAACAAGCATACAAAGACCCGAATAAAGAAATTGCCGAAGAATTAACATTATTTCTACAGAGAAAATGGGAAAAACAAATACCTAAAGGGTGGTATGGCTTTATGGGGCTTGGACACCCAACACCTTTAAGCTGGTTTTACGCGATAGATGATTATTTTACTTATTTACTGTCTAAAAATCCTAATTTTAAAATTTTGCAAGTCAAAGTTAAGTTCGGGGCTTTAATTATCTATCTTGACGAAATAAGCCAAGACACAGAAAAAGAATTAAGCGAGCTATGCCAAACAATGTCGGATAAAAATCTAGTATATTAATATGAGCAAACTAAGAAAAGAAAATATTTTAATTGAATTAGTCGAAAAGTTTCCTTGGCTAAATGACCAAAAACATCGAGTAGAAGACACTATGGAGCATTACTTTGAATTAAGAGCTATGCACCGAAAAAATGGGATGGATATGCAAAGGTACCATTGCTACACTAAATTTACAGATCGCGTCCTTGAAAGGCTTCAAGACTCCTTTTTAGATATTCGTTTTAGATATACCCCACAAGGTCATACAATATTAACAGCGTGTTTCCAACCAAACAACGAAAATTTTATATTTGCCACGCTATTACCCGATCAAGACACTAAAGAAACGTGCGTGTTTTTGGAGCCTCATTTTTGCTCATTAAAGGCTTATACAGAATTCTTATTATCTTTAGAAGACTGTGTTTTTGGCGAAAAAGTCCAAAGTGTAGGATTTTTAAGTTAGTTTTCACTAATAAATAAAAAAAATGTATATTAATATATGTTCAACTGGCTGAAAAAGCTATTTAAAAAAATGGAACCATTAAATATTAATATATGTGTAGACCCTGGGCATGGATTATCAAACTCTAAGCCTGGAGTTTACGACTCCGGCGCGGTTGCTGGCAAATTACAACTTACGGAAGCAGATATTGTTTTAAAATGGGGGCTAGAGTTAGAAAAGCAGCTTCGAGAATCTGGATTTAACGCAATCGTTACAAGAGATAAAAAATTAACACCCTGCTCCTTAAGCTCTAGAGTCCAAAAAGCAAAAGCGTTTAAAAGCGACTTATTAATTAGTTTACATTGCAATGCGGCAAACGGCAAAGCAACAGGAACAGAAACCTTCTTTCGCTTTCAGAGGAGTAAAAGAATTGCTGAACGAGTTAACACTAATTTGGTGGCAGTTTTGGGACTAAAAAATAGAGGTATAAAAAACGAGGCGGAGTCTGCAAGGGGAAAAATTTTTGTTCTATCTTACGAACAAAGTATTTTAATAGAACTTGGATTTATAGATAACCCCTCTGATTATTCTGTTATTACTAACGAAGAAAAAATTACTAAAGGTTGTGAGTCGATTGTTAAATCTTTACTTTCTCTTTATGATACCAAAAGCCCTTAAAGATAAAATCCTTACTCTAAAATTAACTTGGAACTTTAATAAGTGGCAAGATATTGTATTCGCATATGTATCTAATTATAGAGGTCTAACTAGAAGCGCAAAATCTTTAGTACAAGCAGTTGAATCTGGAGCCTCTAATATAGCGATTTTAGAAAAAGCGGCAAAATTAAAAACGGTATTAGAATATACAGACAAAGCAATAGAAAAAGCTAACGAGCCATGATAGAAGACGGTTGTTCGATTATATCTTGCCCCGAATGTGGAGCGGTTAACGTTTTAGAATGCGTAGGAAACAAAATTTGTCCAGAAGAAAGTTTAGAATGTTGGTGTTGTGACAATATTTTGATATATAGCGAAGTTCAGGACGAAAACGAAGTATAATACTTTGTGAAGAACAATATGTCTGAATATTTTAAAATACCCATTGGGTTGACCACAGATGGCGTTGTAATTAATTTGGACCAAGAATTAGCCGACAAGTTAAATTTGGCAGATAGCAAAAATGTCTATGCTAGGCTGACAGAAAATGGATTAGAGATTCAAAAAATGATTTCTGTGGATTTAGAAATCGAAGATAATGTTTTTGAAGTTTTGACTAATATGGCACAAGAAAAAAATGTAACTATAAATGACCTCATCTTGGAAACTTTAGAAAATGCCGGATTGAATGAAAATACTCCTAATTAAAAAAGATGGGAAAGAAATAGAGGGGAATTTGCACCAAGAAGATTTAGAAGAAATACATACTTATTATCATATAAAAGGTAAGCATTTCGAGCAATTTACTTATTTAAGAACCGAAGAATTTAAAAACAGCAGAAGAATTTACAAACAAGTATGATTATAGTAGATATTGAAACATCAGGTGTTAACCCTAATAAAAATGGAATGCTTAGTATTGGGGCGGTTGATTTAGATTCCAATCAAGAGTTTTATTTGGAGTGTCAACTAACAGAAGGCCGCGAAGTAGAGCCTATTGCTCTAGAAATAAATGGCTTTACTTTGGAAAATATTAAAGATCAAAATAAATTAAGTGATACAGAAGCTTTATTAACTTTCTGTCGCTGGACTGAGAGGTTTAAAGATAAAATGTTAGGGGGTCACAATATCGGTCATTTTGATATTTTGTTTTTAGAGGAAATTTGGTCTAGAATAGATAGCGGGTTTTTGGGTGGAGTTAAGCCTAAGTTCCCATTTAGCCATCGTACAGTAGATAGTGTTACGTTAGGTTACGCTTTATTTAAAAAATCTCTATCTCTAAAAGATTTATGTCTAGAATTAGGGGTAGAGCCAGAAAATAAAACACACAACGCGCTAGATGGAGCAAGGAAATGTAAAGAAATTATAAAAATAATGTTAGATTTTATAAAATTATAGTTCTATTGATCTTCGTCTGGGTGTATAAACCTATACTTATGTCAATCGAAAAACTTTTAGAAGAAAAGCCAATTTCTTATTATTGGATGGGGTTTTTATTAGCCGATGGCCATTTTAATTCAGAAAAGGGGTTTTTAAGGATTTCTTTACACGAACAAGACTCAAATCATTTAGAAAAACTGCATAAATTTTTAAACCTAAAAAAAGAAATTAAGATAGTTCGGAGCAAAAATCAAAAAACTTTTTCCGCTTATAACAAAAATGTTATTAAATTAATTTGTTCTAAATTTAATATTTCTAATCGAAAAACATATAATCCGCCAGATTTTTTCCCAGAAATGTCCGATGATTTATATTTATCTATGCTGGCCGGATTTATAGACGGAGATGGTTGTATTAGAAACCAAACAAATAGAAAAGATGTTATTGTTATGATTAAAATACATTCTTCTTGGTTAAAATGGTTAGCTAAACTTGGAGAGCGCGTAACATCTCAATTAGGTTTTAATATTCCTATGCCTAAAATAAATAATACAGGTTACACATCTTGGTTTATTTCTAATAATTTATTTATACGAAAAATGAAAAAGCGAGTTGAAAAATTAAATCTCCCAATACTAGCCCGAAAATGGGACAAAATTGATCTTAATCAAATTTCTAATAGGGAAATTGAAGGGTTAGCCTTTGAACTTCATCAAAAAGGAGTTTCTAGAAAAGAAATAGCAAGCAGGTTGAAAATTAACTCAGATAGTTTAAGTAAAATTTTCACAAGAAATGGATTTTATTTGCGAAATATAAAAAATAAAAAAGTGGGAAAATGGTGTCATTTAAATGAAAATAACTCCGAAGATAATAAAGATTGAATATAAAAGAGCCAGTCTTAATAGATTTAGAATATTTTGTACAGAATTAATATCAATTTTAGATACTAAAATTAAAGAGCACGGGCTATTTAATACTGAAACTTCATGACTTACTACGCAGGAATTGGCTCTAGAAATATACCCGAAGTGGTATATAAATTTTTCATGGGACTAGCTAGGTACTATGCTCAACAAGGTTTCGTTTTAAGAAGTGGCGGGGCAGACGGTTCAGACTTGGCTTTTGAACAAGGTTGTGACTTAGTTAATGGACCTAAAGAAATTTTTATACCTTGGAGGGGTTTTAATAAAAGCACTTCCGAACTCTATAATATACCAGATGAAGCTTTTGATATAGCTTCGACAATACACCCTAATTGGAACAACTTAAAAGAACCAGTTAAACGTCTCCACGCCAGAAATTGTAGTCAAATTTTAGGCCAAAACTTAAAAACTCCAGTTAAATTTGTAGCTTGTTATACCATTAACGGAGAATTAAAGGGCGGAACGGCACAAGCCTTAAGGTTAGCACAAAAATACAATATACCAATCTTTAACTACGGTCTAATTTTTAATGAATAAACCAATTAAACCTATAAAGCCAAGTAAAAACGCTTCGCCACCTAGTCGAACAACTAGGGTTTCATTTAAAGTTTTATTGAACGACCAAGGCGAAATAGAACTTTTGCCAGAATCTTATATTGAAGCAACTCAAAACGACGAAGATGAGCTTGATATCTTTTTAGAGAAGTATGAGAACGTAGAAGAACGTTTAAAATTCTCTAAAATTTTAAAAATCAAACAGTTGATAAAAGGATTTGGCCATGATATTGACGATTTCACTTTAGAACAAGAAAATGACAGAGATGGCTACTTTAACGGATGGTGGGTTAATTTTTATGCGAATAAACCTAGCGAGATTTATCGAAAAGAACTAGAAACTCACCACAATAGATTCGAGAAGTACAAACGTGATTTAGAACAATTCGAATCTAGTATGATTAAATATAACGAATTCAAAAAAGAGGCGCAGAGGCAAAAATTAATAAATCAATTAAATAATTTATAATGAACCTAAACAATTTAAGTTATAGTGACTCTAAAATAGTCAATAATGCTACACAGTCCGTTACTTCAACTATAGATGATCTTTTAAGTATAATATCAGATTTAAACGATCAAATAGACGCCTTAATAGATCAAGGTAACGAAAAAGACCGAATAATTTCTTCTTTAGAAGATCAAATCGAAAGTAATAGTATATAATATAATGCTCACAGAACTACTAAAATACATAGGTCAACTTTTCTCATGGTTTGTAGTGATTGCTCCGTGGGAGCAAGCTATTAGAGTAAGGTTAGGTAAAAAAACTAAATTACTAAATGCTGGTTGGTTTATTAAAATACCGTTTATAGATAAAATTTATAAACAAAGTATTAGAAGGCGACTAAGACAAGTTAGGCCACAAACTCTTACTACGTTAGATAGGCACGTTGTTACTTGTGCCGGAGCAGTAGGCTATTACGTAAAAGACCTAGAGAAGTTATATGATACTTTAGAGTCCCCAAATGATACCATCGAAAATGAAATAGCCGCTTTAGTATCTCAATTTATCGGAGCTAATATTTTAAAAGACTGTTCTTCTAAGAAATTAGAGGACTTTGTTAAAAGCAAAATGGACTTGTCTAGATACGGGTTAAGTGGCGACGAGTTTTATTTAACTTCCTTTTCTACTTGCAAAACTTATCGCTTTATTACTGGAGAAATGGGTTCTTGGCATCATGATTCTGGGATGAGCATGGCTCCAGAAGGAGATTCTAGAAGTTTAATATATTAGTTTATTTAGAGTATGCTACCCAAGGGGTTAAAACGGATAAATCGTAAATAAAATCTTGAGTTCTTGGGTCAAAAAGGAATAAATCTTCGTCTGTTAAAAGCCAAAGAACAGCATGACCAGTTTTATCGCCTCTAATATGACAAGTTAATTGTCCTATTGCTGGTGGGCTTGACGCAAAATTAGAAATATAGTATTTTTCCCTTATGTAATATAACATTCTGGAAACTTGATCGTCGCAGTCGCCCTTTTCAGCAATCCAAGGTTTCCAAGCTATATTAGCCAAACTTTCTATTTGTTTTTTATCAACCAAGTGATAATAGCGATCATCTAAATGTATTCTGTTCTCTAACTCTGGAAACTTTGCTTCTAATCTATTAGCGACATAAAAAGAATCCACGGTTTTATCCGTTCTTATTTTAAGAAAATTCGAACAAGAAGATAAAAATAAACAAATTAAAAGTAGATTAATTTTTA
>SXGQ01691913.1_pt1 | contig 11850 bp, 6 predicted proteins | sample 3178371 | NCBI WGS metagenome assembly SXGQ01 (sample SAMN11356859, study PRJNA531348) | freshwater metagenome | isolation source: freshwater sample F1-20 | place: China: Fuxian Lake, Yuxi | collected 2017-12-25 | reverse complement strand
TTCCAGTCATAAATCGCGAAGGTACCGTCGTGTTTGTTGCGATAGACCATGTCAATCTGCCCGGAAATCTTTAACTCCTCGTCATAGACATCCCACTCACTGCGCCACGGCTCCCATATGAGGGAATCCTTCTTCCAGTAATTCCAGAAATACTCCCACTCCTTGCTCGCTTTCACGGCGGGATTCACAATTGCCTCGGCTCCGTTCATAACCATCTCAATGCCGAGATGCATGGCGGTACCTGCCTCGCTCGCCTCACGACCATTCTCGCGCCACTTGGCCTTGATGGCCTCGGCGGTTTTCAGATAATACCACTTGTTCTCTGGCCAATTGGGTTTGTTCATCATATTGCGAATGACCCTGTCGCTATCAAACTCGCTGAAGAGATGGTGATGAAGGCCTGTAACAGAGACGTAATGGCGAGAAGTTCCATTGACGGTGTAGATGTGGGTGGGTTCGTCAAAGTGAATATTATTATCGCGTGGATGACGATTCTTAATAGCAAGCGTCATCCATGGCTCTAGGGGTGTGCCTCCTGTATAGGGAGCAATGGGGTACATGATTAGTGGGCGGGACCGAGTATATGACGGGGTTTACGGGTCAATTTTATAATCCCTATAACTCCAAGCTCATATTTGATTTATTTTTTAAGGTCATTATAGCACATGATTCCACAAGTAATCCTCCATTCGCGTAGACACCGTAGTTCATTCTCTCATCCGTATTCTCAAGCGCAAAATGCCAAATTGTATATGTACCTTCAGAGTTCCAAGGCTCGGCACGTTCATCCACATAAGCCGTAATTCTATATTTCTTATCCGTGACAAATAATTTACCAAGATGTTTTATAGTATCTTCCTTTTGTTTTTCTGTTATAGGAAACTCTAGAATAGAGTGGCATCCTGTAATATAGAGATCGTCTTTGAGTTGAGGATATTTGGAAGGCGAACATTTGTACAGACGATCTTCTGTGCGTTCATCATTACCAGGGTTTTGAATGCTTCCTTTACCAATTAAGACAACGGCCTTGTACCCATTCAATGAGGTTTTTACAAGGGTTCCTTTCTTGAGTTCTTCAACAGGGACATATTTTTGAACACCATCTACTTGGCAGAGAATGGTTGAACCCTCTAAGAAGCATGGGGCTGCAGGATATAAATTATATGAGCCATCTGAATTTAAAACACTTCCATTTACATATACAGCATTTTGTGGAGATGAACCACTACTATTAGAAGCTATTCTCCAACTTGTATAAGGGCCGTATGGACCACCTGAGCCAACTGTGAAATTTCCACTTAACCCTAATTGATTTGTATAGGTAAGAGCGTTTGTCTCTGTAGCGTAATATGATACAGAAAAACCACCAACAGGCTCTGCCATTTCATTCATAGGGCCAAGTAATAGACGAGGAACATCCTCTGTGGCACGTGTTTCATGAGAAAGGCCCTCATGGAATACAAAGCCGGCATTGGCCTCAATCGGATAACTCTGGGAATCTACGATGAGTTCGCCGGGCGAGTCATTGAGATAGACTAAATATGTGTTTTGAAATTTTGACGCTCCAGTGTCTATGTGGGGAGCAGTATCGCCCTTAATCCAACGCATAGGTATCGTGGAACGTGTAGAAAGATCTAAACCGAATCGCGATTGTAAACTGCAACGAATAGAATCGGTTATAGATACTGAAAAATATACCTTTCCAGATGCTCTGGAATCCAATGTAGCCTTGGCAGAAAGGACTTCGGGGAGATTATTCAAATAATGTAATTCTTCTTCGGAAAGCACATTCGTATAGATACTTGTCATTCTGTATATAATTATATTTAAATACGTGGGTATTTCAACACGCCACTCTTATCGTAATATATAGCCAGATTATTTTTCCACGAAGCGTCGTCATAGTGTAAGAGAAGGTCTGTGAGGCGATTTGAGAATTCTGTGGATGAATCACGAGGCAACAATGATGGCAAATTATCAATGGCGATTATACTAAGATTGTCATTATAGTTGAATACTGGTGCCTGGAATGTTGTGGCCGTGTCATACACCGCGATAGGGTTATTTGGCTTGCTGTAATCACAACTAATGTCAACGATTAACAGAGGCTTCGTGATAACATCAGCAGGTTTAATCCATACATGATTATATGCCGGGTCTAACAGTATACAATTAAACACTATATCATATGCGCTCATATCTGGTACCACCACGTCCTTTCCAATTTGTGTATAGGCCAGACACCTTTCCTCTAACACATCTTTTACACCCTGCGCACAACGACCAGCGCCTATTATTAATATACGGGGATTTGCTGACTTACAAGAATCCATCATAGCTCCGTGGCTTGGCCAAGGCTTCAAGTCTTTAATGTCGGGCTCACCATTACTCCTCTTATAATGCTGGGAAAGACCTAGGACGGCGCCTACTTTGCCTGCGTATAGGCCAAAGGCTAATACTCGCGAGCCTGGAGGTGTGTGGAAATATTCAAGGTCATATAAGATACTGGATGATTGCGCAAAGGCCGTTAGGATTGTTTTTGCTCCACTTTGATCTCTGTAGCTATGGGAAAAATATATGTGTTTGTGCTTATTCAGCTTCTCTAGATTGTCTAATATTTTAAGACCTATTATCAAGGTCTCACTGGACTGTTCCCACCAGGGACTCTGTCGTATGAGCGCGCCTGCTGCAACGTATTCAGAATCAGGAATAAATCGGGTTTGGGATGACTCCACATATACCGTGTGGCCTTGTGATATAAGAATTTTTACATCACAGGGAACAAGGGGTACTCTGAACTCATTCGGATAGGTTTCGGCGCGTAAATATATGATCATTCGCTAATTGTGCTTAATATTAGAGTTCCACTCAAGTAAACTTCGCCAGCTCCATAATCATCTTGCCGATCTTGTTCTGCCCTTCAATTGTGCCGGCATTTGTGCGCTTCCCGCCCAAATCCGACCCAACCCCAGGCCCTGTGTAGAAGAGGAGGTAGAGCTTTTTTCTACGCGCAGCGTCAACAATGGCGAAGAAGCGCGCGTCGTGGGCGAGACGGTACGCGAGCGCCTTACGAAGCTCGGTGTCCTTGAGGGTCAGCCAGAGACCTTCGTTGAATGCCACGCCCTCCAAAGGTTTCGCGAGTTCATCGGACTCGGCCTTGGCGAGTTTCTTCACATTCGCACCGGGCTTGGCCAGGGCGGCGAGGTATTTCTGGTGAATACCACCACCCATGGCGAATTGGGCGGCGAGTTCAGGACGATCGGACGCGAGCTTGTATTTCATGGCGGTCATGTAATGATCCGTGGAAGGGTACTCCAAGTCGCCATCCTTGATGGGAGAAATCGTGGACGGAGCCAGGAATCTCGCGGCGTCCCTGAACTCGGCGCCGAGCTCTAGCTGGGCTAGCTTGGCGTCGGACAAGTCAGGCGCTGCTGAGTAGAACTGGAGAAGCTGGGTAGGTGTGTATTTCTTGGCCAGCGAAGCGGCGGCAGGCTCTTGCGCAGCAACCTTGACTGCGGCCGCAGGAGCAGGAGCCACGGCGGCAGCAGGAGCCTCTTCCACGACTGCCGCCTCTCCTTCGGCAGTGCCGCGGCGGCGTTTGAAGATGAACCACCTATTGAAGAAACTGTATTGCTGTACCACGGGAATCATCGCGAACTTCTCCCCCGCCTTCGTCGCAGCCGCATACGTCTTGTCAAACAGCTCCGTACTCGCCGCCAGTCCCATCTCCTTGCACTCAGCATCCGTCAAGAGATCGCACCCAATCTTCCCCATCTCGGCACGCAACAAATCAAACGGCACCAAATACTCCTTTTGCTCCGTTCCAATACTCAGAAACTTCACGTCAACAGCCATACCAAGTGAGTCCACCGTGTTCGTCAAATCCGTGCTAGAATACCTCTTCGTAATACGCCACACCTCCTCGCCCTTGTCATCCGAGCCCATCAAGGTGCCACCCTCCTCCTGGCCCCGCAATGCATCAAAGACGCGCTGGCCATCGAAACAGCATCCGATAAACAAGCCCCCAATCTTCAAGCAATCGCTCACATTCTGCATAAACCCAGCCAGGCTCATCTCGTTCTCAAAGAAATAGTGGATGGCAAACATAATCGCCACGCAATCGGCCCCACCCCGTAGCTTCCCCATCGCGTTGTTCTTTACAAACGGCGGTACAGGGCCATCAGGAGCCACCTTGCCGAGTATAGCCCGCATGATATTCGCCTCCTCCGAGCTAGCACCCGCCTCGCCTGTGGACAGATTCTTGGCCGAGCTCCCAATCGTAAAGACCATCTTCCCCACATTGTCATAGCCCCCGTACTTCATCACCGCATTCAAATACCGACGATATGCCCCGTCATTCGGGTCACGAATACCATTGCCAGCAATATCCGTGCCATACACGAAACTCGCATTCAAATTCACCCAACTCCACAAATCACCGCCCTGACCGCAAGCCAAGTCCACCAACGTCTTCCCGCCCCCACGCAAGCCCCGCCCCCACAGAATCTTCTCTTTTACATATCGGCGGTGAAATTCGCGCAGTCCCTTCACAATCATCAAATCCTTCTTCTCCGACTTGCGGTCGTAGTAGACCTTGGAAATCTCCCCTGAAGCCAGCTGTGCCACTGCTCCGCCAATCTCCTCTAACTCCTCGGCCGAAGGTTGCTCTGCTCCCGTACGAATCATGTGCTCCGTTACCGGCTCGTGAATACTGTTCCAAACACCCTCGGCCGCCTCGTCCTTATTCAGAGTACGACCCAGCTCTCCGCGCTGGAATCGCTCAGTCTTATCGTAACGAATGCGCATGGGAATCCACCGCCATCCACTCGCATTCTTCGGCTCGTAACGCATCTCCACAATACTCTTATCCTCAATCGGGTCTCCGTTCTCACAGCGTACAAGATCCTCGCCAGTCACAGAATCCTCCACCTCCATGTAACAGGTGTTGGCCATCGTATCGGGCAAATCCACCGGATTGAAGAGCACAGGCTTATACTCGCGCCGGCGTCCACGGAATCCCTGTGCGACCGCAGCAGATCCAGGCAAAGCCTGCTCAAAGAGCACTGTGCCACGCGGGTCGTCGTATGCCGGGTCCGTGTCACTGCCCACATACAAGTGCATCACCTTGTATTGAACTGTAGCTCCTCCGTTCCCAGTGCCCGTATACACAGCGTCCTCCTTCGTCTCCGGATCCTTGTCAAAGGTAGCCAAGAAATCCACCGTGTTTTCGTCGGACGGCTTCCACTTCAACTGCTCGGCGAACTTTACGCCCGGTCGCTCAGGAAGAGGCAACAGATTCGGCGTGAGAATCAAGCCGTCCGTGTGGTACATCTTGGCTGCGTCAAGAATGCGAGCACACGCGCTAAATACGCTCTTGTCCGCAGCATTCGCGAACATGAAACGCTTGACGGATACGAGAATCTTATTGCGGTCAGTCACGCCCGCCGACGCCACGACAGACGGCCCCTCACCAGCGTTCCACTTCTCTATCCAGGCCATCATCTCGCCAAAGCGTCCACCCTCACGCTTCTCCGCCCCCTGGCCGGCAAAGGGCAACTTCGTGATATCCCTGGCCCCTGGAGCCACATAGCAGTCAAAGATCATGTATTGCTGGATAGGATTGCCGTCACGGTCCCGTGTCACGAACTCGCCGTCCACGAGAGAATCGGCCACGGCAGCGCGCACTAGGCCAGTGCGATACACATTCAGCGACATGTCCAACAAGAACAGCTCGCCCGACTCGTCCACGTAACCCATCGTGCGAAGACCATCGGCCTTGTCCGTAACGTTGTAGCCGTCGCGGATATTGGGCACTCCCTTGACCCGTGTATTCACCATGTTCTCCAGCAGAAGTGTAATAGGGGCCACGCCACGAAAGCGATCCGTGCCGGTCAACCTCTTATACCCCTCTAACACCTTCCCTGCAGCCGACTTGCGGATTAAGATGCTGTGCTTGTGAATTCCGCGCAAGACCTCGCCCACACCGCGCACGAGATTCTTCAGAGCCTTTGCTCCTTCTGCGGCCGCGGCGGCCCCTGCTGCAGAAGTAGAAGACTCACGCAGTAGCTCCACCTCCATTTCGTAGGTGGCTGGACGACGTGTAATATCGCGCTCCCCAAACCTCGTCTGCCAGAGATAAGACCCCCGCACATCTGTGAACGAACTGCGCACCATACTCAGGTCAAAGCGCACTCCATTCGCCTCATCTATAAAGCTCCACCGACGCATCAGACGAAAGGCCTTGCGCTGACTCTCCCAGCGCCCGAGCATCTGGACGACCACAGGGTCATTCTCGGCCAACGCAATTTCCCGCCGAATCTTCACGCGCACGTCGTACTCCTTCAAATCCACATTGCTCTCCACGCCTGCCCTGTCCTTTATCATGGCCGTGAAGGAGATATTCTCCAGGCTGTCTTCCCGACAGTAGCGCTGAATATCGCCCAGCCCCGTCACGGTAAAACGCACCTGCTCCGGCGTGATAATATTCATATAGTCCTCCTGAGGCATGGCACGATAGCCTTTCGCCTCCAGGCGCTGAGCCACAGAAAGGAAAGTGGTCGTCTCACCGACAGTCTTCCCCTTGAAGCCTGCCTCTAACTCCCACCCATCATGGACCCTCCACTCTTCGATGACCCTCTTAAGGGCATCTGCTTCGGCCGGGCGGAGCTCCATGGTTTCTAGTTGAGACCTAGGAGAAAACCTTTAGTTGGCTATCAATTTTTGAATAGCCTCGGCGCGTCCGAGAGCCTTTGCCCAATCCTCCTTTTTCACCTTTGCACCCATCTCTGCAGGCCGAGGATGTAGTCCAAGACCCTGTGCCCGCGCCTTGATTTCCTCTAGACTCCCATCGGCCACAGGCCAATCAATCGTCCACCCATCATCCTGACGATTACTGATCCACCGTGCAAAATTCGGCCCACCACCCTCTAACATAATCTCGCACCGCGCATCCACCCACAGCGTCTTCAGACCATTATTCCACGCCCGAAAATCTTCCGGCACCGTCCACACGGCCTTGGTCTCCACGTCAAAACACACTGTCTGAATCTTCTTGAGCGCGTACAGAATCATCGCTACGACCTTTGTCTGATCTGCACTCGGCTTCACTGAAGCGAGCGCGTCACCCATCTTCGCCTTGGTCAGCTTGCGATTGCCACGGAGATTCGCAAGTGCCTCTTCCTGAAGAGCAAATGCCTTGTCGCGTACCTCAGTTGCCCTGTAGCCATCGCCAGCAATGAGCATCAGAGGATCCTCGGACATCAGCCACGCGGTCGTCAGACGCGCCGGCACGAGATGGCAAATACGAGAGCCCCACAACATATCCTTTGACTCCATGCGACAGGTCTCGCCAATCTCTTTCGCGAATGTTGTAACACAACGATCGCGAGAGGGGTTTTTGTTGATAATGCGACGAAAATCTAGCATCGTCCTTACGTGTATAATATACATGAAACCACCTTAGGCCTTAGAGTCTTCGGCTCCAGTATGCATGAGATTGTTTAATTCCTTCTCACGGCTCTCAAAGCTCGTGCGATTGTTTTTACAGAAGGTGATCCACTGTTTGATATTGTCTACAGTCTCTTGTTTCAGACTCATGAGATCAAAAAAAATGCCGTTACGATTTTCACTGAGTTCTTCCGAGCATCTTCGGAGAATGCGATATAACTCCTCTTGCTCGGCGCGATTGAACCCACGAATATCTTCCATAATTTGTTTTCTTTTCTCAAACTCTGTGTCGCACATTCTTATGTTTGTGAACCTTATGAATTATTCCTTCTTACGCATGCCCGGGATTTACTCCGCCGGTTCTGCCAACCCGGGTAACTCATCATCTTCTTCTTCGGCCTCGGCCTCAGCCTCTGCCTCTCCCTCGGCCTCAGATTCCTCCTCTGGAATAGCCGGCACCGCTGCTGCAGAATCAACCCCCACTAGCTCGCCAATACTCAGGATGTGGGTGGCATTCACTCGTACCTGTGACTTCTTGATCAGCACACGAATCCGGTCACCCACAGAAATACCGTCAAATACATCATTGCCGATATGAAGGTCGCGAGGTACCATGATGCGCACGGCATTGTCGACAACCACATAGCAACCCATCTTATTCTTGAGACTCACCTCGCCAACAACCTCCGTGCCATCGGGAGGATTATACACCTTACCCTGCGCTTTTACAAAGTAAATGAAATCGGCAGTTGCACGACCCTTCTCACAAATGCCCATAGAGCGACTGAGCATCTCCAGGCTACCTGGAATGACAAAGCCATGCTTAGAGCACTTTCCCTCTAACTGCTTCTTCAGCTTGGCCAAGATAATGTCATCAAATGATACCACATCCGAGTGAAGGTCTATGGGGGATATGACGACCTTGTCCTGAAATACGGCGATCTGTTCCATCTTGGGGACCTTATCTAACGTAGGTGCCGTGTTTCATTTTTAGACCCTGCTTATATAAAAGGCCCAGTCATCTCAACGGATGACCATGTAGTTTTGACTCCAAAGGCCTATAAAACCAGCGCTTCGCGTTAAATTGTATCTTATCCAAATATCTCATAACCATGTCGCTTACCGTACAGACGCGCACAGAATTTCTCGCACTATCTTCATGTATCACATCCATTCCCAAGGTATGTTTCCCTGCTTCCTGTAATTTTTTACCAAATGTCCGCAAACGTTTCATTTCATAACTGGTATTACTGTTGATAGAGCACTCAGATCCTCTTGTTATCTTCGCACCAGGTACAGGGGGAGTATTTTTCTTGTACACAAGCTGTTTCTTCTTCGGATGAAAGATAATAAATCCATATTCATATCCTGTCGTGATCACATTGATCTTCTTCTTGAGTAATGGGTCACGCACCGTATCTTTCTCAAGCACCTCTATCACCGCACGCGGGCACGTGTCAACTGCGCCTGTGGCTGCATTAACATACAAATAGACAATCTCATTCGTGGCAGAATCAAGGATGCGAATATAGGTCACATCTTCCATAATCCAAAACGACTCCTTCACAACCGCCTGTAGAGTCTCATCTTCATGCCCACTCTTAAACAGAGCCACCTTCACCGCCGTCGGCACGAACTCATCCCAGAAAAACTCGGCAACTATATCGGCATATACCCCACGCACCTCAGCATCCCCTTTTACATTGTTATAGAGCCAACTCAGCATCTCCAGCCTCTCTCCCTGCGCCTTTGTTTTCCCCAAACTCTGTTTCAAGGCATTCACGGCCACCACAATTGCCTCGGGTACTGCTCCAGCCCCTTCTTCTCCATTACGAATCTTGGCAGTCCACGCAAGAACGCTAGGCCACAAGGCCTCTGACCCAGCCCCATCGCCCGTACCATCCCCACTCACATGCTGTACTAGCTCCTCAGCCTTCGGCTCAAACCGATCCCTAGGAACAGGCACAACCATCGTACGCAGTGCAATAGGAATACTCATATCTTTCAAAGAACTCGGCTGAAAAATATAATAGCCGTTGCGCAAGATAATAGAGCCCGTGCCGTATTTCGTCACAATGCGAATCCTCTGTTGAATAATATCCGTCAGTAAAGAACGCAATAGAGGCGCAGGTATAATGGCAAAATCATTGCTAATCTTCTCAAACGTCACGAAGGGCGTGCCCTGTGTGATTCTATCAATAAGATAATTCTTAAGGCGATTCATTTGGAATCTCGCCGTGTATTCATCATATGTAGAGCTGTCTTGCATTTCAATCGGTATGTCCGTATTGATAGCCACACTCAACCCACCACGACCGCGCACATATTTACAGTCGTAGTCGCACGTCTCTACCCAGTCGCACAAAGGTGTAAAAGGCACATCAATTATGGGGACATCGCGTCTCTCTGCTCCCTGGCTGTCATATAACACAGGTATAGGGTCAAGGTTAGTCATAACAATGGCATCCTTGTTCAGCGAACAGTCTATCGCGTACTCCTTTATCACACGCGTCACCTGTCCTACAATTAGCGCCTTGCGCAGAGCCATACGGTAAGAATACATGTCTATGGATTCCGTGGCCGGATCCGTATTGTACGCATTCACGAGCAAGGTCACGGTACAGTTCCTCTTCGCAGGTTCAAGACTCGCATGAGAACAATTGCGAATACCACGACCGACTACCTGCTCCAGCTTATTTAAGTGGTACCAGCTGTCAAACACGAAAACCTCTCTTACATATTTCAAGTCAAGACCTTCGCCCGCCACCTGCGAACCCAGGATGACTTTCACATCCTGGCCGTATTTGTTGGTGGGTGCCCGCGCAGCGTCAATTGACTTTGCATTCGTAGGAGACAGCTCCTCTGAGCCAGTGAGCAAGACATATTTTGCCGGCTTGAAGGTGTGCGCGGCCGTGCCGGCCTCCTCGGGCACTTGGCCATGTCCCTGCTCGTGGCGAGGACAGAGCGCGCACTGTCTGCCCTGGGGATGCTGATTGCCCTCGCCCAAGAATCCTATATCGCGATTCCAGCACGTATAGCCATTCGCCTCCAAGGCCAGCGCAATACTCAAAGCTCCAGAAGGAACAAAACGACTGTAGACGAAACAGACACCACGACTATTATTCAGGCGTTCCAGTAAGACCCGGCACTTGGCACTGTAGGCCGAAAGATTATCATATAAGAGCCAACTCGCGCCCCTGGCCTCGTCCTCGTTGCGGAAATACACGAGCCCACCGCGCTTCTCTTTTACAAAGGTACGATCAAATCCGACTTGACGAATACGATCCATGAAATCGTCCCCTTCCGACCCAGGGAAAATCCAATTCCCCGCTTGCACTAGGATATCCATATTCGTAATTCCCATGCCCTCAGCCGAGCTCACAATTTCCAGGGACTTTTCCTTGTACATCAGCTCGGCGGCCTCGTCGTAATACGAGGCCACGCACGGCAACTTGATGCTGCGCAACCTTTCGTCGCCGTGAATATCCACGCCTTTCGGGTTTTTGAAGGGCCACTCCGTAATGAGGAGGGGCGACTGGGGCACGAGACGCAGGGGAAATGTGAGCGGATTCTCGCCACGCATGAACGAGATATAGTGGCCAGCAATACGACCCAGAACCTTCTCTCCGCCCTCCACGAACTTCTTCTCTTTTACATTGAACACGTCATCTACACGGAGCATGCCAGGGTATTTGTCGTTTATGAGCAATAGATTCAAGAGGAAGATGATCTCTATGAAGCTGTTATACATCGGAGTGGCCGTCATCAAGAGCAGGGAAATGCCGTCAGATACTTCTAAGACACGCTTGAAGAAGGGAGTCAACTTCTTGCCGGCCTTCGCATCGGCGGAATCACTCGGATTCGCATCATCCGCCGATTCCTCTTCGCCCTCTAGGGGATTGTCACGCAAATTGTGCGCCTCGTCCACAATTATCACGCGATTACTGAACTCTTCGCGTAACACAGCATTCTGCGCATCCACGACCTGCTCTCTTGTCCTGCCCTTTGTCGGAACTCCACTCATGAGTCCGAGGATATGATTATAAAACGACGTATATCCGAAGAATTCGTAGCGACTGCGTACGGCCTTGCCCACCCTAGATTCTATGGTGGCCTTATTGTATTCCGTATATGTACCCGTTATATCCAAATACGTATCTCCTGTACAGCCCGAGTGTTTATTCGTCTCCCCTTTTACAACTTTGAGCGCCTTCATGTCAAAAATCGTTCTTCGGAATCCTTCTTGTATGTTGGGAGGAGCCACGACATACACTTTCCTTGCGGGGTACTCATGCAAATAACTCTCGGCCACGGTCACCGCTGCACACGTCTTGCCTACACCCACACCGTGGAAGAGGAGCGCCGAGTTGTATGGCGTTCTCGGAGACAGGAATCGGCTCACGA
>SXGQ01815483.1_pt1 | contig 11851 bp, 9 predicted proteins | sample 3178371 | NCBI WGS metagenome assembly SXGQ01 (sample SAMN11356859, study PRJNA531348) | freshwater metagenome | isolation source: freshwater sample F1-20 | place: China: Fuxian Lake, Yuxi | collected 2017-12-25 | reverse complement strand
CTTGGTGCGCACGACTTCAAAGGCGCGGGTCGCAAAGAGTCTCATTCTGTGACCGCAGTAGACGGAACACCGGGTATTCAAGTTGTTGTTGATGGCCAGCGCATGTGGCAACCGCTCGAGCGAATTCAAACAAAACGGCGCGGCAAGACGATCTACGGACATTGGCGTATTCCTGAACTTGAAGCCGTGAGTGCACACCTGCAAGGACTTTCAACATGGATTCGTCACTCGAGCACCGATAATGAACGCACAAATGGCAATCGTCGAACGCGGGCCCTGCGCACCATTCCGCCGACCGACCCAGACTGGCGACCATTGTTTGGTGGTCGTGAAGACACCGAGTCGATGCACAACAACATGAAAGAAAAATGGTTCGGTCGCCGTGTGCGTGCAGTGGGATTAGAGCGACGCGAACTACAACTTCGGGGCTACCAAATACATCAGGGCATCACCGCTCTTTTGGCGTGGCATTACCGAACCGGGGGAGATGTGTCTCGATACTTCGGCGAATGGAAACCACCCGACCGAAACCCCAAACCACGCTCGTAGTAACTGATGTCGTGGCTTCTGCATGGCCAAAAACTAGGGGTGGGCCTGTTTCGCCAGCGCAATGACGATTTCAGCGCATTCTTTCGACTCTGAGTGCACTCCAGTAACCTCTATATAGATGGCGCAACATGTGGCGGCGAATTTCGCACCACGTTTCGCACCATCCCCCGCCTTCGTAGCTCAGTGGATAGAGCAACGGTTTCCTAAACCGCAGGTCGTAGGTCCGATTCCTACCGAGGGCGCCAACAAAATCAAAGAAAAGCACGCAAAGACATCGAAATTAGGGGCAATTAATACATTCAGGGTTTTCTGGTGGTTTCCAGGCGGTTTCGACCCTTCTTTGCCCCACGGTTGTCCCGCCAGTTGCGTGCTCATCGCTGGCTTGGCCGAGCACACCCACGTCCCCGTGTACTTGTGCCAGCCGAACAACTCTTCCCTGGCCCACCGACTGCTCTAATACGGGCCCCAAAACCGCGCCGAAGATCCACGCAAACAGAATGCGGCCGATCGCACCCGCCCACTGTTCGGGCAGGGCCAGGTCGGTCGCCGCGTACCGCGACGTCAGGTTCGACGCCTGACCCGACCCGTAGATGAACAAACCAATCACGAACACCACCAGCGACTTGGTCTCGGCCCCGATTCCCGCAGTCAGACCACCGACGATTGCTAAGCCGTAGCCGAACCTCAACCCGTAACGACGTCCGTGCCGATTCATCATGCGCGCCAGCACCTGCAACATGAAGGCCGTTCCCGTGGTGACCGTGGCCGTGGCGATACCTCCCCACGGCGTCGACTGCCCCAAAATGCGCTGCACCACGAACACGCCAACCATGACGGCCGACGACAATGCAGCCACTGCCGCCAGCTGCTCGGCCACCAACACACGCAGCGTGCGTCGTTACACCGGGTCTACATCGTTCCGGATGGTCACCTGCTCAGTGTTGCAGGTAACCATCCGGCAGTCTTCGACCTTCCCCTGCGCAGACACCCATTTCAATCCGGGCGTCCGCCATCTTGGGTCGACTCGAACTCAGATGGTCTGGCGACGACGACGCGCGATGGTCACCACACCGGCACCGATGGCCAACATCCACAACGCCACCGACAACGAGTCACCCGAATCATCGGCACCCGTGGCCGGCAACGCCGCGACCGTGGCCGGCGATACCTTCAAACCGAGCGACGCCTGCACCGTCGGGCTCGCCACCACCAACGTGTGGCTTCCCACCCCGATGGTGGCTGGCAACGCGGCCTGCGCCTTCACCGTACCGTTCGCACCCACCGTGTACGAACCGAGCAGCGTCGGAGTCGACATGAACACTAACTCCACCGCTTCGTTCGGCGTCAGACCGAATGCGGCCACACCAACCTCACCGTTGCCCAACACCTCGATCACCGCACCCGGCTCGACCTCGGTCACCGTGCCGTCCTGGTTCAACGCCGCGAACAAGGTCGACTTGGTGCCGGCCTCCACGAGCACCGTGTCCTCGATCGGCACCGGAACATCCAACAACCCGTTGATGTTCGCACCCGTCGGCGTGTCCTGCACCGACAAACCACTGTTACCACCAGCCGACTGGTTCAACTGACCAACCAAATCGTCGGCCACCGTCTGCAGACTCTGCACCTGAGCCGGTGAACGGTCCTCCGGATCCAACCGGCCCGCAGGCAGATCGGCCGGAGTCTCCACCGTCGGCACCACCACTTGACCATTCACGATCGCCGTGGCCGCACCAGGATCACGCGTCAACGTCGACTGATTTGACGAATTCACCAAACTCGGACCCGACGGCGCAACGGTCGTCGCTGGAACCGTCGTGGCCGGCGCAACCGTCGTGGCCGGCGCAACCGTCGTTGTCGCTGGAGTGTTGTCGACTGCGGTCATCGTGAATGCCTCGGTCGCGAAGCCTTGGGCCCTGAAACTCCCGACAGCGACACAGTTCCCCGCCGACGGACACGACACCGCTTGGAACGTGGCCTCGGGTATCGAATTCTGGACTCCGGAAGCGAACACGGCGGGCCTCGCGTTCTCCCACGTCCCCGCCACCAACGACATGGTGAATGCCTCGGTCGCGAAGCCTTGGGCCCTGAATCTCCCGACCGCGACACAGTTCCCCGCCGACGCACACGACACCGAGGTGAAATTAGAGAAGATAGAAGCATTCTGGACTCCCGAAGCGAACACTGCGGGCCTCGCGTCCTGCCACGTTCCCGACACCAACGACATCGTGAATGCCTCAAACTCAACCCCGGCAGTCGCGCGCTTGAATCGTCCAGCAGCGACACAGTTCCCCGCCGACGCACACGACACCGACTGGAAGAAAGCCCCGCCCGCCGTTCGGTCCTGCACACCAGAAGCGAACACTGCGGGCCTCGCGTCCTGCCACGTTCCCGCCACCATCGACATCGTGAATGCCTCAAACTCAGACCCATCAATCGCACTCGTGAATTGTCCAACGGCGACGCAATTCCCCACCGACGCACACGACACCGAACGAAAGAACTCTGAACCTGAACCCTTTGGCGACACGAACACAGCCGGCCTCGCGTCCTGCCACGTTCCCGAGACCATCGACATCGTGATGGCCTCGGGCGCGCCGCCAATTTCGGAACTCCCGACAGCGACGCAGTTTCCCGCCGACGCACACGACACCGCGTTGAATGTGTCCCACACTGACCCGCTTCGAACCGGTGCGAACACGGCCGGCCTCGCGTTCTCCCATGTTCCCGACACCATTGACATCGTGAACGGAATACGGTCGTTCATCAGCGCGTTTGGGCCCTCGAATTTTCCGACAGCGACACAGTTCCCCGCCGACGGACACGACACCGAGGTGAATTCTGCATTGGGAATCGTGGCTTGCACATTAGGATTGAACACAGCCGGCCTTGCGTTCTGCCATCCCCCCGACACCATCGTCATCGTGAACGCCTCCACGCCGGATGGCGTGCTTGCATTCGCGAATTTTCCGACAGCGACACAGTTCCCCGCCGACGCACATGACACCGAGGTGAATTCGGCAGTGGGAGTCGTGGCTTGCACGCCAGAAGCGAACGTCGCTCGGGTCGCGTCACCCCACACGCCCGCTGCGGCGGCATGCCCGGTCGACACGACGAGGAGTGCGCAGGCTGCGACGCCGGCAAGACCGATAGAGGTACCGCGTCTGCGACCACTGCTCGATGTCGGAAGCATTCCGATGTTGGCTTGCCGACGAATCGTCGCTGTTCGCTTCGCACCATTGATCCACAACTCGATTGTTTTCATGCAGTTAGTCATGCTTCGATAGTAGCCATCAACATTGATGCCAACGATGTTGATGGCTGTTTTTCTATGGCGTATTCGCGGATTACACGAAAGTCGGGAAGTAGGATGAGTGGGTGGCAGTTGACCCAGTCAAGACGGCATTTATCGTCCGAGCTGCGCGCAAGTTCATCGAGCGACACGGCCCGGAGGCGCTGACCCTACGGGCTCTCGGTCGCGAAATCGGAGCTGATCCGAGCGCGGTTTATCGACACTTTGCCGACAAGGGTGCCCTGTTGCAGGCGGTCGGCGCGGCCTTGGTCGCAGAAGTCGATCTCGAGCCAGCAATGGTGGCTGCCACTCCGCGTGAGCGGTTACGCCTTGCCATGACTGCGCTTCGGGCCACGCTGGTAAAGAATCCCGGTGCCGGGATGATCCTGGCGACGGGAAGTCACAGCCCGGCAGGCAACGACCTCGAATTGGTCCGATGGGGTCTTGACCAATTGCGAGAACTGGGTTTGTCGGGCACAAAAATTGCTGTGGGATACCAACTCCTCGAGGGATACACCTTCGGCATGGCGACCTATGACATCTCCAGCCAGCCCGATCCACTTGAGGCACGACGGTTGTGGTTTCGGGCTGTGTCTTTGGCCGAGTTCGACGAAGTTTCTCGCTCGACCAATCAGATAGCCGAGTTGAATGACGCCGTCTTCGCGCTTGGCCTCGACGCACTCCTCAACCGGCTAGAGGCATTGGCGCTGGTCAATCCCTCTGATTCCCCTCGCCGTCCCCTTGACACGATGGAGTCATCGGTTGAGACGATTGCCGTGCAAGGTTGTGCCTAATTCGAGGAAAGTGCTGACTGAGTAGGCGCCTTCACGAGCGCGTCGAGCGCGGATCGCACGACTCTCAAATTTTGCTCGCTCCTCTGGGCGTGCACGCGCCACTGGAGCGCGCCGTGTAAGGTCGCGTAGCTCGGTGCACCCATATGGTTCTCGTTGGAGGCCGTTGGACAGGTTGTCGCCTAATTTGCCCCATTCATGTCCCAGAGCGAACGTTCACTCCGAACTTCTTTGTTTACAAGGTTTAAAAGTGAAACGGCAACGGTTTCCTAAACCGCCGGTCGTAGGTCCGATTCCTACCGAGGGCGCCACTCGTTTTCTGAGGTATTTGTGACGCACTCTTGAGCGCCCGTGGAACTTTTTGCTGCACAAGTCAATGATTCACAATATTTCAAATTACTTGCGCTCGCCTTCGGTACCGTTGCGCAGTAATGATTCAGCCCCGAGACATTCAGTTAGACAGTGATGCGGTCATGGCGATCGGTCAAATTTTCGGAATCATGAGCGATCAATCCATCTCCTTTGAGAGGAATTCTCCCTGGGACATTGAGCATCTCTTTGAACTAGATCAGCGTTTTGCCGAGCACATTGAAGGAGTTCCGATTCCCTTAGGTATTGATGATGTCGCGCTGATTATTCAGGGAATGGCTTTTACCGAAGTGATGTCGGCAGATTTACCGTGGATAGAGATGGTGCGTTGGACCAGTGATTTCGTCACGAGCGAACTTCGCCAATATTGGACCGAAGACGAATGGCGTACTTTCACTGCGGGCTAGCAAGCCCTTCATTTTGAGAAAGCATGGAGCCATTCTTTGCACTCTGCGTATTACTTTGACAATTCATTGTGAAGGGATAGGAGCGAACATTTCCACCAAGTTTGGTGGGGTCACACTGAATTCTCTGGATAGGAATCTCGGTGACAACCAAAGGGGCGAAACCTGGACTACTCTTATTGGGTGGAAAAAGTTAGAAAAATTCTCGGTCCGATTGTGGTCATCGCAGTTGCTCTAGCAGTGTTCGGGGCGAGTGCTGCTCGGCTTTGATTTCAAGCGGTCTTATTCGGTGGGAAGTCAATATCCGGTCATGTGAAGCAGCAGGCACCGTGGGGCTGTCGAAGTCATGGAGAAGCGGTCCTTCCGAGAGACGGACAAAGCATTGCTCCTCAACCCTCACTAGGCTTTGATCATGTCGATGCAACGAAAACTTGGTACAAGTTGGAACGAAGTTTTCGGTCGAGCCAGTGAGGCGACTCCCGAAGCCTTTGGAAGTGACCGCCTAGCGAACCATATAGGCGGTGAATGGAAATTTGTTGGTGAAACTAAACCTCATGCAGTCTCAATAGATGGATCACTGATCCCAGGTCCACCGCGTGTCGATCATGACACGGCGGTGTTGGCAGTTGATCAAGCAAAGCTTCAGCATGTGGCCTGGTCGCAAGTTCCCCTTGACGAAAGACAACGTCGGGTTCACCACGCCGTCACTCTTTTGCGTGAGCATCGCGACACCATCGCGCTGCTATTGATGTGGGAGATCGGAAAGCCATGGCGTATTGCCTGTGCCGATGTTGACCGGTGTGTAGACGGCGTTGATTGGTATCTCGGCGAAATAGAACGCCAAATGCACGGTCGAACACCTCTGCAGGGACCTATCTCAAACATTGCCTCGTGGAACTACCCATTGAGCGTGCTCGTGCATGCAGAGTTGGTCCAGCTTTTGGCTGGAAATGCAGTCATTGCGAAAACCCCTTCTCAAGGCGGATTTCATGCACTCACTCTTTCTCATGCACTCATGGCTCGAGCGGGTCTGCCAGTGACTCTGCTGTCAGGTGTGGGCGGTGAATTAAGTGATGCACTGATTTCGTCAACTCAACTTGGCGCCCTTGCATTTGTTGGTGGGCGCTCAAATGGGCGTAAGGCCGCCAGTATGTTGGCCGACTTGCGGAGGCGACACATTCTGGAGCAAGAAGGTCTTAATGCTTGGGGGATATGGAACTTTTCTCAGTGGTCCCTTTTGGCAGGACATCTGAAAAAAGGATTTGAATATGCCAAGCAACGGTGCACCGCATACCCTCGTTACGTTATTCAACGACAACTGCTACCAGATTTTTTAGCAATGTATGCCGAAGTACTCGCCTCGCTTAAGTTTGGTAACCCTTTCGCCGTCGAAACTGCCAACGATCCGTTTCAAGATTTTGATTTCGGACCAGTGATCTCACAAAGCAAAGCCACCGATCTTCAAGCCCGTTACGACGAAGCAATTCGTATCGGAGGCATTCCACTGGTATGTGGTGACCTGAGTGCTGGCAAATTTATTGATGGGCAAGACACATCCGCTTATGTTGCTCCGGCATGCGTTCTCAATCCACCGTCAAATTGGTCGCTCCATCACAGTGAACCTTTTGGACCACTTGATTCCATTGTTCTCGTAGATACTGAATCTGAGTTACTTGCGGCAATGAATGTCTCAAATGGTGCTTTGGTGGCTTCTATTGCGACTGACGATCCCAGCCTCGCTCAACGACTTCGCCCCGATGTGCAATCCTTTAAATTCGGAGTAAATGCACCCCGTAGCCGTGGCGATCGGGCCGAGGTTTTTGGAGGTCGTGGGGCATCGTGGCGTGGAGCCTTTGTTGGAGGAGACCTCTTGATTGACTCTGTCACCGATGGAGAACGCCCTTTGTTTGGCAATTTTCCGAATGGATCTCAGTATCCACCAGACATTTGATCAGCTATACAAAATAAGGTCTGTGTTTACATCGGGGGTTACGAGTCATGGGCAAGCAACCAAAGCACATCAACCACGAAATCGGGCCCATGAAATGTCCGGTTGATCTCGCCTCGGTTGATCTCTTTGGTGCAGGTGCCCAAGAGCATTGGTACGAGATGTACGAGATCTTGCATCGAGACGCGCCAGTGTTACGAATTCCTGGTGGAGGTTTGAAGCCCGGCACTGATGCATTTGTTCTGACCAAACACGCCGACATCAACACCGTTGTCAAAGACCCCGAACGTTTCACAGTGATGGGGCAGAGGCGAGTCAACGACTGGGCCAACGATGGTTTGTCGGGCGAAGATGTTTTTACGACATCGCGGAACTTGATGACCGCATCAATGGTGACTTTGCGCCCCACACAAGAGTTGTACATCAAGCATCGCAAAGAACTCACCGACCCGTGGGTGGGCACTGGTGCATCACGAAATCGCGAGTTGATTGAACGTTTAGCCAATGAACTCATTGATGAATGGATTGACAACGACTCGGTTGAATTCATCAGTCAATTTGCTCGGCCGTTGCCGCAACGAGTGTTTGCATCAATTCTTGGTTTTCCGTTTGAAGACATTCCGCAGTTGGCCGAATGGGGCGACGCAGTTGTCACGCCGTTTGTGCACGGCACCGGACTCAAACACGAACTTGCTCCCGAACAAGCACAAGAAATGTTTCGTCGCCTCGAAGGTTTTCAGGATTACATCTACGAGCAGGTGTGCGCCAAACGTGTGAATCCGCAAGATGACATGGTGAGTTTCTTATGCGATGTGCATTATCAAGCCCTTGATCGCAAACTGACCGATCTCGAAATCGCCGGCATTGTTCACGCGATGATTATTGGAGCTTTAGAAACAACGCAGTATGCGATTGAAGAACAAGCGCAGATGTTGTGTGAAAATGTCGGCCTGTTTGACACTGTTCGCAACGATCGCACTAAGTTGCGGGCGTTCACTGAAGAAAGTATGCGATTGCGTTCGCCGACACACGGACTTTCAACACGTGTGACATCTCGTGATGAAGTTTTTCAAGGAGTCAATGTTCCTGCGGGTTCACTGCTTCATTTACGTTTTGCAGCGGCCAATGTTGACAGTGATGAATTTGAGTGCCCGTTTGATCTTGATCTTGAACGACATGGCGTCACGCGGCACTTGGCATTTTCGGCTGGGCCGCGAGTGTGTCCCGGGGCCAACTTGTCGCGCATAGAACAACAAGTTGCTTGGGATGTGCTGTGTGATCGCTTATCAAGTATCGAATACGGTGAGGGCAATGATTGGCAGCATCAACCCGGAATCATGCTCGGCACTCTGAAGTTAAATCTCAAGTTCACGAAAGCCTGATTTCGCTTGAATAGTTATAGGGGAGCACAAGCCCCAGGAGGACTGTCGTAACGACTGTCTTTCGCCCACTCGCCAGTGACCCAGGAGTCATCAATGGGTGGTGTGATGCCCTCGAAACGTGTCGACAATTCTTGAATGAGCCATTGCGCCGATCGAAGTGCACCAGTGGGGCACACATGAATGCCATCACGCTTGCGTTCTGGGTTGCCGTCTCCGTCAATGTCGCGAATGAAAACGTCACCGAGAACCGAACGTTGATCAAGGTAGATAATCGAGCCACCTGATTGGTCAGCGATGGCGCGCGCTTTGTCTTCAAGAGAGATCTGCCCAGGCTCAGATCGATCGGCGGCAATTGATGGGAATGAGACAAAGACCAGTCGCAGATTTCGATCGTTGGCGAACTTGGCGAGTTCAACGAGAGCTGCTTGCTGTCGGTCATCGCCTTGTTGGGCATCCCACACCGAAAGTTGCAAAATCAACAAATCAACGGCGTAGCGGTCAATCTCAATGGCGAGTGACTGCAACGGTGTCGTGTTGAGATCCGTCGGCACAATGCCAACTCCGCCAAAAGCACCGGAGTGCACGGTGACCTTGGCTGCATTCAATTCGGCTTCTATGGCTGGCCACATGTCGTAGGCAACTGAATCGCCAAGGTAGTAAATGCTGGTGACGGGAGGCAATGGTTCTTGCGGTGTTGTGGTCGTCGGCGCAATGGGAACACTCGCAGTAGCGGCGGCTGACGTGAGTGCGTCGGCATTGACATTGTTTGTTGTGTTTGGAACAGTGATGAAAGCCCAGATAACGATTGCTGCTAACGACGTCGCGACAAAGGCCTTTCGTCCTTGCGAGCCATGTGCCCACTTCACCTTGTGTCGAATGGGTTGCTCAATCAAGAAGTACGACGCGATGCTCAGAGCGAACGTGATTGCCAGACGTATCGCCGTTAGCGCTAAGCCGTTGACATCGAGGCGTTCGCTCGTGCAGAAGATAAAGACGGGCCAGTGCCAGAGATACAACGCATACGAAAGTCGTCCGATGTATGCGAGCGGCCGCCACGAGAAGACGAGGGAGAACTTACTGCTTGAAGAAGCAACAAGAATTGCCAGAAGTGCCGATGCAATTGAGTGAGCAAACAGCCCACCACGAAAGAGCCACTCACTTTGTCCGTTGACAGTGAACCACATCAACCCAAGGACAAATACAAGAACGACCGTGAGACCACTTGCGATAGTGCGGAACTTTTGAATTCCCGTGGTAATTGCGCGTCGTACTGCTGGCAGTGCAACGAAGGCTCCGCACAGCAATGAGAACGACCGTGTGTCAGTGCCCATGTACACGCGAGTTGGGTCTCCGCCGTTGTAGATCGCCAGCATCGCAACGAAGGATGCAACGATGCCGATGCTTGTGAGTGCGGCTAAACCACGGGCGCGTCCGATGCGCCAAGCAACGATGACGAGCACTGGCCACACCAGATAAAACTGCTCTTCAATCGCCAAGCTCCAGAGATGTTCGAACGCTGATGGAGCAGCGAATGCATCCCAATAGCCCGACCCTGAATAAATCTGATGCCAGTTGGCCATATAGAACTGCGACCAAACAACGTCGTTGCGAGCAATGATCCATTGGTCGGTGTCGGCAAATAGTCGAAAGAAAACAACGACCACAACGAGAAGCACCATGACGGCCGGAAGTAATCGTCGAAGTCGTCGTCCCCAAAATCCGATGAGGTCGACGGTGTTGGTTCGTTGCAGTTCGTCAATCAAGAGGGTGGTGATCAAGAAGCCCGATAACGCAAAAAAGAGGTCAACTCCAAGAAAGCCGCCGTCGAGGCGATTGTCATGAAACGCCAAGACACCAATGACCGCCAGAGCCCGCAACCCATCAAGCCCGGGCAGATGCGGGCGAGTAGTAGCGGGTTTGTTCACGAAGGTAATGGTACGAGGTATGGCCAGGACAGCAGGATCTGATTGCTCTTGTAGTGACAGATTAAATGCCACTAGTTTGGAACTGTTCAACCAAAACTTGTTTATATACGGCGGGAGATTTGCGATGTCAGATGACAAACCACAACGACTCATTTCAGATATGCGGGGTGTTCGCTACGGCGAAGTGCTCGCAGTCATGTCGCGCGATGAAAAGTTGCAAGCCGATGTATATGGCACACAGATGATCAATGATTGCCCCGCCGAATTGTGGGACACGCTCAATGCTGACGAGATTGCTAAAGATATGGGTGCCTTGTTCGTCAAACTCAATGGCCCGCGTTATTGGATGCTTGATGGTCTTGGCACCAAGGTCGCCATCGTCGAGCCCGTGATGCGCGAATTCAACGGGCTCATGATGCGTCGTATCGCGACGGTTGATCTGGGCGACGCTCCCACCACCGTGCCGTATCAAGAGCGTTTCGTCAACCGTGGTGCAGTGTTCTTTTTTGACGCTGGCTCGGTTGTATACGAACTCATCAACGCAGAAGGAAAGGCGTACGTGATGCAGGCATATTGCGTGGGCGTTGACGCATCTTTGGACCAGTCAAACCTGGGCGACCTGGCCGGCCGGCTGAAGTTGCCCGTTGGCGGGTCTTTCCGGCAGCGCATCTTGGACGAAGAAATGGTGGTCGACACCACCGATCATGCCGCCACGGTGGTGCAAGACGAACTCGAGAACACCTACACCCTGCCGTATTGATTCCTGGCCCCTATGTGATTCTGGTGAGGATTATTCATCATTTTGAGTAAAGATCCTCACCAGAATCACACACCGAATCACAGACAAAAAAGAACCCCCGCTGCTTGCGCAGCGGGGGTTCGAGTTACTGGACTAGGAATTGCTCAGCGCTTTTTAGCGGCTGCCTTCTTTTTGGCAGGAGCCTTACGTGCTGGGGCCTTCTTGGCGGGAGCCTTGCGGGCCGGAGCCTTCTTCGCTACTGCCTTCTTCTTTGCAGGGGCTTTTTTGGCCGGAGCCTTCTTCGCAACTGCCTTCTTGGCGGGCGCCTTAGCGGCTGCTGCTGCAGCAACGGCGCCAGCCTTGTTCAACTTGGGTGCCGGTGACACACCAAGGGCGATGTCCTTGAAGCCCTTAAGTGCGGTGATCTTGGCAACAGTCTTCGCGGCGATCTT
>SXGQ01209369.1_pt1 | contig 11851 bp, 14 predicted proteins | sample 3178371 | NCBI WGS metagenome assembly SXGQ01 (sample SAMN11356859, study PRJNA531348) | freshwater metagenome | isolation source: freshwater sample F1-20 | place: China: Fuxian Lake, Yuxi | collected 2017-12-25 | reverse complement strand
CTGCAGAGCTGTTGTCTTGATTACCGAAGAGGGACATACCCCCTTGCAGCAGGCCAAGACCAGCACTAATTGCACCGATCATAAGCGTACAAACTCCACGTAGTAAATGTTGTTAGTTGTCATTGGCACAACCCTTAGAAACTTGAAGCCAAGCTTCTTGACCATCTTCAATAGGGTTGTATTTTGAATATCGATATAGTTATAGAGGAGCTTGTGCTTCTGCTGAGAGAGCCAAGCTTTAGTTGCTTTCATTAGGAAACGGGGATGCTTGTAGACCTCGTTAGTCATGTGCATCCACACATTCCCATGTTTATTCACGCCAAAGAGTACCATCGGTTTGTTGTCAGGACTCATCGCTACACTTGTGGAGTAGGTCTTCAGGTCAAGCAACATTGATATTGCGGGATTGAACCCGCCTCGCTGCATGTCCTGTTTTCCTGGTTCCACAAGATCTTCGATAATCTGGGGTAGGTCCTCAATTGAGGCTGGCCTAATTACACAGGCCGATTGGTACTCTTTAGTCATTCTTAGCGGCGGGTGTAGTGACGGGGGTTGTATTTCCCTTCCCAGTCCATCTTCTGAAGCGTGACAGGGAATGGTGAATCACCAACAATCCGAATTCGCAGGTTTCGGTTCCGTTGATGGATCGGTACGTTGTGGGTTCCGTTTGCTGATAGGTTGACGTTATTCAGTACGTAAGTGGAGGGCAGGGTAACGCTCACAACGTTGTCCCATTCATCCAAGCCTGTGATGTTGATTCGATAGGTCACAGGGCCACTCAAGCCTGTTTCAACTTTGATCCGATGAATTACCAAATCAGCAGTAGTATCTGCTGTCCATCTCTTATCAGACTGCTGTCCGGCATAGAGTTTTGGCAGCTCTACGGTCATGTCATACAGGTAACCGATAATTAAATCACGACCCCTGTAATCACCATTTACTACCACAGAGTAGTTTCCGGTTGAGCCAGTGACTGTTGGATACAAAACTGCACCAACCGATTGACTTGACACTGCAGGAGATGATCCGATATACCCACCCAACGCGATCACTGTCATGGTCTTGCCATTCACGTGATCAAAGGGTAAGTAGATCGTAGTTTGATCTGTTCCTGAGTTGTAGGTCCGGTACGGGTTGATCTTAAAGAAGTCAAGGCACACATCCGTACGTTCTCCAGTTGGAAGCGTCAGATACCCTTGTTCACTTGCCTGAGTCAGGTCAAATGACGACACCAGAACCTTAGACCCATTTGCAACAACAGCGTAGTAGGTGCTAATATCAAAAAACTGATCAAGTAATGTACCTGTCAGATTCCACTTGTACCAAGTGTTAGCTACCCGTTCTTCAGCATCATCAAAGAACTTATACTGATACAAGGTTGATTGACCAACCTCGCCAATTGAGACAATTGACAATGCCGGAGAGGCAATCATTGAATCAATAGTGCTTGGTATCAGTTCCGATACAGAGGTCGTAACGTTCGCCATCACCGGAGGGGCGGCTGTCTGGATTCTCCCAAGCTCAAATACTCTGCTGTATAGGTTTGTCTTGGAGATGAAAGCTGTAGTCGTTCCAAGCGACACAGCTGAGATATTAGGATCAGCTTCGTACTTGCTCAGTGTGTTTAGGTTCGCCGTCTTTGGACTAAGGATGTCCGTTGCCTCTGTACTCAAAAGAAACTGTTCATTTTGACCAAACAGCATTAAGCCTGTATTGGTTGATTGAACATAGTGCAAAGTAACGGGCTTAGTGGATGTTGCAGTAATGTCAATTGGATCATCATCCGTGACTGTCTGGGCAGTTGTAGCAAAGAAGTTAAAGTAGTCCCCTGCTTTGCTTAGCACCACCGATTCTGCAGATAGAAAGCCAAGACGGTTCCTATAGAAGAACAGGTTGCGGATGGGAGTACCGATAAAGCTTGGCAGTGGGTTGGTATTATCATCCCCCACAGCACGGTCTTCCCAGACCACTGGCTCATACTTAAATGACCCGTCAGACTGCCTTACCAATTGATGAGGCATAGTCAGCTCATCAAGCTGGTAGGTGATACCAGGAGCGTTGGTTTCCTCCCAAACACCAGGACCATAGCTTTGGCTATTTGTGGTGTTGAATTCAACCCACATGTCATCAACATCAATTTCAGCGGTGTTGACGATCTTGACTTTGTAGCCGTCTTTACATTGGATTGGCAGCTTACCAATGCTGCTGATCTGATCCTGAAAGACATACAAGCCTTCCTCAGCAGCTGAACCTTTGGTAGTTACCGTAAATGCACTTGCGTGGGATATGTAAATACCAGGCCCAACAGCTGTGGCCGAGAATCCTGCTGCACCGTTGATTGCATTGGCTAGGTTGGTTGCAATCGTGCCAGCATCAGTTACACCACCGGTTACGTCCTGAGGAGTCGTAGTGGTGTAGTTCGTTCCGTTTAAGGTGACCGTATAATTAGCGTTGTATGCAACAATGCTCACTACGACAAAAGCTTGCTTTGGAAGGGCAGCAACGGTGGCTGCCTTCATGGCAGGAACCTTTGCCTTGTTCAACACAAAGGTATAGTCATTAAGCGTGAGTAGCTCAATGTCATCAGCAGTTGCATTCTTTAGGTATGCATTGCTCGGCACTGTCGTGATATTGCAATTCGATACTGCTGAGTCGTAGTCGCTTTTCTTGGTTGCTTGATCTGAAACAGCGTTATTGTAATTCGTCTGCGCTGTGTTCATAGCGGTCAGAGCAGTGCTCAATTGACCAGCTGTGTGCGTTGCAGAGACTGTTTGAATCAGCTCCCAGACCCTGTAGTTGTCTCGGTTTAGAAGTGGGTAGTCTTCTGTTCTTTCTGTCCCTTGGCTGTAGCCTGCAGGATATGAAACTGTTCCTGTACCACTCCCAAGAATTGTGTTATTTGACTTGATGAAGTACTGATTTGTGACACTGTTTTGAATTACACCAGAGGCCACCGATTGTGTAAGGTCTCCCTCGTAGTCTGTGTCAATATCAAACAGCAGAGCTTCGTTAGTACTTTGTCCGGCTAATGCTTGTGCATATGTAGCTTGTGTTGTATTTAACTCGTTAAGTCGAGTTTTTGTCAGTGCTACTGCAGTGTTGTATAAAGACAGCTTTGACTTGAGAGTTGTTAGGTTGCAAGTCCCAGGAACACCAGTATTGGTGTGCATATCAACTGCTCTTGGAGATCCGTCAATCAGACTCCAGATCCTGAACTTATTGTCTGCATACTGAGCAACATACTTCTCTTCGTCATCCCTAAGGATCGAAAACCAACGACCTGAGGTGGAGGCTTGATACAGCTCAGCAACAAAGTTACCACCAGGACGCTTGAGTAGGCCAAGAGCGTAGTCTGGATACGTGTTAACGCTATCCACTAGCTGACCAGGGAATTTTAGATAGTCAGGTTGCTGAGAGATACCACCTAGGAAGTTGGGTATCCGTTGGGTAACTGTACTCATCGAATCAGAGCTTGATAAGGTTGATAGCTATTGAAATTGTCTTGCCCATCTCTCCAGCCAAAGATGCTGTAGTCCCCTTGATTACATTCGTATTCAATGGCAGCAGCCCGAGTCTGAAGCTCTTGCTCTTGGAGTAGAGCATTGATCTCTTTGTCACCAACGAGCTTGGTAGCGACAAGTCGTGCAGCTCTAGCGGTGATGTAGTTTTGAACTACAGGTGGGACATCAGTAAATTGGAACAACCAGGTGATGTCACACAGCACTGAATTGTCCCACTCATAGGTGTGATTAAGTCGGTCATACAACTTGCCATCACGGCGGATGGGGTCGTACGTTGATCCGTACTTGTCGGTGTTAATGTCAATCGACAAGGCATTAGTAGGAAAGGCGATATAATTGGTCACACTATCGGGTGTGAGTTCGTACCCCCTTTCGGTGTTAAAGATCCAACCCTCGGATTGGACTTGCTTATTAACCTCCCGAAGAGTAGTCAGAGCAATAGAGACTTCGGGGTTCTGAAGATCTAGTGTAGTGACAGGAGCCTGTCCTACAGAGGTCAGTATTTGATTGACAGCATCCAGTTCGGTGGACACAGCATAAGTAGCAGGCATCTCTATCCAAGAGGAGAATAAAAAAAAGGGACTCCGAAGAGTCCCCAGTATTGATACGAATATCAGGAGAAAGCAGCAGGGGCGGTAGCGGTTCCAGCGAACAGCTCCACACAAGCAGCAGGGTTCAGGTAGTCAGCACCCATAGCCAGACGACCCACAATCACGTCACCCTGATACAGGATGGAGGCGTCACCGCTGGTCACTTGAACTTGAGGACCCATAGCCTCAACCACACCAGCAGCTTCACGTTGGAAGATCAGACCGCAGCTGGCATCAAAAGCCGAAGCACCACCGTAGTTCTGCTGAGCACCGAAGGAACCAGCAGCCACAGCAGTAGCAGCTTCGATGGAGGGGTTCACAAAGGAACCGGTGTTCTGAGGAGCGGTTACACCAGTGGTGCCGCCATATGCAGTACCGTATTTGCCGAGGAACGGAATGTTCATCGACTTGTAGATCTTGATACCGGCAATCTCGATGATGCCTTGGCCAGACTGCAGAGCAGAGCCTTGAGCATCACGGTTCACCAGACCGTTAGTACCTACAGCTTGAATCAGCTCGTAGTACTGACGGGGGTTCAGCACGGCCACACGACCGTCGGTGCTAACACCCTTTTCATCAAGGGCGGCGGCAGCGTCGTAGAAAGCGTTGACAAGGTTGGTCGAATCGAAGGCATCCGACTGGTTCAGGGACGAACCCACACGGATCTGAGTACCACCGGGCTCCACAAAGTTGGTAGCGGAGACGGGGCTGGCTTGACGAGCACCTTTGGCGATAGCACGGAAGATCAGGCGGTCATACTTCTCAGCGAGGGCATAACCGATCTTGCGGCTGATTTCACCACGCAGATCATAATGTGCGAGCACCTCATCCAGCTCGTACACGAAGGCAGAGCTGATCAGAAGGTCATCACAGGTGATGGTCTTCTCGGCCACCGGGGGAGCCTTGTCAGTGTTACCCAGGATGCTGTTACCAGGAGTGTGGTACTCAGCAGTGGTCCGACCGGTGTAGATGAACTGGAGACTCTTGCCACCCTTGAGGGTGCGCTTCATCACCAGGTCACGAGCGATGGCGTCACGTTGGAAGCCTTTGAACATTTCACCCGAAAAAAGCTTCAGGTAAAGAGCACGGTTATCGGAGGCCAGGTTATTAGAACCGCCAAACGTAACCTGTGCAGGGTTAGTAGCAGATTGATGTGCCATTGTTAGTAGAGAGAAAAAGATGTTTGCTCTCTAGGATCCTAGAATTTTTGTTGCTATATTTATTTGGTGTACGTCTCTCCGTACTGTCAATGGCGCAGGGTGTCCTCGTAAGGGCCAACGCCAACAGGAAGGGGATCCGACTCTGAGGTGTCCCCAACCTTATTTAATTAACCGATGACCGGTGCAGTAAGCGCAACAGGAGTTGACTCAGCAGCAGCGAGATCAAGCGGGAAGTTGTGAGCATTCCGTTCGTGCATCACCTCAAACCCAAGGTTAGCCCGATTAAGTACATCAGCCCAAGTATTAACCACCCGACCATTATTATCCAGAAGTGATTGGTTAAAGTTAAACCCATTAAGGTTAAACGCCATCGTGCTCACTCCAAGTGCAGCAAACCAAATGCCAACCACAGGCCAAGCAGCGAGGAAAAAGTGAAGGCTACGGCTGTTATTAAAGGAAGCGTATTGGAAGATAAGCCGACCAAAGTAGCCGTGAGCAGCGACAATATTATAGGTCTCTTCTTCTTGACCAAACTTATAGCCGTAATTTTGAGAGATCTCTTCAGTAGTTTCCCGAATAAGCGAGGACGTAACCAACGAGCCGTGCATTGCACTGAATAGCGATCCACCAAACACCCCAGCGACACCCAACATGTGGAACGGGTGCATGAGAATATTGTGTTCGGCTTGGAAGACAAGCATGTAGTTGAAGGTACCCGATATACCGAGAGGCATAGCATCGGAGAAACTACCTTGACCAAACGGGTAGACAAGGAAAACTGCCGTAGCGGCAGCGACGGGGGCGGAGTAAGCAACAAAGATCCAGGGCCTCATCCCTAATCGATAGCTAAGTTCCCACTCTCGTCCCATGTAAGCATAGATGCCAATGAGGAAGTGGAAGACTGTGAGCTGGAAAGGGCCGCCGTTGTAGAGCCATTCATCAAGTGAATTAGCTTCCCAAATTGGGTAGAAGTGTAGTCCGATGGCATTGCTGCTCGGAATGACGGCTCCCGATATGATGTTGTTTCCATAAAGAAGACTCCCTGATACGGGCTCACGGATGCCATCAATATCGACAGGGGGAGCCGCAACGAATGCAATGATAAAGCAGATGGTGGCTGCAAGAAGACACGGAATCATCAGTGTCCCAAACCAGCCAATATAAAGACGGTTGTTAGTGCTGGTTACCCAGCTACAAAAACGCTCCCAATTAGTTTGAGAGCGTGGAGCTGCGAGAATAGCAGTCATGAATGAAGTTAGTTAAGACGAGTAACTTGTACCCTTCCAACTCCAGAGCTAGTGAGACCGATTCGATCAGCCGCACCTTTACTGAGATCAATTTCCCGACCGTGTAGATAGGGGCCTCGATCATTGACCCGAACAACGGCACACCGCTTGAAACAAACCTTGAGTTTGGTTCCGAACGGGAGTGTCTTGTGCGCTGCAGTAAGGCCGTTTTGATTGTATCGCTCACCATTGGCGGTGAGGTTTCCGTGGAAGCCAGGACCGTACCAACTGGTGATCACCGACAGTGTAGTTAGAATAGGAAGCATAATGAATAAGCGAAGAACTTTTATATCTCCGTCTACACAAATAAGGGCTGCCACCACGCGCAGGTCTGACAGCCCATCTTCCTCAATAACCCTTCTTGGTAGAAGGCTTAGTTTGTACTTTTTTGCCAGTTTTAGCGGCTTCTTTTTTAGCAGCTGCCATACCAGCGGGTGTGTAGCTATATTCTTTTTTGCCGACTTTAGGCATTACCATACACCTGGGATAATTTGACCAGTCAATGCATATGCACCCAGAGCTGCAATGACACCAAGCATTGCCAGGCGACCATTCAGTTTCTCAGCACGTTCGTTGTGGGATTCAAGGTAATTGGGATCCATATAGATGGGTGGCTCTTTAGCCCAAATGTTTTCTGTCATTTTTTCTTTGCAGTCTTGGCAGCAGCTTTGAATTGAGCAGCTGTGGGAGCACCTTTTGTACCAGGTTTCCTCATCTGCTCACCACTGCCCTTTGCAATTCGTTCACGCTTAGCGTTGATATTTGCGTAGAGTCCAGGTTTAGCCATTAGAAATCAAGATCAGATCTTTCAAGTCGGTCCATCACATCCTGACGGTATGCAGGATCTGAATCGTATCGGGGATCACTCATCGCACGAACAAGTTCAGCTTGGCTGCGGAAGGAGTCCATCGACCGTGCAGGTTTCCCTTGGAGAGTTTCGCCTTCGTAGCCCATAGCGTCGGTGTATCGGTAATAAAGTGCTTGCAATGCAAGATTGATGGCGGCAGTATTGCCTGATTCCACAACGGAATCAAAAGCTTCCACCTCAGCAGGCGTGAAGTTTTCAGCAGCCCAGGAAGTCAGCTGTTGGTAAGATGCTTCTCCACCAACAGAATTCTTGATGGAATTGATTTCGGTGGGAGAAAGTTCAACACCCTGGCTTTGCTGTTGTTGCGGACCAAGTTGTTCTTGATAACGGAAGTACGCATCTACCAACTCCCGTGAAGACATCTGAGAAAACTTCTCCAGAGTCTCTGCACTGAGTTCACCATTGGCTTGGTACTCCTGATCTACGTCGTAGAGGAAGTCAATGGTCGGATCGTCCGACTCTTCTTGTTCATCTTCTACCTGATCCTCTTCGTCATAGCCCTCATCAGTGGCCTCAGGTACAGAGTCATCTTCTTTTGAACCGAGCTTCCGTTGAAGCTCAACATAGGCTTGCTCTAGTTCTTGAGCATTCTTGTATTTACCGGCCAACAGTCCTTCCTGCTGTGCCATCAACTCTTCACCAATCGCTAAGGATTCAGCCATATCAGCTTCTTGCGAAGCGATAACCTCAGCAGGTGGGGTTGGATCAAAAGTTAGTGTTTCAGACATACGTTATTGCATTGGTGGAGCTGCGCCTCCAGTCAAACCTCCAACAACGTTGTTGAGCATTTCCTCAGCGTTGGGGTTCTTGGATGGGTCAGCAATAGGTGCTTGCAGCATTTGACCAGCTTGTTTGGTCAGCATCATCTGAGACTGCTGCTGCATTGCTGCAGCTTGCTCTTGCTGTTGCTGATCCATAGACTTCACAAGGTTGAGAACATCAATACCTTGTGCAGCTGCAAGACGTTTGATCGCTTCATCAGGATTGATGTAACGCATCAAGTTGTCGGGGCCAAGCGTTTGAGCAATGCTTGCCATAAAGGTGGTCAGCGACTCGCGGTCTTGTCCACGACCAAGAGCATTGATGCCAGCCACAATGGTTGGACGTACAATCTCTTTGGGTATACGAGGAAGCTCACCACTCCGTTGAAGAACCAGGAGCTTGCGATTCAAGTAAGGAATCAAAAACTCAACAGTCAACAGGGAGAATAGGCCGCCCAATTGTTGTTCAAGTTCAAGTTGAGTGAGGCGGACCTCTTCCGCAGTAGTGCGCTCACTTTGACGCACAGTCAACACAAGGAAGGCATCAGAGATGCGACGTTCCAAGGAAGCGATCATGTTGGCAGCTGTACTGAAGTCAGCAGTCTTACCAACTTGAATTACTCCAATGTCCTCAGGCCTACCTTGAACAATCGCTCCGTTGCCTGCCTGGGCCAGCGTCTGAGGTTTGGTGGTGCTTGAGGGTGATACCACGAAGACGACCTTTGCAGCCGCTGCAGAGCCTTCTGTGAGGGCCTGAGCGAGTGCATTAAGAGACCTCAGATCACCAAGGAACTCTTCTACACGGCCACGTCCATAGTTCTCACCATCTACCGAATTAAACCTCAATACCAGCCACGGTGAGGCATCCTTAGGTGCCTTGCTTTCAGTGCCTGGAATCTTCTTGTCAAAGGCCTCTTGATGCCAAAGCCAGCGGTTGTTGTCTAGACGTACGTGGGTGTAAACCTCCACATCGTCATTGTACAAAGAAGCACTGTTGTTGTTCACGGAGTTGGGCTGCCTGTTAGTGGCGCTAACAATCTCCGGCGGCAGCAGCTTCTTATTGATTAGTTCTTTGGTGACGATCTCAATTATGTTACCGTTACCGTCTCGCTCGACTACGTAGCGGTTCAGTGGGTAATGCTTCAACCCATCTTTGCCCATATAGATAAGGGCATTACCACCAACGACAAGGTGTTTAAGAGCTTGGTGAACGGTAACTCGATCACTGGATGCAGCAATCGATTCCATTACCATCCGCTCCATCTTGGCAAAACTCAGATCAAGTTCAGACCGGACTTGTGCAGGCAACTCAGTGCCCAGCTTGTCATCACGAACTTGCAGCTTAAAGAAGGTAGTTTGAGGAGGGAGCAAGCTCAACATGAGCTTGGCTGCCAACGTTACTACTGCTTTGGCTCCAACTGATTGCCAGGGTTGTCGAAGTGTTTGATGGGTAACCCTTGACTCATCTCTTTGGATAAGGTAGGGAAGTGTAAGCTCAGAGCACTGAACAGCAACGTCAAGGAATTGAGAACGATAGCTACTTAGATGATCGTACCGACTACGTGCTGTCATTTAACTATCCAAGATTAGGACCAGAGCCGCTTGTCCCACCAGTGTTTAGTGGAATGCGAAGTGAAGACACCCCACGGCTAGCATCAACGATGCTGGATTTGCGTGATTTCTTCTTCCGTACACCTTGGTTATCCTCCATTGCAGCACCAGTGCCAACCGGAGGAGGAGTGTACTTAGGCTTCATTGCTTCAATTGTTTGAGCATTGCGTTGCTCGGCTGCCCGAAGAGCTTCCTCATACGCTGCAGATTGACGTGCAGCTTCTCGCTTTGCTTCTTCTCTACGATGGTGTTCGTTGTTACCACCACACATGATTAGTAATCCTCAATAAGACGTGATTTAATCCAATCCACAACACTTCGCTGCCCAGACCTATACATGATCTGTGGCAACGCAATGTCAGGAGTGGGGGTATAGGGCGGATAAAGTTCTTCTAGTTCTTCTAGAAGCCGCTCCACAGACAGTACAAGATTAAGCGTACTGGGGGAGGTTTGGATTTGCATGTTCAAAGAAGGCCGGCATACGAGCTCGCTTTGTTTCGACAAGCTCAGGAGCTTTGCCTTCGTACATCAGACGGTCGCTAGCATCCAGCCAAAATTTTTTGTTCAGATACTTGTTGGGATCAACCCCAGAAAGAGGTTGCATTACCCAGTTGATAGTTGCCTTACGCAGTTTATCAAGAGAAGGAGAGAAACTAACCCCCAACTCACGACAAATAAGGCTATTGGTAGCAACGTGTACTTGTTCATCTCGACTGATGTCAGCACTTACGGTGCGGAGACCAGCGTCTCCATTGAAACGGAAAAAGGGAAGCAAGACGAAGAAAATTGCACGCTCGGCAACCAGTGCTTTGGCAATCGTGTGATCTGGATGTGCAATCCACGCTTCCCGTAGACGGAGGGCTTCAGCCTCAGCCTTCTCATCAACTCCAAGAGCATTGGCGATGTAACCCAATGCACGGTCGTGGTTTTCTTCGTCTTTGACGTTGGAGAGTAGTAGATCTCTAGATAACGTTGGTACTTCATTCGCAAGTGCATCAGTAATAAAGTCACCTACCGGCAGCTCCATGTGCCGAATAGCGAGAGCACGGTAGATAGTTTCTTCAGCACCATCAGCCAGCTTACCGGCAGTTGTTTGAACCGGTGTCCAAGTTCTTTTCCGAGAGAGTAGTTTTTGATAGGGGTTCATTCGCCGCAATTACATTGAGGAGCTGGGTCGTTGTCTCTGTCATAAAGAATCGACTCCAGGTAATCATCTACCTCAGACTCATCCAATGCGGCATAGGCGCTGGTCTTGTCTTGGGTATCACTCATGACCTGAAGCGAGTAATAAAGGGAGGTCTGCGGAGATTGCAGCCACTCTTCAATAAACGCTTCGTCATAGGTGATCACATCAGACCAACTATTGAAGCTGTAACCGTGAAGAAGTCCCGTGGCATCAAGCATCTGTACGATGCCGTCAGCAACTTTCTTGTAGTCCTCCCAGCCAACTTCACTGGCGATCTCCACATCACCGTAGTCGTAGCTCTGAACACCAAAGGTTCCAGAGTCACGATCAACATGACGAGAGATAGGAGGAGCGATCTCAGGGCAGGTGGTGTACCCATCTAGATCAGTGTATCGGTAACTGCACGAAGCAGTAGGCGCAATAGCGAAGGCACGCTCCATGTTGTTGAAGCGAGCCACCTGTGCAGCAGCACGAATACCTCCTTGCAGTTCCTTAGCAAGGATGGTTGCAGGGGTGTGTTCGTAGTACTGCTTGGAGTTGACTTGCTCAAGGGCTTCACCAAACTCCTTATAGGTCACACCGTTCTTACGGAGCAGGTTGGCAAGTCCGAGCATTCCGAGACCAACTTGGCGATCCGTCTCCGGAGGTAAGTATTCTCCACTAGAGCCAACGTCCGTTTTTCCATGAAGGGCGCACAGCTCGGACATTCCAGCGACAAATGCACTTTGAATGTCATTGAGTTCGCACTGGCCGAGGTTGACATGTTGTAGTAGACAGGTTCCCCGTGAAGGCAAGTACACTTCCAAGCAAACGTTTCCCCGGATTCGATTTCCATTCTTATCTACTTTGGTTTTGTTAAGCCAGATGT
>SXGQ01096492.1_pt1 | contig 11851 bp, 6 predicted proteins | sample 3178371 | NCBI WGS metagenome assembly SXGQ01 (sample SAMN11356859, study PRJNA531348) | freshwater metagenome | isolation source: freshwater sample F1-20 | place: China: Fuxian Lake, Yuxi | collected 2017-12-25 | reverse complement strand
GGCATCGGATGCAAAATTATTCGCTAGCACTAATTGATAGCCAGCTAGGGTAGCATCCCACTTATCCACATCAACCGGTATGACATAAGTAGATACGCCTGCCGCATTAGCGGTCGGAATAATATTAGTGCTGCCTTTTTTTAGGGTAATCGCACTAGCAATTGATATTTCAATATTGACTGTTTCACCTAAGTCAGTGAGTTTCGTTTTATCAAAATAGTTAGCAATTGCAAAATCAATCGCAGCTTGATCCTCCACACCCGTAATTGCTGTAGGGGTTTTGAACACCACAGTCTCGGCAACTGGGTCTACCACTACAGTGACTGGGGTCTCGGCGGAAGCGTAGGTTTTGCTACCGGAGGAGGTTTGTGAAAACGATTTAAAGTTAAATACAACTTTTCCCGAATAATTTGCTGGGGGGGTAAACGTCAGATTATCAAAATTTAATTGGGCCGTATCTTTATAAACAACCCACTTACCAGGACTGCCGGTAGGACCAAAACTAAATTCATCCGTAATATTATTGTCGACGACTTTAAATTTACCCGTTGACAAAATCGTTACGGCATTTTGGGCATCATTAGTATTGGTTGTCCCAGTTGAATTTAGGGTGATTTCAAATCCAATTTTTTCAAAGCTCGTTCGCTCTGGATTAATTGCGACCTTAACGGGAACGCTAATGGCAGTGTCCTCGTTCCCGCGTGCACTACTCAAGCTCACATCTGGGGCAACCGCAGTCGCACTCAAATTGACGGTTACACTTTTTTCCACAATTCCAGAAGCACTGGTTAAATCGTTACTGACACCTTGTAAGAGAACACTCTTACCAAATAAGCCGTTCTTTGCCAAAATTGTGATGCTGTCATCGACATTAGTACTGGATAGCTGGGCTTGGGTGAAGGAGTAAACAATATCTGCACCTTCTGCCTGACCCAATACAAGCTTACCAGCCACTTTGATGATTAGGGCATCGGCTGGTGTCGCTTTAAAAACTAATTTAGCTACGAATGATTCGCTAGAATCTTTTAGGGAAATTTTTGAAAAGAGACTAGCTGTGGGATTGGCTGGATCGTAGAGCTTTGCTTCCACTCCCACATTCAGATCTAGGGCAAGGCCAGAAGCAATATTGACCCCGTCTGCCACTGCGCCAATTTTGTATGTGGAATTACCATCATTAGTACCTTTTGCCGTATCAGCTACTAATCCATTGGATGCCGTATCGCGCGCAAAAGTCTTACTTGTAATAGCTCCCTTAAAGTGCTCTGGGGTTTTAATTCTAGTGGTGGATAAATCGGAAGCAGCCACTTCGTAGTAATCCGTGAAGCCAGTTTTTGTCGATTTTGTAAGTTGGCTTCCATTGGCGCTCACCAATTGGAACGTATTAGCTAGCTGGGTAAAGACTGTGATCGTATCTAGACTACGACCAACCGCTGGATCAACTTTTATAAACTGCGATAAGAAAAGAGTGGTTTGATCCTCAAGCCCAGTAGCAGTTGGGATCACCGTAAGACTTGGGGTGGCAGGACGATCCTCAAAGGGAATCGTCAAACTTTGCAGCGTTGGAGAAATAGTGATGGCCGCGGTCAGACCCGCACCACTATCAATGGCAGCTGGTCTTAGGAAAATAGAAATCGGTTTTGCAGTGGTCGACGGTGCTATCACATCGACAGATTGAACTGCACCGGTATCCACGCGGTACCACACCGTTTCTTTGGCTCCAGTACCCCAACCCGTTAGCGTGCCAGAAAGTACCCCACCTGTTACAGCCGTGGTACCGGCTGAAAATCCCGCCGCCTTTGATGCGAATGCCTCCGCAATTTGACTCGCAGTAGCCCCACTCGATCCTGCCGTAAATACAAGCCCCCCAAAACCGATTGTTTTACCGGCCGATAAATTATTAAAAATAACTTCGGCAACTTCTTTCACCCCAGTACTGCCTTGAGTAATTTCAACTTGCGCAGCCCCTGTTCCAGACTTTACAAGGTCACTTACATTGCCATCGGTTGCAGAACTCAAAAATGAAAGGGCTCGCCCTGCTGAGTCAGTCTGCTTAATTTGTATTATTTCTGTCTTGCCACCAACATCCAAAACTGCACCCGCTTCAGAAAGCTCAGCCTTACGAATATCAACATACACTTTTTCAGAACCATCCACATCGGATGAATTGACTTTCGTTTTAATGCTGGTACGGTATCGGCCGTCTGCTAATTTGTAATTATCTTGGCTCCAAGGAGCGCTGTCTTTTAAGACAATGGTTGGTACCTCAAGAACGGGCAAGTCAGAAACCGGTGTAATCCCAATGGATGCACTAAAAGGATTAGCCAAAAGCTTTAAGGCCCCTGGACCGCTTGCAGTTGGAATTCCATTGACGGCTAACGATGGCTCAAAAGTACCTGCAAAAATTTGGATGGACGCCGTCCCTGAGAAATCGGCTTTCGGAGTAAATCGAATGGCTTGTAATGCAGCGGCTAATGAAGCGCCATCAGACTCGTAGAGTTGTACAGTCACTTTTCCATCACTTGCCGTGATGGTTTGCTGCTTGACTGCTGGATTTGTAAAGGAAACATTAAAACCGGTGGGTAATTCAATTCGTAAGCCCACTTTTTCCGAGTCGCTATCAATGCGCTTCGCATTTAATGCCGACACCATGGCGTCGATTTCATTAGCAACCAGTGCAAAAGTTGTGTCCTCCACCCCCGTCGCAGGGATTGTGTTGTCCACTAAGGCATTAATCGCATTAAATTCTGTGCCTGGAGAGACTTGGAGTCCATCGGCATTCGCAGAAATTGAAATGGTGACGGACTCGCTTGCCCGACTAGAAAGCCCGCCATAACGACTCGTAGCAAAAATCTTTAACGCATACTCTGCTGATAAATCGGATGGAATGAGAAGCTTGAGGCTGGAATAAATACGCCCATCCAAAGCATTAGCCCCACCAATCGTCCAATTAGGCGAACCAACATCCTTGGCAATATTAACGACCGTTCCGTCAGCCTTGGTATAACTGAGATAGGACCCTGTCGGTAGCCCCTGAATCTGTAAATTACCAGTGACTCCTAAGCCGCTCACTTTTAGCGGTAATGCAATTTCGGTAAAGCTTCGATCTACTGAACTGATATTGACTGTTTTTTGATTGGCAGCGCCAGTAACCGCCTCGGTGACTTGGAGCGTTTTACCAGTTGCAAATGTAGATAAATGCGAAACAGTGGGAATCGGTGGCTGAACGTTTACTGTTGCAAGACCCGTTTTGGCTATTTGCGGATTGCCAACTTGTTGTGCTACATAAATTAAATCCAGCTGTCCAAACTCATAATCTTTATCGTATGTGTTGGTAATTTGTATTTTGTCATTCACAATCACAAACGAAATATTGGCTGGAACTGCTTTTGACACCAGGTAACTCGCACCTTTCGTCGTGATGTCGTTGAGTACAGTACTCGATAAGGTGGTGCCAAGCGTTGCTTCTTTTGTTTGACCGTTATACGACGTAATGGTAGTTAAGACGGGTCCGGAGGCAGTCAGTAAGGTAATTGCCATTCCTTTATAAAAATCTTCAACCGCAGACTGTGATGCAGAAAATTTTATTTTGTTACCTGTAACCCCGGTGTTTGAGGCTGGTTTGATCGAACCATTAAACGCTTTTGTATCAAATAAACCGACTGCGGCTAAACCAAGGCTGCCGCTACCCGTCATCTTGTCGTTACTCAAAGGGTTAAAAAGCTTGACAACTGGAGCACCGCTAACTGGCGCTTCCAAGGTAAATGTATCAGCCGTCGTGGTAATCGGATTTGTAGGATCTTGCGTATTAAATGCCAGTCTTGCTGCAGAGGCGGCTTTTAACACGTTTAAATTTGCGGAGGTATAGCTGCCCTGTAAGCTTGAAATCTTGGTGGTCAAATCTTCACCTGCGGCAGCGGCTGATCCCAAGGATTTAATGTCTGCCATTAAGGTGCTTTGCCCTGAAGCAGCAAGCTGATAGAGTTCGCCACTTTTAACAGCGCTCGCAGAAAGGCCCTGGAGCGCCGTGGTAATCGCCGAAACTGAAGAAGCCGTTGCTGAAATTGCCGTGCTGTAATTGGCAGCGTTAATACCGCTGGAATTTAGTGCGCCTGTTAGAAAAGTGGTCATCGATGCTGATGCATCAGTCGATGATGTGCCAAATAAGTTTGTTAACGCGCTACTCGAAAGATTGGCAAGGGAACTAAATGCTGAACTAGCAGCCGCTGCAGCAGTCATACTGCCAAGTTCAGTCACTAAGGCGCTCGCATTATTAATGATGGTTAATAAAGAAGATCCTGTTTTTAAGACAGTCGTTGCATTTGCACTAGTGCTTGATACTGGATCGTATAAAAGGTCGGCAGCCGAGAGTCCCATGCTGGCTAATAAGGTTGCTCCAGAAGTACCCGCAGAAACATACGCGGTAGAAATGGGTGTGATGTATTGGCTGCCAGCCTCTGCCGATAGGATTGTGATGGCAGCCCCGGTCGTAATGTCGGTGCCCCCTAATGAAACAATCTTGCCTGCAAATACATTAACATCGGCGGCGAAGGTATAAGCACCGTTTGCATTAGTCGTGGTCCATGCCTCACCCTCACCTGCCGTCCAACTACCGTCCGCATTCGTATCTACCCAATCTAGGGTTTTGTCATTATCAATATCAATGAAAACGGTGGCACCACTAACATAGCCATCAATCACACTGCCACTAAAACTAGATGCTGCTGCACTTGATGAACTACTACTGCTACTGCTACTGCTACCACCACCTCCGCCACCGCCACCGCCACCTGCTGCTACCGGCGGATAGTAAGTAGTGTCAGAATTTTCAGCAATAAGCGTTTGCGTGGAATCGATTTCAAATTCCGTAATCTTTAATTGTTCAAATTCATCATCATTAAGTGAATTTGTTTTTTGTGGATCTTGATCTTTCGACTTAACTGCAGCTAGTTGATACGAGCTATCCGCAGAAAATTCTTGGGCAAACTGAAAGTCAAGAATGTCCGAGTCAATTTCAAACGCAGCTTCGCGATCCCTTATCTCGGCGATGACTGTATAAAAATGAAAACTTTTATCAGCTACCAAATTAGATAGGTGATACCACCATTCGGAGTTGTATTCAGCCAGTTCGCCCACGAATTGCTCTAAATCGAGTGATCGATCGGTACGATCGCCTTCGTCGCTTAAGGCAACTTCCTGCAAGAAAGCATCAACATACATCGCCTGTAAAGCTCTAAGACTTGGGTTAACAATGTGATACGAAAGAGCATGGGATGTTAAATGAGGAAATAACTCAGCTGTAAAATTGGTAATTACATTTTCAACATCAGCAAAGGAAATGACGCGCGCTTGCGAAATACTTTCTAGATGCTCCTGAACTTGCTCGAGTGATTTAAGAGCGGCCACAGAAATAATAGCTTGGGTCGACGACTCGCTTGAAACTGATTTTGAAAATAAATCGTGAAGGAAAGCAGAAAAGCTAGTTGCTTGTTCTTGGTGAAGATTGCGCTCAGACTCATTGACAATCATCGCCCCAACCAATGCCGTTAAAAGCGAAAAATCCCTGCTAGCAGGGATTGGATTACTTGAGTTTTGCGGCCGTACTTTTTTAGAGGATAAACCGCCTCCACCCCCCCCAGCTTTTGGAGGGGATGCGTCAGGGGGCAAGAAACGAGAATTCATTTAGTTGGCTTGTGTCATTTACATGCTCAATAATGAACTTACTTATTTCTTCTTGGCAGAGGAAATAGCTTCGTCGGTATTTTTACGAATCAGTCCCTTTGCTTCCATTTGCGCCACTATTTCCGATAAAGCGCCGTGGAGTTTGAGCATCGTTTCTAAACTCATTGCCAAACGCTCGGTAATATCAAACTCGGGGCTTGCTCCTTCCGCGGGTAGTTTTTTTAGTTGCGTAAGCTCAATTCGCGAGAGCCCGGCTTGAACCGAAATATTCCCAACACCATCGACAAAAATATCTTTCACCATAATTAACTACCCCAATTGATCTAAAAAACTTAAGTAATTGATTCATATAGAATAATACTCCTTGTATGGGGAAAAAAATAGCTAAAAACAAGAGATATCGGGAAAACAATCAAGCCAAATGGAAACCCCCGCCAAGGGGGTAAAAAGAGCATTAACTTTTCGAGTGAAAAATTAATTAAAACAAGGTGTTAGGATTTAGAACCGAATGCCGCCGTAGATTCTAAATTGACTGGTAGATTTTTCAAATTGAAATGCTGCAGTGCCATAAAATGGCCCTTTTGAGGTATTTGCCCCAATTTGGACCTGATACGTCGAAGCATACGCCGATGGCGCTGTGCCAGATGGAGTCATGCTCCAGCTATTAAAAATTGAATAGGCGCTAACAAATGGGGAAAATGGTTTTACCTCATAGGAAACTGTGCCACCCAATTTTGTCTGATACAGCCAACTGGTAAGCGCGCCGTTCGTGACGTTCGCCGAGTTGGTATAACCCGCTAGGTAGTCCTTGTACACCGTATACGATGCTCTAGGCCGCACAAGAATCTTGCCCATCTCGATCGTATTGGTCGCCCCCATGGTTGCAAAAATACTTTGGCTCGAAGTCTTACCTGTAACGTTGCTCACTTTGGTTTCTGGGTTCGCTTGCCCAAAGCCGGCGCTCGCATCAAGCATCCACCGATCATTCAGAATGTAAACTAAATAAGGCGATACTGTTTTACTGGTACTTTTTAAAGTCCCACCGTTATAGGTGGTGTTGGCATCCACACTTGAGTAGGCGTAAGACAACCCCGCAATGATCGTATCGTCATGGTTATACTCCAAGCCCATCAAGGCAATGGATACGGTGCCCGTTGAGGTGTAAGGCGCAATATTATTTTTAAAGCCACTCACAACGGGCGTTGCCCAAATACTCCAATTACTAAAATCCGGTGAAGCGGCAATACCACCACGGCCGCTTTCATCGCGGGAATTTGTAGTACTACTAATTTGATTGTCAGCGCTTTTATCAAGCACTGAAAAATGATTGAATTGAGGAGCTGTCCCAAGCTTGAGTTTAAAACCTCCTGAACCCCCCATGGCATTACCCAAGATAATCGAACTTAATGCATTTGATGTCGCTTGCGTCGCCGATTTAACCGGTGAGGAAGACGCATTATTATCGTTTGCAATACTTGGCGTTATTCCAGCACCCCATAAGATAGTAATCAATACTACAAAAGGGTAATAAGCTTTTTTTTTGGAAAATTGCCCTTTTGATTTTTGGAGATTTTTTCTGCTGAGTATGGAGATTTTCATAGGGATTAACCTTTCGCTTGCCTTTGTAAATTCTATACCAGCCCGAACGGTAGTTGGAAAATAAATTAATCTAAGACCAGGCATGATTTTTTCTGCAACATAGGCCACTCTTTAGCCCAAGCTTTAGTGTGATCAAAACCGGAGATCACGATAAAGTCCGTTTTGTCGGAAAAGTTGCGGTAATTACCAATCGACTCTTTTTTCACAATAGAATCATTTTCACCAAAAAAATGCGTTTGCCGAATGTTCGCTAATCGGATATTAGGATCGGCAGGATTCTTCGATAAATGGAGTGGCCCCAGCGCTAACGACCTCGTCCATGCTGCAATATCCAATGGGGACGCAAGAGTGACTAAACAGCCCACATCACTGCGCTTAGCAGCCAACAGTGTGGCTAAAGTTCCGCCACCGGAGTGTCCAACTAAATTTATTCGAACTTTGGGTAAATCCAATAACACCTTGTCAATCACATCGTTTGCATATTGAATCACAACTGGACTAAAGCGCCCTTCTGTCCACAAAGATGGCTCGCAGTCCTTAAACTGAGCAATATCGATGTATTGACAGGGTCTAGCAAGGTACAAAGTAAATGGGCCTTGGTCCTGAGTGGCTAATGAAACGACCAGTGACTTTGGTGGAGTTGGGTTGGGGGGTGGTGCCATCTGAAACAGCCAGTGGGCGCCGTCTCCTTCGATATAAATAGTTAACTCAGACTCAATTCCTACTGGCCTTATCTTTGCAGTACGTATCTTTAAGTAGGCTTGTATGGGTGTATCTGATTGTATGGCAATAAAACCAAAATCCTCAATCGCTTGCCCACTTTGCGTTCGTGGTGTTGTGGTAACACTCGCGCAGGAGAGCAATTGCAGGCAAGCGATTAACGCAGCAACAAAAAGGCTAGGCCGAATAATAAATGGACGCAAACTGCACTATGGTCTTTAGCGCATTGGCAAGCGCGGTGCGGTGAGCTGATTAATCAGGGCATCAAAGCCACCGGATACCAAGAATGCAGGGCGATCCTTTAACACCTGTAAGCGCGACTCACCCGGTAATAATTTATCGGGAGTAAAGCCAGTAAGCTCCTTCGTGACCGTGACTTTCTCGCCGGTATTGAGTGCCATCAGTACTTCACCATCATGCACATAGTTATAAATTCCTGCTCGATCTTTTGCACCCTCTGGGATGATGGCTAATTCAATATCGGTTCCGCGAATACCAATGGTTGCGGTATTGGCCTCATACTTCACATTATCCGGCTGGCCCTTACCAATTTGACCCGATACCGCGCGCAGCGTGCCAGCTATTACATTGGTTTTAATAGTGTCGGTGGGTTGCTTCTCACATTTAAATTCAGCTATTTTTATTTTGCTCTTTGGCCGGATTGCCATGGTTGAATTGTCCTTTAAGCGGATTAGGACCTGAGAATCATCTTCGGTCGTGATAGTGTCACCACTATTCACGGTATCGCCTTTCGCAAGTGCTTTCACTTGGTTAGTAGCCGTTGTAATGGTGGCCTTCCCAGACGAGCGCGTAACACTACCCGCCTCTTGTGCAGACGCATTAAACGCGAACAATAGACCGACTAATATTGATATGCGAAAACTATTTTTAATCACTAATATGGGACTCATCTTGTTCTCCTAGAAACGTCAGGTTTTATTTGGTATCAAATTTGGTCACCCCATCCCAATCCGACGGCGGTGGATTCGTTTTAAACAATGTAATGCGCTCAGCATATAACTGATAGAGCTTATTGTTAGCATCAGCCGCTATCAACCCTTGCAATTTTGATTCCGCATCACCCCAATGTTGCAAGCGATAACTTTTGATCATTGCATTCCAGGTAGTAATTTTTTCTTGCAGTTCAGTACTTGATTTAGCAAGCTCTGCAATCGGTTCGTAAATGGTAATGGGGTTATCCTTGCCCTTAACCCGAACCATATCAATATCTCGAAACAGAATTCCTTTGGTGGCCCGCATGGTTTCTTCGGAAACTAAGATATTGACAAAATACTGACGGGTAATGCCTTCTAAACGCGATCCTAAATTCACCGCATCCCCCATCACGGTATACGCTTTGCGAATCACCGATCCCATATCGCCCACCGTCATCGGCCCCGTACTTAATCCAATCCCCACATTAATATCAGGCCAGTTCTTTTCTTTATATACTTTTTTTAGTTCCTGTAATTTTTCATGCATGCCAAGTGCCGCAAGCACGCCATTGGTCGCATGATCTTCGTCATCAATCGGGGCGCCCCAAAAAGCCATGATGGCGTCCCCAATATACTTATCCAGTGTTCCACCTTTTTTCCGAATGGCAAAACTCATTTCACTTAAATATTCATTGATAAATTCCGTTAATTCTGAAGGCGTCAATTTTTCTGAAATCGAAGTAAAGCCAACCACGTCCGAAAACAAAACCGTTAAGGTGTGCTTGCGCGCGGCCATACTGTACTGCAGGGGGTTTTCTGCCATTTTGTCAACCAGCTCTGGCGGAACATATTGGCCAAATAAATCTGCTAACTGACGTTTATTTTTAGACTCAACAAAATATCCGTACGCCACATTCGAAAAATAAATTAAACCCATTAGTAATAAGAAAGGAGCTAATGGCAAGGCATATCCTTGTTGCCACCCCATCACATTCGTTGCAACCACCGCAGCAAGGCTCACCACAAATAAAATCGCTGCCGGAAGGGCTGGAAGATACGCCATCAAGATGGCTAATACCACTCCGATCACCACAAGTCCCACGAACTCTAAAAAGGTTGAAAATGGCGGTTCCGATTTAAAAGGAATACTTTGACTATCGAGCATCCCCGCTAACAGATTTGCGTGGATCTCAACCCCCGGATACAAACCGCTCACCGGTGTGGCGCGTAGATCCGCTAAGCCTGGGGCGGTGGTGCCGACAAATGCGATCTTGCCTTTTAATTTTTCAACGGGCACCTTGCCTGCAAATACATCACCCAGAGATATATAGGCAAAGCTATCGCGATTGCCTCGAAACGGAACCAGTAAATTGGTCCCCTTATCAACCGGAATAATGGTGGAACCCACCTGAATCCCCTCAATCGGTAAGATCGGCCCCGCTCCTTTGGGTTCATTATTTCCAAAAGGTAATAGCTTGGCGCCCGGAATGCGCTGTGGCATCTTACCAATCGACCCTTTTTCCTCGGGACTATTTAAACCCACGATCAATCGGTACATGGACAAAGACAGTGACTCGTAATAATCCCCCTTATATTCAGCCAGCATGGGGACGCGCCGAATCACACCATCGGTATCAACCGTTGGATTAAAGTGACCTGCCATGGGAGCCTCAAAGGATAAATTTTCGAGGTTTGCGCCGTAGCCTTTTCGTAAAGAAAAATATTTCTCACGATTGGCTAAGTCATCTTTAAAGAAAATAGGATCAGGCAGAGCGCCAATCTCGGTCGCATCTTTATTCGAATTAAAGTAATAGCCTAAAACAACCGGGCGATCGCGCAGAGAATTTGCAAAAATTTTATCAAAGTCTAGTTTTGGAGCTAAACGCGCTACAGCTTGACCAAACTCAGGCGAACCCTTTAAATCCTCTTTTGCCAATCTCTTTAATATTCCCAAACCAGAACTTGTATCTGGCTCTGCCCAAATCACATCAAAACCCAAGGATTTAATTTGATACTTCTCAAACAATATATCCATAATCTGCGCCATCTTATCGCGACTCCAGGGCCAGCGACCTAAATCAGGCATTTTTAAGCTGTTTTCATCCACATCTAAAATCACTATGCGATCGTCAACCGTATTGGGCATTGTCGCGCGCAGCCGTGCATCGTAGATAAAGTTATCCACTTGCGTAATAAAACGAATGTGAAAAAGGCCCAGTGCGTGACTGGCAAACAAGGCGGTTAAAACAAGCCCAATCAGAGCTCGTGCACCATGTTTTTTTAACTTCGTGATGGAGATCATTGAGAAAAATTTAGGCAAAAGAACTTTCTAAATTGAATCACTCACTATATAGATATTTTTCTGGGTGTTAGCAAATTATTCAGGAAAAACTAGGGTAAATACTGATAAGACCTATGCAAACAAAAACTGCTCTGCATAAAATAAAGAAGATCTGAGGCGCGGCCTGTAATTCCATTAATGTTTCATAGATAGTCTCAGCAATCGTAATTTTCAACTTTTCTACATTCAACGATAATGCGAGAGTACGTTTATTAATTGGAACTATAAAACCCAGCTTACGCATGAATACAAGCAACGACCTAAACACATCTTTAAAGCAACTTTTATCCAATCCGTCATTGGAAAAGATGGAGGAGATTTTTTTAATTGGGGAACGTCTGACGACAGATTTTTCCAAATTCATTGAGTTACTGATGAATACTGAATTATGGAAAAGTTTAGATTACTCCAATAATACCTTGAAAGATCTATGCAGGGGCCTGAGCATTCAAATACAAAACCATAATCAGTCGCTCGATTGGGAACCAAATTATCATTCGAGATCGCATTTTAAGGATGTTTGTATTGCCTTATCACTGCTGATTCAATCGCAAGCTGCATTCACGAATTCACCAGC
>SXGQ01713615.1_pt1 | contig 11853 bp, 9 predicted proteins | sample 3178371 | NCBI WGS metagenome assembly SXGQ01 (sample SAMN11356859, study PRJNA531348) | freshwater metagenome | isolation source: freshwater sample F1-20 | place: China: Fuxian Lake, Yuxi | collected 2017-12-25 | reverse complement strand
TCTTAATTGCATCTGGAAACCAGCTTCCGAGGCCAAACAAAGGTGCATTGTTCACTTTTGCTGTACCTAGTGAGGTTAAGGATGGTATTCTGCAACAACTTGAGAAGGATATGTTTCTAGAATTAAGTTAGGAAGAAAATTATGAAAGATAATTTACTTTCTATTGAGCAAGCTTCTAATCGGTTACGAGAAACTTTGATTAAGTACATTGAGGCTACTTTTCATATTTCTAATAGATATATAATTGATCAGAGAAATAATTTACTTAATTCACCAAATGTTATACATAATTCTCCGTATATCGAAAGTACTCCTCGCTATCAAACTTCAAATGTCTTTAACGATCTAAATATAAGTAAGGAATCAAAAGAGTTATTTACTTTGCTGTCAGTATCTTCTGAAACTAAACCGTCTAGACTTTTTAATCCACCTTATACTCATCAAGCGGATGCATTAGAACTAGCATGGAATACTGAACGAAAAAGTTTGCTAGTTATGACAGGAACTGGATCTGGTAAGACCGAAACATTCTTGATGCCTATTTTGTCCTCATTACTTGACCAATCCAAGACTAAGTATTGGGGCCAGCATGGAGTACGCGCCTTGGTTCTCTATCCAATGAACGCACTTGTGAACGATCAAGTTGGCAGATTGAGGCTCTTACTTGGAGATGAGCGAACAATGAATGCCTTTATCAAGCTTGGTGGAAGGCCAGCGACTTTTGCACGTTACACGAGTAGAACTCCTTATGCCGGTCGTAGAAATTCAATTAAGGACGCAAGATCCATAAATCCACTTGGAAATTTTTATTTAGATTTAATAAATGGCTCTGCTAAGGGAGATCAATCCAAAACCAATTTAGTAGCCATACTCAAAGATAAAGGTAAGTGGCCAGCAAAGTTTGATTTTTTAGAATGGTTTGGGGCGCCGGGATCACACTGGGCTAACCGATTGAAAACAGACCCAAGAGACGTCGAGTTACTCACCCGCCATGAAGTACAGCAAAATGCTCCAGACGTTCTTGTTACAAACTATTCGATGCTTGAGTACATGTTAATGCGGCCAATCGAAAGCACGATTTTTGATCAAACTCGAGATTATTTAAAGAATTCTGGTGAAAACTTTTTATTAGTTGTAGATGAAGCTCACTTATACCGCGGAGCATCTGGTGCGGAAGTTGCGATGCTGATAAGGAGATTGCGTACAAGACTTGGTATTCATGCCGATCGTCTACAAGTAATTGCAACAAGTGCTTCTTTCAGTGGAGCAGGACCTGCAAGTAGCTTTGCCGCTTCATTAACTGGAAAGTCCCAATCAGATTTCGTGGTTGTGCAAGGAAAATATATAGAAAAACCAACTTCTGGGACTCGGTATTCAGGTCTTGCTAAAGCCCTAGAGAAGGTTAATCTGAAAGAAGTTTATGAAGATCTTTCTGAGGGTAGGCAGTCTCCTTCCTTGGATGAACTATTCGCGCTTACAGATCTTAAAAAAGACCATTCTGTGGAGAGAAAGCTATATGAATTATTAAAAGATACTCCAGAAGTAGCATTATTAACGAATGAGACGATGGTCAAAGCTTTAACCATTGACGAAGCTGCAGAGCTATCTTTCCCTGAAGTTGAAGAATCAAAACGAATCGATATTACATCTAAGCTCTTATCTCTTGCTTCAATCGCAAGAGAAAGAACTGATTCGGTTAATTTGCTGCCATGCCGAATTCATCTCATGTTTAGAGGGTTACCGGGGTTGTGGGCCTGTATCAGTCCGAACTGTCCTGGGTTGCCTCGCGACCAAGTAGGTAAGAGTCCAATTGGAAAGCTATTCGCACAACCCATGAATACTTGCGATCATCTTGGTTGCAATTCAAAAGTTTATGAGTTTTTTACATGTAGGCATTGTGGAACTGCGCATTTGCGTGGCTTCATCGATGAAAGTCAACGTGACTCCCCTGAATATATTTGGAATCTTGATTCGACAGTGGATTACACTGAGCACGCCACTAAGCGATTTATTCCGACAGATATACTTCTAGTCGAACCAATTGATTCACACGGTATAGATGTTCAGCCATTAATTATTTCAGAAACAACTGGTGCGATCAGTTCCGATTCTTTTAAAGATGGATACCGAGAGATATTCATACCTGTGCCACCAGACGATTCAGACGCTAATGCTTCTGAGGGCTCCGAAGATGTAGATGACGATGAGGATGATGATTCACGGGCAACAAAGGAAGGATTAGTTTTTCTGAAATGCCCGATCTGCACACAGACTGCTAGTTACGGTAGAAGCCCTATCCAGGATCACCAAACTAAAGGTGACGAACCATTTGAAGCGTTAGTTGAAGCTCAGATTTCGCTGCAGGCGCCGGATCCATTCCTAAAAGCCAGGCCAGAATTTGCACCGCTTAAGGGCCGTAAGGTCCTAACTTTCTCAGATTCTCGTCAAGTAGCTGCCCGATTAGCCCCAAAGCTTAGAACTCATTCAATACAGGACTCTCAAAGGCCGCTTTTGGTTTACGGATATAAAAAATTGCAAAACATTAAAGGCGAAGGTGAAATAACCTTAGATTTCGCTGCGCCGGCCGTTCTGTTGGCCGCCGAGAAATTCAATGTTCACATAGCCCCAGAAATGAACGACACGGAATTCTTGCTCCCTAGTGCAATTGAACGTGAAATAAAAGTTGGGAGAAAAAAATTAATTGACATGGCCAACACAAGAGTGTTTGATAATTTTTCTCAACACACCTTTCCTCTTGAATTTTATAGAGCCCTTGGTAACGTATTAACTGATCGTTTTCTGGGTGTACGCGCTCTAGCAATCGCCTCTATCACTCCGAAGTCATCTACTCTCGAATATCTACTTGATGAACTACCTCTGCTACCTGGTTTTGAATCAACAGAAGCACGAATCGACGTTATAAACAACTGGATAAGGCAATTTTCTGAACCTCAAGGGATGACAAAGACTGGGCTGTACTGGGATTCAATGCCGAACGAGGCTAGAGACGGCACATCGGAATCTTTTGTTAAGGGTCATGCCACCGGACAGTTCCGATCTATAAATTCTTGGCTTGGTACAAACACCGCAAAGATATTCAATCGGGAATGGCTGAGAATTATCCAAACAAACTTGAACAATTTGAATCAATTCAAGGGCCATTATTATTTAGCAGCTTCTGAATTGACGCTTGATTTTGATGCAACTTGGCATAGATGTTCAAAATGCACGTTCGTGTTCTCGGCGAAGCAAGAATTACCAAGATGCTTGTATTGTCTGTCAGGTAATACTAGTTTATTAGACCCAATAACAGACCCAATTTTTAGAGCTCGAAAAGGTTTTTATCGTGAAGCTACCGAGCATCTGATCAATGAAGATGGGATTATTCCAATATCTCTTAATGCCCGTGAACACACGGCCCAACTTAATTCTCAAAATGCTGCTGAGGTATTTTCTCGGGCCGAAAACTATGAGCTTTGGTTTCAAGATATCGAAATTAACGCTCTAGCAGGACAAAAACCCCATGCAATCGATGTGCTTTCATGTACAACAACAATGGAAGTAGGAATAGATATTGGCTCATTGACAGGTGTGGCACTAAGGAACATGCCCCCCTCTAGATCTTCGTACCAGCAGCGAGCTGGACGAGCTGGTCGACGTGGTTCAGCTATAGCTACGGTTCTAGCATTTGCGTCCTCAGATACCCACGATGAGCATTATTTTTCCAAACCAGCAGACCTAATTCGAGGAGAAATTATTGACCCAATCCTCACTCTTGATAACGAATCAATCGCAAAACGACATGTAACTGCTTATATATTGCAGAGGTATCACCAAGCACGAATCGGTAACATCAGCCAACAGTCCCAGCAGATAAATACCAGCGATCAGTTATTTGAGGTATTGGGAAATGTTGAAGATTTTATGAAAAAGAACTCAGTTTTCAATATTTATGACCTAAGAAATTGGTTGGATGAAGGCAACGTAACTACCGGAGAAGTGGCTGACTGGCTGCCAACTGAAATTGAACAGTCTCGACGAGAAGAGATACTAAATGTTTTCATCAAACAGATTCCACAACTTATAGAAGAAGCAATCGCTTTCGATTTTCCAAATAACGCCTTGCTTTCCGAAAGTGGAGATCAGTCAGAAGATTCTGACTTAGTTGATGAAATTGAACAGATAGATGATTTTGTAAATACTAAAGCTAACTCACGACAACTTTTGGACTTCCTAATGTTCAAGGGCTTGCTCCCAAGGTATGCCTTTCCAACAGACGTTTCAACCTTCTTTGTTTTTGCTCAAGACTCATCACGGTTCAGACCTGAAGCTAAATATTCACCATCGCAATCAACTACAGTTGCATTAAGTCAATATGCGCCGGGGAAAAACGTTTATATTGACAACAAGAAATGGACTTCTGGTTCCATCTGGGGAATTGGTGACGCGCGAAAAGTTGCCTGGAAGAACAAGAAATATTACTTCGAGTGCAGAACCTGCGGATACGCACGCACTGAGGACATTCCGGAAAATGTTGATGGTAAACCTGGAGTGACTATGTGTGAAGCGTGCGGCGGAAAGGACTCAATGGGCCGCTTCGATAAAGGAGCTATGCGTTGGTTTAGGCCCCCTGGTTTTGCCCACCCTATTGACATAAAACCTGGCACTTCCGTGAATGACAGAACTCCCGTGAGTTACGCGACTCGTGCGAAATTAATGGCGCGACAGAATCAAAATATCGCTTGGATTAAAGTTGCTGAACGCATTACTACAAAATTCCAAAGAGAGAAACTTATTGTTTCAAATACAGGACCAGAGGGATCTGGATATAACTACTGTACAACATGTGGACGTATTGAACCTTCCGCAATTGTTGGATCGAGTGTTGTTGGTGGATCGCACGATAAGCCGTATCCAGATCCTCGTCAGCAACACTGTGAAGATGGAAAAGTTGCACGAAATATTGCCCTGGGAACTGAGTTCATTTCTGACATCTTGTTAATGCAATTCAAAGCAGATTCGTATATTAATATTGCGCCAACACGTGCTTCTACTCGAGTTGCTTTACGTACAATATGTGAAGCCCTTGTTCATGCTGCGGTAAGACTGCTTGCACTCGATGATAGCGAATTAGCTGCCGACTTCCGTCCTGCCCTTGTCATAGGAGGCCCCGATGCTTCTCTCGTTGAAATATTTATGTATGACACACTTCCTGGTGGAGCCGGGTTCTCCAAACTTGCTCTAGATCAAGGGATTAAGTTATTTGAAAAGGCACTCGAAATTCTAGAAGAATGTGGTGCGAATTGTGACTCATCTTGTTACAGGTGTTTGCGAAAATTTTCAAACAAATTTGAACATAATTTGCTTGATCGCCATTTAGGTGCCAGTCTTTTAAAGCACTTTATTTATGGTTTGAGACCTCAAATCAGTGAGAATAAAATCGCTGAATACGCTGAAGTTCTTGCTGTCGCTTTACAAGAGCGTTCGGATATGTCGATTACAATTTCACGTGACTACTCTTTTAAGAGTTCGGTAGGATTTGTTGAATTTCCACTTGCAATTAAGACTTCGAGTGGGCTTTATGGAATGTGCTTTTCTCATCCTTTCGTCCCAGAACAACCAGTTCATGAAAAACTCATGGAGCTTTACGAATTTGGTGTGGATAGTAGCATCAGCCTTATCAAGCCAATTGATGCCCAAAGGGTCACATATAAATTGCCTGAAGTAGTATCTGAAATTTGGGAAGTGGCAATTGGTCAAGTCAATTCTTGAAATTCCATCAAAGCCGGCTAATTTCTCCGGCGAACATAGAGTTTGGAGCGCTTCAACTCTGAATGAAGTTGAAGAGTGTCCAAAGCGGTTTGCCCTCAAGAGAACTAATTTTCCAGAAATATGGTCTCGGAGTGGCTTCCCAAACCGTATAAGCACCGCACAAATTAAAGGAATTGTTGTACACGAAGTAGTTTCAATGATCATGAACTCAGTTCAGGAATCCTCGGAATTACCAAAGATGAGTGTGATCTCATTCCTAAAAGAGCAAGGTGGTTATCTTGAATTGCTCAAAATTACTCTTGACAAAGAACTTTCGACGGCGAGTTCTAATCCGCGTGCTGAATTGATGGTCGATTCAATCAGGCGAGAAATCATGACTGATCTAAGTGAGCTACGAGGACAAGTTCAATATTTTGTTAAAGAATCAATTAATAAGCTTCCGCAAGTGAATTCTGGAGTTGATAATGTTCAAGGTAGATATATTGCATCGACTATGCATCAGATCCCGCCCATGATCTCAGATTACCAAATTATTGATGGCGAGTTTCCAATAGAAGGCTATCTTGATTTACTAATAACAAACGAAGATATTGATCATATAATTGATTATAAGACTTCCAAAATGATACATGAAGAGTATTGGGAACAACTAAGCTTGTACGCATGGCTCTGGAGTAGAAGCTCAAAAAATTTGCGAAAGAGTGATTGTCGAATTGAAGTGATTTCTGGTGCTAATTTATCTGAATCAAGAGTCATAAAAGTTGAAGATCTTTCTGCAATACAAAATAATGTGCTGAATAGAATTCATGGCGCAGAAGAATCGATAACCGGTGAAATCTCAGCTAAACCTTCGATAGATACATGCAGATTTTGCTCCGTAAAAGTCCTGTGCAGTCCTTATTGGAACATGAACGAAAATCAATCCATTCAGGCTAAATGGTCGGATATGCGCATTAGTACTATGGAGAATCTTGGTGGCAACGCTTGGAGAGTTTCAATTCTTTCGGACGATACTCCCGCCATGCTAATCCTTGGAGATCGAGACGACGGTTCAATCGCAATTGGCCAAGAATTTCGCCTATTGAATGCTTATAAAAGTGAGGACGAGGAAACGGGAGTAGTGATCCGGCTCAGTCAGAATTCAGAAATTTTCAGGGTTACAGGGAACTAAATATTGTTGGGTCCTCTTCAAGGCCGACTCGGCAAAGATGAGCAATTTTTCTGAGTCAAAGTTACTAATCCTTAATTTAGGTTCACTCGCTTAACCTTGGGTGGTAAACCAGATACAAGAGAATGCCCATTTCGTCGGTGCTGTGGAATAAGATCATCTTATGACTTCAGCGCCATCTCCCGGGCCAATCGCTCAGGCAATTATGGGAACCTCTCTTTTTGAGAATGTTATTGACCAGGACAATTCATTAAAGAGCCGTATCGGTTTAGAAGTCGCAAATCTCCAGGAGGCTACAAAAGTCATAGTTGAGAATCACTACTTACATAGAGGTAGAACAATGGGACAGATTGCTTATTGGGTAACGCTCGATGGGCAGCGCTGTGGAGTCCTTCTGTTTGCTCTTCCACGCCTTAGCGTTAAGTTCAGAGGTCATGGACCAATGAACCTTGTCGAGTTGGCAAGAATGTGGCTTCACCCTGATGTTCAAGGACTGAAAGTAAAAGATTCTAAAGGAGTCGAGCACACGTTTCCTGTTGGTACTGCCGCAGTCGGTGCATCTCTGCGACGCATAAGACAAGATTGGCATGGAAAGTATCCACACTTACCACTTATCAGTGCATGTGTATCTTGGGCTGATGACGTTCATCATGAGGGAACCATTTATCGAGCATCGAATTTCAAAGAAGTTGGAAAGTCAGGCGGTAGTATGCATGGAAATACCAAAAGAAAAAATGGTGGGCGAGATAAAGCAAACGCGGATTATGCGCATATTAAATCTGCATTCGTGTTTGAATACTCCAAAGTGCTTGTTAAAAAGCAGCTTGAAGAGGCACGCAAAATATGGGATCCCATCAGACCTAAACGTTCAAAAACAAAAGTAGCTGAGGTTGAAGATTCTCAAATTGAGTTATTTGAACATAAGGAAACTACTTTGGAAGGGGTCGCGAGTTAACAAATTTCTTTAATTCTTGGGCTGCATTTGTCAGTCCTAATTGTGTTCCATTTTTAATTAAATAGTCCCACGAAATCTTAGGATTGTTATAAGTCATACCTCTCGTGATTAGGTATTTGATTCTATCAATTTCTTCTTTCTTGAATACTTTACTTACTTTTTCAATGACCCTGGACATTAGGGATTCATCTGCTGACAGGCGTGACCCCAATTTTGCTTCGATCCACTCTTCAAGATCATCAGGGTGGCAAATGATAATTTCAGAAGGCTTCCATTCCCCGGGCTCCAACGAACTTTTTGCTGCAACGAAATACTCTTTTTTTAATTTATTAATGAAGGACCTACCGATGTCGCGGCCAGTACCAACATCATTTTTGCTTGTAGTCTTTAGTTCGTATGGATTTCCAAATTCATCATATGCATCGAATCCACTTCGTTTACCAGTGGTCTGCAACCCCAGGATTTCAGCGAGCGCCTGTTCACGTTTATTATCTTGAACATCAACTCCTGGAATGCTCTTTTTGGACACTCCGGTAATCTACTGCCAACTCTCTGCTCGCAGTAATCCCCACCGCCAATACGCTCCCATTAGGGATTTTTCTCAAGATCAGTGAACTTTTACATATATCTTTCTGCAAGAGAGTTCCACGTAAGTTCTGCAATAACTCGATTTATATTTGGTATAGCCCCTTTTTGTTGCTCGTCGCAGGTTATCCATTTCTTATTAGCATCTTGATAGACATACCACCCACGTTCAATTGCTTCCTCTGACCCTGGGTAGTAGCCGGTAAATTTCGTAGTAAAGCAGCCGTCAGACGCAGAGCAACTATAAAGTTGTTCTCCATGCAACGTGCATCGTGAAATGTCACAAAGCTCTGTATGTACTACGCCAACTGCTACATCACATTCGGGGCATCTATCAAATTTTTCCATTACTCTCCATTATCGCCAAAAAATCGGTAACCTATAAACAGTTTTATTCGGGCATTTTTTCCGATTTCACACATACTCGTTACATAAACAACACTTTATAACCAAATCACCTCCTCTTAAATCATATACCCTTAATTTCAGGCAAGGTGGTTATTTACTCACTCAATTTTATTTAAGCTTACAAAATACTCCTGAACATTCCAACATTCCTCAACTAAGTTTTATAGAAATAACTCTAATTTCGCTTATGCACGCGAGTTTAGAGAATTGAGTAAAGGAATGTTGTTATGTTCAGTAGTATTTTCGTTTTAGGTAGTAGCGCCCTAAGTGAACATAATTACCTCATAGCAAATTGCGCACAAGAGAACATTAATCTCGCCTGAACCAAAGGTAATGCTATTGAGAGAGTTAAGTGCTACTGGCCTAATTGGAGTGCTTGTACTCTTGCACTTGAAACACTGAGGCTCAGTAAGCCACCTGACTGATTTTCTTGCCTTGATTGCTGAATAACAACCAAGACTAAGTGCATGATCAGCTCCAGGCCCTCTTGTTAGTTTTTTAAAATAACGTAAATCTGAGGTAGCGATAACTGCTAAAGGCAGCTGGCAACGGCAATATGTCTTTGCAAAGCTACACATACTTCGATTACCTGTATCTGTGTGCCAATTTATTGGGTGACCACAAATACAAATTGGTTTCTGATAGTCACGACCATCAATGACAGCACCCAAAGAGGCCTTCATATCTTCGACTGTGACCGCAAAGTGGTTAAAGAAATCTGACTCCGAATTCACTTCTTCTTCAGATTCTCGGTAACAGAACCCCAGTTGACCTCTGATGGCGAACCATGGTCTGGATCAGATTTATCACTCCATATGTGACTATAGTAAGTAGAGAGCGGTATCCAGGTTCGCCCATCAACAACAACGCTATCTATACGCTTTGACTCAACAAGGTCCTCGACCGCAGCCTGTCTAATCCCTAAGTAAAATGCGAATCTATGAATACTGACAAATTTAAACTTTTTTTCCGGGTCTATCCAATCGTTTAATCGCTCTAGACATTCATTCATTTATTTCACCTCCTTATTAATTGATGGGCTTGTAAGAATTGAATTAACCCAGGATTCAAAATCCGAAGTTTTAACCCGATACGTAGAACCAACCTTGATTACAGGTGCAAATTCACCCTTTCCCATCCATTTATAGATGGTCTGGGGAGTGGTTGCCAATCTTCTTGCGCACTCAGCTATGGAGTAGTACCCACGGCTTAAGTCCCTTTCGTTTACTTGTAGATCTTGCATTTTTTCCTTTCTCAAATCGCCAACAATCTGTTGACTTGAAAAGTTTGACATGTTTTAACTTTCCTGATTTTTTAAATTCAACCAAAGTTCTATAATGAAATTTGATTTAAACCCAGAAGTAGGGAGAGAAAAGTTCGAATTTACGCTTAATATCTATAATGGTTACACTAGTTATAAAATTTATGAAGATTTTAAAAAAGTTTAAAAGTGCTTCTAGATTTTTACATTTCAGCCCAAGTTGATAAATCTGCCATCCACCAGTCCGAAGTCTCAGGTGGATGGCTTCACTATTTCAGGCATCTTATATAGATGCTTAAGCACTCCTATTTATGTCAATTACATCAGCTTGCAGCACCGGGTTGCTAACTTCACGTCTTTCTATCGCTCTGCGTACTATGCCATCTTCAGGACTCACATAGTGTTTTAATAAAGTTGATGCCTGTGAGTGACCAGAAAAGGCCATAGTTGTTCCGACATCTGAAACAATCAGTAACTCTGTAAATGCCGTTTTCCGGAATTGAGAAAGGCAGTACCTTGGAACCCCTGCCTTCGCACATAAACCCGTCATCCATCTTCTATCTCTAGACGCATCTAGCATTTTTCCAATCGAATTTGGAAACATTAGGTCCATATCTGTGACCCACTTATTTTTATTCAAAGCCTGATGCCTTTTATGATCTAGTAAAATATGCAGTTGCCTTTCAGTTATTGGCGCAGGCTCAATTCGCCAAATTTTAGGAGGATGAAATGAAAGTGGCGCCCCGTCAATTCCAAGAACTTGTCGCTCTATATTTATTGTAAGTTTTTCCTCGTCAAGATCACTCCACTTTAAACCTTTTATTTCACCAACCCGAGGACCCGTCTCGGCGCCAACTACTAATTTAGCTAAGTCATAAGGATTTCGTGCAGCCACTTCATAAATCTTTTTTAGATCATCTCGCAACACAGATCTTTTTGGAGTGCTCTTTAAAGCTGGTTTCTCAACTTTTGTCATTGGATTATTAGGAATTAAGCCAAGTCTTTCGCCGTCATTAAACGCCTTACTCAGAGTTCTTACTGCGCCATTCACAGTTCCAGCCTTATAGCCTTTAGCAATGAGATTATCCAGGAACTCTTCAATAATTATTGGTTTTAACCTTGATGCATTCTGATCACCAATGTGAGGATTAATTCTGTGTTTAATTGTCTGTTTGTAGAAGCGGTATGTATTAGCGCGAACTCGTGGTGGCTTACGTCTTTCAACCCACTCATCTAAAAATTCTGCAACAGTTTGTTTTGGCCTAGCAGCGTAAGTACCTTCACCGCGCTCTTTTGCCTCCTTCTGTTCAACTATCCAAGCTTCAGCATCAGCTTTTTTAATAAAACTGCTTGTTCTTCTAACATGTTTAAAATCGTAGAAAGAAGCGTTCCATCTATTTCGCTTTTTATCTTTAAATATGCTTCCGTCCCCGTTTGCGCGGACGCGTCGACTTACTTTATCAATACCTGCGTTTGATTTGTTACTATTTTTTTGTACGACACACATCTCATCCTCCTAAGGATGCTCGTTGGGTGTCGTTTTGTCATTTTGATCTAGTTAAAGATCGGTTATCAACTATGGAGTTGATGTAGTAATTTTAAATCACTAGGGCTCTATGCGCAATTCGAGTTACTGCTAACTTACTGCTAGCAAAATGATTACCATTAGTAAGAAATTTGTCCACTTTATTTAAACTTACGCTT
>SXGQ01665065.1_pt1 | contig 11853 bp, 6 predicted proteins | sample 3178371 | NCBI WGS metagenome assembly SXGQ01 (sample SAMN11356859, study PRJNA531348) | freshwater metagenome | isolation source: freshwater sample F1-20 | place: China: Fuxian Lake, Yuxi | collected 2017-12-25 | reverse complement strand
GCGACGGCCACCAGCACCGTCCGGGCTCACTACACCGGTTGGCTGGCGGACGGCAAGAAGTTCGATTCCTCGGTGGATCGCGGCGAGCCGGCGACCTTCCCGCTGACTGGGGTGGTCAAGGGCTGGACCGAGGGTGTGGGGACCATGAAGGAGGGCGGCAAGCGGCTGCTGGTCATCCCGTACCCGCTGGGCTATGGCATGGGCGGGCGTCCCCCGACCATCCCCCAGAAGGCCACGCTGGTCTTCGAGGTCGAGCTTCTGAACGTTCTGAACTAAGTCGGACCTGCCCGCCCGGGATCCGGGGGGGCGAGGTCTGGACCGATGGATGGATGGCCGCGCCGACCGCCGAGGTCCGCGCGGCCATCTTTGTGTTTTGGGACCCCAATTCGAGAAGCCGGGGATATTGCGGCTTGACGGGCGGGAGAGGTTGGGAGACTCTGCATGGACAGCCTGGTCGGCTGGTCGAGAGGGTCCCAATTGAAGGAACGGCAGGTGTGGAACGTCCGCTGCCTTCCCGGTGCTATCGCCGGGGGTGGTGGGTTCGTCACTGAACCGGAACCGTCTGGGCTCTCAATAGTCTGAAGAAGAAGAACGGCCGGCCCGATGCATCGGGCCGGCCGTTCTTATTACTGGCCCCGGTGCGAGAAGGGTGAAAGAGGGACTTCCATGGCGAAGAGTCGAACGAACACTATTGCTGCGATGCTGGCGGCGTCTGCCGGCATGGTCTGGTCTGCGGGCGTCGTCACGGCGCAGGTGAGCTGGAAGTCGGGCCCTGCGGACCAGCCGACGTTCATGGCCCGCGCCGAGTTGAGTCGCGCGCTCGACGGGCTGAAGCCAGAAGCTGGGCGCAAGCGCGTGCTGGTCCGACTCGACCAGATCCCCAGCGACGCTGAGAAGGCGGAACTGGCGGCTCTGGGGCTGACACTGCTGGCGTACGTGGGCGACAACTCATTCTTTGCCAGCATCTCGGGCGAGCGTCTGGACGCTGCCCGTGTGGCGGGTATGGGGCGCGTGTTCGGCGCCGAGGAGATCAAGTCCGACTGGAAGCTGCACCCCGACCTGTCGGCCGGGATCGTGCGCGAGTGGTCGGTGGTGGACCCTGGTCCTGAGCCTGAGCTGGGCGAGATGGGCGAGGCGAAGATCAACCCGCGCGTGGCGGTGTACGTGCTGCTGCACCGTGATGCGGACATGAACGTTGAAGCGGAGGCGATCCAGCGTGCGTTTGGCGCCACGATCCGCTCGAAGATGGTGAGCATCAACGGCCTGGTGGTCGAGCTGCCGTGGTCGCAGGTTCGGGCGCTGGCGGCGATGGACGGGGTGCAGTACGTCGAGCCCCCGCTGCCCAAGTTCAGCGAGCTGAATGCCGAGAACCGGGCCACGACGGGCGTGAACACGCTGCAAGAGGCGCCGTACGGCCTCAACGGCGCGGGCGTCAAGGTGATGGTGTACGACGGCGGCACGGTTCGGGCGACGCACCAGGACCTGGTCGGTCGGGTGACGATCGGCGACACCGACGGGGTGTCGGACCACGCGACGCACGTCATGGGCACGGTCGGCGGCACGGGCGCAGCGAGCGGCGGGGCCGAGCGCGGCATGGCGCCGGGCGTGACGTTCGTGAGCTACGGGTTCGAGGTGCCGGGCTCCACGAGCCTGCCGACGGGCTTCCTGTACACGATCCCGGGCGACCTTGAGGCGGACTACAACGCCGCGATCAACACGCACGGGGCCCACATCTCCAACAACTCGATCGGCACCAACACGGCGCCCAACGGGTTCCCGTGCGAGTGGGAGGGCAACTACGGCCTCACCGACACGCTGATCGACTCGATCGTGCGCGGGAGCCTGGGCACGCCGTTCCGGATCGTCTGGGCCAACGGCAACGAGCGTCAGGGGTCGGCGCGCTGCGGCAGCACCTACCGCACGACGGCTCCACCGGCGTGCGCCAAGAACCACATCACCGTGGGCGCGCTCAACTCGTGGGAGTCGCAGGCGGCGCCGGGCGGGACGGCCGACTCGATGACCACGTTCTCGAGCTGGGGACCGGCCGACGACGGGCGCATGAAGCCCGACATTTCGGCACCGGGCTGCCAGGCGAGCGGCGACGAGACCGGTGTGCGTTCGGCCGGCAGCGGCAGCGACACCAGCTACACGAGCAAGTGCGGCACGTCGATGGCATCGCCGACGGTGTGCGGCATCGGCGCGCTGCTGCTGCAGGACTACCGCCAACAGTTCCCCGGAGAGCCCGACTTCCGCAACTCGACGCTGAAGGTTCTGCTGGCGCACACGGCGCTTGATCTGGGCAACGTGGGGCCGGACAACCAGTTCGGCTACGGGCGGGTCCGGGCCCTTGAGGCCGTGGACTTCCTCCGGACGGGCAACTTCACCGAAGAGGAAGTGGGCCAGGGCGGCCTGTACCTGGCGACGGTGGTCGTGCAGGCGGGAGACCCTGAGATCCGCGTCACGATCGCGTGGGACGACGCGCCGGGCACCCCCAACGTGGATCCGGTCCTGGTGAACAACCTGGACCTGATCCTCCGCAGCCCCAGCGGCGTCGTGCATTACCCCTGGACGCTGAGCAATGTGAATCCCGGTGCCGCGGCGGAGCGGACCGGACCGAACATGGTCGACAACATCGAGCAGGTGCTGGTTGAGAACCCTGAGGTTGGCGCGTGGACGATCGAGGTCGCGGGCACGACCGTGCCCGAGGGGCCGCAGATCTTCTCGCTGGGCGCTTCGCCGTTCCTGGTGAACTGCTCTTCGACGGGTGTTGTGGCGCTGAACGGCGAGAAGTTCCCGTGCACCGCGACGGTGTCGATCAAGGTCGCGGATTGCGACCTGAACCTGGACGACGACGCGATCGATACCGTGCAGGTCACGGTCGCGTCGACCACCGAGCCTTCGGGGCTGACGCTGGTTCTGACGGAAGTGGCGCCGCAGGCGTCGACGTTCGTCGGGACGATCGAGGTCCGCCCGGTTCCGACGGGCGCAGGGCTGCAGGTCGCCGACGGCGATGTGCTGACCGTGACGTACGTCGATGCCGACGACGGCAACGGCGGGAACAACGTGGTCGTGACGGATGTCGCGACGATCGACTGCATCGCACCGGCGATCGCGGACGTCGCGATCTCCAACGTGCGGTTCAACGCCGCGACGGTGACGTTCACGACGAACGAGCCCTCGATCGGGCGTGTGGTGTACGGTTCCTCGTGCGGCGGCCTGGATCAGACCCTGACGGGGCCGCGCGGCACCTCTCACAGCTTTGAGCTGACGGGGCTGCAGCAGCAGAACACGTACTTCCTGCGGGTCGAAGCGACGGACGACGTCGGCAACCAGGCCACGGCGGACAACTCCGGGCAGTGCTACAGCTTCCTGACCCCGGCGATCCCCGATCACTTCACGCAGCTCTTCACCACCGCGCTTGGGACGAACGACCTGGACTTCCTCCAGATCGAGTTCACCCCGGTGGGTTCGTCAGACTTTTATGCCGCGTGTGTTGAGACGATCACGCAGCTCCCGGTGGATCCGACGGACCACCAGTTGCTGTCCACCGGCAACAGCTCGCCTTCGGCCACGGTCTCGCTGACGGGCGGGGCGGCGGTGCTGGTGCACGGCAACTCGTTCTCGACGTTCTTTGTCAATCCCAACGGCAACCTGAGCTTCGACACGGCCGACAGCGACTCGACCGAGAGCCTTCTGGATCATTTCGAGCGGGTCCGCGTGTCGGTGCTGTTCGACAATCTGAACCCGACGGCGGCCGGTGCGAGCCTGCGGTTTGCGCAGCTTGAGGACCGGGCGGTCATCACGTGGCTGGACGTTCCCAAGTCCGGCGCTTCGACCCCGAACACCGCGCAGTGTGAGCTGTTCTACGACGGCCGGATCCGCTTCAGCTACCTGGTCGTCAGCATCACCGACGGGCTGGTGGGGCTGTCGAACGGGAACGGCGTTCCCGCCGACTTCATTGCGTCGGACCTGAGCTCGTACGGGGCCTGCGGCCCGCGTCCGCCGTTTGTGACGGCGGTCAATACGCAGACGCCGGTGAACACGCCGGTGCCGGTCACGCTGAGCGGCCAGGACGACGGGCTGCCCAAGCCGGCGTCGCTGAGCTACATCGTGACGAGCCTGCCTGCCGATGGCTTCCTGAACGATCCGGTCAACGGATCGATCAACGCGGTCCCGTACCCGTTGACGGGCAACCAGGTGATCTACACCCCGACTCCGTTCTTCCAGGGTCAGGTCACGTTCCAGTACGTCGCCGATGACGGCGGCGTGCCCCCGGACGGCGGGGCGTCCAACCCGGCGCTGGTGACGATCACCGTCGGCGGGCCGCAGGTGCTCGCCGAGTTCCTGGTGGACGACAGCAACCCGGGCTGGGCGACGATGGGCCAGTGGGCGTTTGGCGTCCCGCTGGGCCAGGGCAGCCGCAACGGCGACCCCACGAGCGGCCACACCGGGCAGCATGTGTACGGCTACAACCTTGCGGGTGACTACCCCAACAGCCTGTCGCCGACGCAGTACCTGACCTCGGGCGCGATTGACTGCTCCGACGCGACGGGCGTCCGACTTGAGTTCCAGCGGTGGCTGGGCGTCGAGAGCGCTTCGTTTGATCAGGCGAACATCCAGGTGTCGACGGACAACGAGACCTGGTCGACGGTCTGGCAGCACACGGGCGGGTCGATGAACCCCAACTCGTGGACGCTGATGAGCTACGACATCTCCGAGTGGGCGGACAACCAGCCCACGGTCTACCTCCGCTGGGGCATGGGCACCACGGACACGTCGGTGGTGTACGTCGGATGGAACATCGACGACATCAAGATCTGGGGCCTGGTCCCGATCACGCCGCCGTCGTGCGCGGGTGATGCCAACGGTGACGGCCTTGTGAATGCCGCGGACCTCTCGGTGCTGCTGTCGAACTTCGGCCAGCCCGCGGCGGGTCCTGGCTTTGGCGATCTCAACGGCGATGGGCAGTGCAACGGCGCCGATCTGAGCGTGCTGCTGGCGACGTTCGGAGTTCCCTGCATCTAAACCGGCCCATCGGGGCTGGTTGAAGCATCATGCGGCGTCGCCCGGGAGAGCCCGGGCGACGCCGTTTTCGTGGGGGGGTGAGGGGTGGGGGTCTTGGCGCCGGGCGGTGGCGAACAGCAGTGGTCCACTGCGATCAGGCGACGGCGTACTCGGGTGTGTTCCCCGGCTTCCACTTGATATTGCAGCCGATGCTGGGCGTCTGCTGGGCCGGTGGGGTGCGTCCGGCGAGGACGGCCTCGATGGCGGCGCGGAGGTCGGCGCCGGTGACGGAGATGCCGTTGCCGGGGCGGCTGGCGTCGAGCTGGCCGCGATAGACCAGCCGGTGCCGGGCGTCGTAGAGGAAGAAGTCGGGGGTGCACGCGGCCCGGTAGGCCTCGGCGACCTTCTGGGACTCATCGAAGAGGTAGCCGAAGGTGTAGCCCTGCTGGGCGGCTTCTTGCTTCATGCGATCGGGGCTGTCGTCGGGGTAGTTGGCGATGTCGTTGGAGTTGATCGCGACGATCGAGAGTCCGCGCGGCTGGAAGTCGCGCCCGAGGCGCGCCAGTTCGGGGGCGATGTGCTTCACGAAGGGGCAGTGGTTGCAGATGAACATCACCAGCAGCGGCTTGCCGGCGGGGAGGTCGCTGAGGGAGACGGTTTGGCCAGAGACGGCGTCGGGGAGTGAGAAGGGGTGGGCGGGGGTGCCGAGGTCGGGCATTGTTGAGGGGGTTCTGGCCATGGTGGGAGTTCCTGTTGCGCTGGCGCAGGGTTTGCGTGGTTATCCACAGGATGGTCACTGAATGGTCCGCTTGCGGTTGCGGGCCTCGACTTCGTTATTATGACGTCGCACGCCAATGGACGGCGGGCGGATGGCGCCGGATCGGCACGGGTCGTTTCGGCAGGTCAGAGGTCAAGGAGAGGACCGATGTCGAACGCGACAGGTCAGGCGTCGGCTGTGCGCCCCGCGAGCGGAGCGGACGCCAACGGATCGGCGCACGCCGAGCAACGCACCACCCAGCAGCCATGTGAGCCCCGGCTGAGCCCGCGGCAGCGCGATGTGCTGCGCGAAGCGGTGCTGCACGAGTTCTCGCCGTCGGAGCGGCTGTTCCTGGTGCTGCGATGGTGCGAGCGGATGACGCTGGCCGAGATCGCCGCGGTCATGGACATGACCGAGCTGCAGGCCGTCCGAATGCAGCGACTGATCGTCGAGATGCTTGGCAGCATCGTGCCGGATCAGGCGGCGGGCTGATCAGCCGCCGGCGGCGCCGGTGGCACCCGGTGGAGGCTCGCCGAAGTACACGAGCATGTGGCTCCCGGCGGGCAGGTTGCCGGGGTTCGGCAGCTCCAGGCGCACCATGCGCGTGTTGCTGCGGGCATCGGCGACTTGCGCGATGTGAACGATGCGGGCCTGCCTTGGTGCTGCCGCGGCGGCTGGTGCGCCGGGGCTCTGCGGGGTCGGGGCGTCGTCTCGCGATACGACAAAGACGCGGCTTGATGTGGTGAGCCCGGTGGTGAGCGATGTGGGCACGTGGGCATCGATCTGCAATGGGTCGGTCACGACCAGCCGGAGCACCGGCTTGAGCTGCTCGACCGTTTCTCCCGGGCTGACGGCGATGTCTTCGATCACCCCGGCCATGGGTGCTCGCAGTGTGAAGTGGGCATGGTCGATCTTGGCCTGTGCGAGCTGGGCCTGGGCCTGCTGGTGAGCCTCGCGGGCCTGGAGGAGACGCAGGCGGGCCAGATTGGTCTGGAGGGCCGCACGTTCGACCTCGAAGTGGCCTGCGGCATCCTTCTCGAAGGCCTCGCGGACGCGGCGTTCCTCGACATCGGCGAGCTTCATCTCGGCCTCGGCGGCTTCGATGCTGACGGTGCTTTCGGCACGCAGGGCGTGGAGGTCCACCAGTGCCTTGGAGGCCTGGTCATCGAGACGGATGAGCGGATCGCCGGCTTTGACGCGGTCGCCCACCTTGACGGAGATCTCGGCGACCCGTCCGGGCACGGTCATGGCGAGCTTGAGGTCGTGGCGGGCGGTGGTGACCGCCGCGACCTGAGCCTGGCTCGGCATCGAGGCGATCAGGAGCAGCGCTGCCGCGGCGGCGGAGGTGAGCGATCGGAGGGTGGTCATGGCTGGCTCGGTTCGAGAGGTGAGGACGGGCATGGCCGCAGGAGATGCTATCGGTGGACGAGGGCCCCGGGCCCAGTGGGTGGGCGCTGTTGCGCAGGATCTGCGCCGGGGGACCGGTGTCCGGGTTCGGGACCTAGAGTGAACAGGGGGTTCGTCGGCGGACCGATGGATGAGTAGCCCTGAGGCCCGTGGGGCACCGGGGCAGCGTCTCCCGGCACCACTACCGCATGCACCACACATCGACATCCCGTTCGCTGGCTCCGACGGCGGAGCTGGTCGACCAGCTCACGCGGGCGGGGGGCTCGCTTTCGGCCACGGTCGGGGCGGTGGTGGCGGCACAGTGTCGGCTCGGCGGGGCTCGGTGCGGCGCGTTGCTGCGGATCGGGCCGGGGCTGTCGGCGGATGTGCTAGCAGTCGAGCCGGCGCTGACGCCGGGGTCGCACGCGCCGCTGTGGCTGGCGCAGAGCGCCGATCTGGCGCCGCGCGCGATCGACGGGGGGCGCACGGTGGTCGCGGGGCTGGCGATGTCGGGTGATCCGGATGCCGGCCACGACGACGAACATCTGGTGGTGATCCCGGTGCGCGGGATGGCGGGGTTCCAGGGGGTGTCGGCGTTTGTGGTGCGGTCGGATCGGCCGCAGGACCTCGGCCCGTCGCGGGAGCGGCTGGAAGTCAGCATGGCGTTGCTGGGGCTGCTGGAGCTGCATCAGGGCATCGTGCAGCGTGAAGAAGCGGTTCATCGTCTGCGGAGTGCGCTTGAGGTTCTGGCGGCGGTGGATCGGCACCCGCGCTTCCGCGCCGGTGCGATGGCGCTGGTGAACGAGCTCGCTGCGCGGTGGTCGGCGGAGCGTGTGTGTCTGGGGATGGTGCGCGGGCGGGCCGTCAACGTCGAGACGATCAGCAACGTCGACAAAGTGGTGCGGTCGATGCAGCTGGTGCAAGACCTTGGGTCCGCGATGGAGGAGTGCGCGGATCAGGATCTGGAGCTGGTCTACATCCCGGCGACGGGCGCTGCGGCGCAGGTGGTGGCGACACCCGATGCGATCGTGCGTGAGACCGCGGAGTTGTCGCAGCGCCACGGTCCTACGGCGGTGTGCTTGTTGCCATTGCGCCGGGGCGACGAGGTGGTCGGCGTGGTGAGCGTGGAGCGGGCGGCATCGGCGCCGCTGACGAACGGGGATGTCGAGACGCTTCGGCTGGCGCTGGACCTGTGCTCGGCACGGCTGGCGGACCGGTTCGAGCAGGACCGATGGGCCGGGGCGCGGTTGGCGTCGTGGGGCAGGCGAGCCATGGCGACGGTTGTCGGGCCGCGGCATACGTGGGCCAAGATCGCGGCGGTGCTGTCGCTGGCGGGTCTGGTGGTGGTGTCGGTGGTCGAGGCGCCGGACCGGGTGCGGGCGCCGTTTGAGGTCCGTGCCGATGGTCGGCGGGTGGTGCCGGCGCCGTTTGAGGGGTATATCCGCGAGGTGCTGGCCCGCCCGGGCGATGCGGTCGTGGCGGGCGAGACGGTGCTGGCGTCGCTTGAGACAGCGGAGCTTCGGCTGTCGTTGGCGGCGGAAGAGGCGGCGATGGCCTCGAAGGAGCGCGAGGCGGATGCCGCACGGAGCGCCGACCGGATCGCTGAGGCACAGATCGCCGAGGCGGCGGCCCGCGAGGCGGGCGCGCGGGTCGGGCTTCTGCGCCATCGATTGGAGCAGGCGCGCATCACCGCGCCGATCAGCGGCGTGGTGATCGCGGGTGATCTGGACGGGCTGAGCGGTGCGCCGGTGCGCGCGGGCGAGACGCTGTTTGAGATCGCGCCGCAGGGGTCGCTGTCGGCACGGCTGGCGGTGGATGAGCGACGGATTGTGGACGTGGTGGTGGGGCAACGGGGCCACCTGGCGCCGGCGTCGTTCCCGCAGCGGCGGATCGGGTTCACGGTTGAGCGGATCGCGACGAGCGCAGCAGCCGAGGGGGGTCGCAACGCGTTTGCGGTGGATGTGAAGCTGGATGACCGCCCCGAGTGGCTGCGCCCGGGCATGGAGGGGGAAGCGCGGGTGGAGGTCGGGCGCGGGTCGTACCTGCGGCTGTGGACCAGAGAGCTGTCGGACTGGCTGCGGCTGAAACTGTGGTGGTGATCGCGCAGGGGTGAGCGATGGCGGTGCACAGGCCGACATTCAGCGAGTCGTGGTACCGCGTGGCGGAGCTGCGCCCGCGGCTGCGTTCGGGAGTCGGCGTTCACCGTCAGCACTACCGCGGCGAACCGTGGCACATCCTTGAGGACCCGGCGACGGGGCGTTACAGCAGGCTCAACGACAACGCGTACCGGTTTGTCGGACTGCTGGACGGGCGGACGACGGTGGCCCGCGCGTGGGAGACGGTGGGCGAGGCACTGGGCGACGATGCGCCGACGCAGCCGGAGGTGGTCTCGCTGCTGGGGCAACTGGCCGGCGCGGGGCTGCTGCACACCGAGCAGGCCGGCGATGCGGAGGCGCTGTTCCGGGCGCATCGCAAGCGGGTGGGTCGCGAGTGGCGCGGGCGTGCGGCGAGCTTTCTCTTTGCTCGCTTTCCCTTGTGGGACCCGGACCGGTTCCTGAGCCGGTGGGAGCCGGTGTTTGGGTGGCTGTTCTCGCGGTGGGGGCTGGTGGTGTGGCTCATCGTGATGGGCGGCGGGCTGGTGAGTCTGGCGGGGCGATGGGACGAACTTGGCGCGAGTGCCGCGGGTGCGCTGGCGCCGGAGAACTGGGCGCTGCTCTATCTGGCCTTTGGTGCGACCAAGCTGCTGCACGAACTGGGCCACGGGATGGCGTGCAAGCGGCTGGCGCGGCGCGAGGGAGCGGCGGGCGAGGTGCACACGCTGGGCCTCATGCTGCTGGTGCTGGCCCCTGTGCCGTACGTCGATGCGTCGAGCGCCTGGACGCTGAAGAGCAAGTGGGGACGGATCGCGATTGCGGCGGCGGGGATGTATGTGGAGCTGGCGGTCGCGGCGGTGGCGGCGATTGTGTGGGCCAGGACCGGTGCGGGCACGCCGGTCAATGCACTGGCGTACAACGTGATGTTCATCGCAGGTGTGTCGACAGCGCTGTTCAATGCGAACCCGCTGTTGCGCTATGACGGGTACTACATCCTGTCGGATCTGCTGGAGTTGCCGAATCTTCAGCAGCGCAGTGTGCAGCAGGTGCAGCACGTGGTGAAACGGCTGGTATGGGGCGTGGAGCGATCGCTGTCGCCGGCGCGGACGGCGGGCGAGGCGTGGCTGCTTGGGGTGTACGGCATTGCCTCGGTCGCGTATCGGCTGGTGCTGACGGCGATGATCGTCTGGTTGCTGGCGGGGCGGTTCTTCGTGATCGGCATGGCGCTGGCGGTTGCGGCGGCGGTGCTGTTCTTTGTGATGCCCGCCGGGAAGCTGGTGAAGTACCTCGCGACGAGCCCTGATCTGTCGCGGGTTCGGGGGCGGGCGGTGTGGACGACGGCGATCGCGATCGGGGCTGTGGGCGTGGTGATCGGCGTGGTGCCTGCGCCTGATCGGGTGCGGGTGCAGGGGGTTGTCGAGCCTGAGCGTGCGGTCGCGGTGTATGCGGCGGTGGACGGGTTTGTCGAGCGGGTCGTCGACTGCGAGCGCGTGGTGCGCGCGGGCGAGGATGTTGTCATGGAGGCGGCCAGCGCGGATCTGGAGGCCGAACTGGCCTCGCGCCAGGCCGAGCGTGACGAGATCGAGGCCCGGTGGCGGTGGGCGATCGTTGAGGATCCGGTGACCGCGGCGATCGAGCGCGAGCGGCTGGCGGCGGCCGAGGAGCGCGTCGCGGACGCCCGCGAGCGCACGCGCGTGCTTCGCATCACGGCCCCGATCGATGGATTGTGGGTGCCGGACGATGCCGAGCGGCTTCGGGGCGCTTTCGCTTCGCGAGGCATGCGGATCGGGACCGTGATCAGCCCCGACGCGATGATCGTCCGCGCGGTGGCACCGCAGGGGGTGGCGGCGCTGATCGGTGATGGGTCGCACGCTGTGGAGATGCGCGCCCGATCGCGCCCCGGCACGGTCATCGGCGGCGTGTCGGAGCCCATTCGCGAGCGGGCCCGGCGGGATCTTCCCTCAGCAGCGCTGGGCGCTGGCGCGGGCGGCGGCGTGTTGACAGATGCGACGGATGAGCGCGGGCTGCGGGCCGCGGAAACGTTTTTCGAGGTTCGGATCACGCCCGACGACGCGGCGGGTCTTCGACCCGGCCAGCGGGTGGTGGTGCGGTTCGAGTTGGAGTCGCGGCCGCTGGTGCAGCAGGCGGCGCGGTGGGTCGGGCGACTGGTGCAGAAGCGATTTGGGCCGCAGGCATGAGCGCCGTGCCGAGCGGGTTGTGGCGGGCGCTGTCGCACGAGGGGCTGGGTCCGACGGGCGGGCGGCCGCTGCGCGGGATGGATGCGTGGGCGGCATCGGTGGCGGGTTCGGCGCGACGCAGCTTTCGGGGGGCGGGCGGGTACCTGGCCCGTGCCGCCGGCGTGCTGGCGCTGGAGCGCGAGTGGAAGGATGTCTCGGAGCGCCGACTTGATGAAGCGATCGCGGAGCTGCGGGCGGTGGTGCGGCTGGGGCGCGACGATGCGACGACGATCGACCGGGCGCTGGCGGTCATCCGCGAGGCGGCGTTCCGCGAGCTGGGGCTGCGCCCGTTTGCCGTGCAGGTGGCCGGTGCGCTGGTGATGGTGGAGGGGGCGATCGCCGAGATGGCGACGGGCGAGGGCAAGACGCTCGTCGC
>SXGQ01303706.1_pt1 | contig 11853 bp, 12 predicted proteins | sample 3178371 | NCBI WGS metagenome assembly SXGQ01 (sample SAMN11356859, study PRJNA531348) | freshwater metagenome | isolation source: freshwater sample F1-20 | place: China: Fuxian Lake, Yuxi | collected 2017-12-25 | reverse complement strand
GCCGGCGTCGGCGACCGGGAAGATGCCCTGGGTGAGCCCCGTCAGCGAGCTGACGAGATCGGTCGGCTGGCGGCCGCGCGCGTGCTCGACGAGCTGCTGATCGACGACGACGGCCAGGCGACCGTCCGCGTCGACCACCGCCCCGCCGGCCTGCGGGTCACCGTGGTCGGGCGCGGTGCGGGCCCCCCGACGCTTCGCGACCCGATGCGACTCGCAGGTCTGCGCGAGCGCGTCGGCGCCCACGACGGCACCCTGTCGGTCGACGACGCGACCTGGCGCTGGCGGGTGCGCGTCGAGCTTCCGTCGGGATCGGCGGACACGCTGCCGGGCCCGAGCTGGGACCCGCGCCGCACCGATGCGGCGTTCGGGCTGTTCACCGCCGCCCTGGTGATCGTCGACTGCAGCGTCGCCGACCTCCCCCACCGCAAGGCGTCGATGGTCGCCGGCCTCCTGACCGCCGCCCTCCCCCTGGCGCTCCGTCGCCGCTATCCCCTGGCGGTCTGCGCGATCGCGGGGTCAGGCCTGGTGGTCGGCACACCTCTGGGGCTCGTGCCGCGGCGGATCGCGACGACGTTCGAGATCGCGATCGTCCCGTTCGTGTCCTCCGCGCACGCGGTCACCCCACGGCGCTCGGTCGCCGGGGTCGCCCTGCTCACCGGCTGCGGCCTGGTCGCCGAGGCGATGCAGGGCGCCGAGCCGCCGGAGCTCGCCCTCATCGCCGGCCTCGGCGCCAGCGCGGGCGCCCTGGCGTGGTTCACCCGCCACCACCAGGGCCGCGCGCTGGCGGGCGCGGTGGGCGTCGACGAGCTTCGCCGCAGCCACCCACAGGCCCTCGACGCGGCGCTGGCGACCGAGCGCGACCGCATCGCCCGAGACCTCCACGACCTCGTCGGCCACGGCGTCACGCTCGCGCGGGTGACGGCCGGCGCAGCATCGGTCCATGTGCGCCGTGAGAAGTGGGACGACGCGCGCGCGGCGACGGTCACGCTCCGCGACGCCGTCGACGAAACGGGCCGCGAGCTCCAGCGCCTGCTCCGCGCGCTGCGCCGCGGCGAGACCCCGGCGGCCGACCGCGACACGCTCGACGGTCTCCTCCGTGCCGTCGAGCAGGCGCGGCATGCCGGTCAGCCCGTGACGTGCGTGATCTCCGATGACGTGACGGCCGCGTCCCTCCCCGCGCCGGTCGCCGCACACGCGCAGCGCACGGTCCTCGAAGCGCTGACGAACGCCCGGCGTCACGCCGGGGGCGGCGCGTCGGACGTGGCGGTTGAACTCGACGACGGGGACCTCGTGGTCTCCGTGCTCACGACGCAGGGACGGAGCGCACGCACGACCCGCGGGAGCGGGCGTGGGCTCAACGCGCTACAGCGGACCGCCGAGGAACTCGGTGGCGAGTTCACCGCGGGCCCGCGGCGCAATGGCGCCGCGTTCGGGGTGTGGACGCGCGTGCCGGTGGAGTAGGCCCGAGCCGTCAGCCCGCTTGCGACATCCAGGCTTCTCCGTTCCTCAAGTCATCAACCCCGGGATACCGCCGGAGGATCACTTCGAGGCCGTCTGCGATGCGGACGTTGTCCGCCTTGCGCCGCCGGTAGCCGCCCGGCATGAAGACGATCCCGTAGTGCCCAGGACCGCCGGGTGAGGCTGCCGCGTGATGCAGCGGACGGAAGTCGCGCACGTTGTTCGTCACCACCGCTCGCTGCGCGGATCGGGCGACCTCCATGACGTCAGGATCCGAGAGGCGCTCATGCGACGACCCCGTGATGGCTTGGACGTCGTGGCCGCGCGCACTCAGGGTCTCCGCGATGTCCGGCGAGAGCATCTCGTCCAGGAGCAGTTTCACCGCGCGAGCGCGGCCTGACCGGCCTGCCACGCAGCCTGAGCCTCGTCGGCCTCGCGCTCGTTGGCACGGGTCCAGGCGTCGATCTCCTCGGTGTACGCGCCGTAGTACGACACGGCCGCCTGCACCAGACCAAGCGGGACCCTGAGGTACTCGGCAGCCGCCTGCAGATCGTTGTCGTTGTCACGCGCCGTGGCGACGACTTCCCACACGTCGAGACCGGTGCCCAGCACGCGTGCCCGGCGTCCGGCAGGACCGTCGGCGAAGTGCACCAGCGGGTGCTCGTCCATCCGCAGCCCCTCTTCGACGTACCGCTGCGCGAGGGTGCGCATCGCGATATGCGCGCGTGCGGCGCGTGACTCGAGGCGCTCGAGCGTCGCATCGCCGAGCCGGATACTCACCGGACTGCTCATGTAACACACGGTAACACGCCGCGCTACGGGCGTGGACTCTCGCGGACCGGCGCACGGACGCAGCGGGATGGCCCACCTGACCCTCGGCGAGACCGGCCCGAGGATGGTCTACGTAGACGGCTCGGTGGTCGGCGCACGACCCAAGACTGGTGCGAGATCCCGCGTCCGTTGCATCTGGCATTGGCGTTGTCTGTCTGGCTTCAGCGATCGGGCTCGCCTACTTCATCTTTCTCAAGGATGAACCGGCGACGGAACTCGCCATTGGCCTCGCAAGTTCGGCGCTCGCCTGGGCAGGTGCGAATTGGCTCCTGCGGCTCATGGACAAGGGGCGACCCGCTGATCCCGAGGCACTCCACAAAGGGTTGGTGCCGTTCCTCCTGGCTTGCGCCAGCGTCCGTTATCTGCTGACCAAGCAGCGTTCGAAACGTGGTCAGTCCGCCATCGGGGCGTCCCATGCGTCGATCCACGCACGGGCTGACCAGTCCTCATCGTCCCCCTCGCCCGGCTCCGCCCCGGGCGGAGGTGTGAGAGACAGCATCCGCCATGCCTCTTGAAGAGATCGCTCGGCCCGTTTGATCTCGCCTTGCAGCGTTTGACGGCGCGCTCGCTCGTCGCCGAGCATGCTCATCTGGTCAGGTGGAGGGAGCGTGGCGAGCTGCTCTTGAAGGTCGCGGATCTCGCCCTGGAGTTCCGTAATCCGTCCCGGTGCCAGGACATAGAACCCTGACTCGCTCGCGCGTCGAACCAGCGGGCTGCGTCCGATCTGGGTGAGGAACACGTTCTCTGGTTTCTTCCCAGCCGGTTCGTAGCCGTCGGCGCGCAACCACGCGAGCCATTCGCTGTGATGGACCGGTCGGTCGACCTCCCCACGCCGCAGCACACTCTGGATTGCAGCTTCCCGCAGACGCGCTCCCGAAAGTTCCTTGTCGGAGCGTGGTCCCTGCCGGACTCGGACGGGCCGTTCGGGCGCGTGATGTGAGCGCACGATGGGCGTGAGTCCTTCAGCACGTGCCAGCTCGGCGAGATGGTCGAGTCGGTTCGCCGCCACTTCGCGCTGCGCGTTCGCGGTGCGCAAGTCCACTTCGAGGAGGCGGACGCGAAGATCCGCTTCGTCGAAGTCCGCGGCGGCTCGCTGCATCTCGACTTCGAGGGTGCGATGCCTGGCCTGATCTGGCAGTGAACCGCGGCGCCCTACCGCGCTCATCGACGCGGCGAGACCCGTTCGAGAAGGTGCAAGGACTCGTGTGGCGACCGCATATGGACACGAATACCGCAGGGAGCGAGAACAAACGCCTTGGCTTTCCGCATCTCGCGGGTTTTGGCGCCTCGCGGCAGTCCGACCTTTCTCCGCAAAGTGCGGGAAGTTGTCACAGACTGATCTGTGGATACCCGGTTTTCGGGGCTCTTCTGTCCGATTCCGCGCGCAGACTCGATCCACAGTCCGGCGTGTGGCCCACGTGGGTCCGTCGCAGGCCGACATGAGGTCGCGGTGCGCGCCGAGGATGAAAGGAGCACCGAAGTGCAGCAGCTCTTCACTCTCACTGCCCAGGTCTGCGGGATGAACCGCTCGTGTTCGGCCGAGTCGGATGGGTTCGGCATCACGGTCAGCACCTCCACGGGGCCTCACGCCGTCCGGTCGTGGCAGGACGCAATCCGAGTCGCCGAGCGCGACATCGGCTTGTTCCTGAGGCGAGCCGAACGTGGCGACATCCCATGGGGCCTGCATGTCTCCGTCGGCATGGTGCAGGCCGTGTACGGCGAGTGGCCGCTCCTCCCCGGGCCGCCATCCGATGATCGGCCGGAGCCGTCGCCCGTGCGGCGCATCCGCTCGAAGTGGAGGGACTCGGACGGTCCAATGTCCGCGCTCGGAAACGCGGTTGAGATCATGAAGGCCTACGCGCCGCGCCGTCGGCAGGCTGCGTAGCCGGGTTCCATGTCTCTGATCATTGACCAGGCATCGATCGCTCGCAGCCTCACGCCGGAGGAGTTCACGGCGTGGGCTGCGGGCAGGGTGATCTTCATCTCCAGCGAGATGCGCGACCTCGCTGATGTTCGCCGCGTTCTCGCTGACGGTCTCCGCGCGGCGGGCTTCCAGGTCGTCATGTTCGAGGACCTCGGCGGACGCGACGAGGACGCCCAGACCTCCTACCTGACCGGCGTGGCGAAGAGCCATATCTACCTCGGCATCATCGGAGACCGGTACGGCACCATCCTGCCGAGTGGGGACTCCCCCACGTATGAGGAGTTCCGCGAAGCGCGGGAACGCGGCCTGCGGATGTCAGTGTGGATTCACGCCGATGGCGCGCAGCGCGATGGGCGCAGCCGCGATTTCGTGCAAGAGGTTCAGGTGTTCCACACGACGGGAACATTCCGTGACGGAGATGACCTTCTCCGGTCTGTGCTTAGCCGGCTGCGTGAGGTGGCAGCCGATGACGAGCAGCCGTGGGTCAAGCTTGGCGACGCGGTCTTCCGTTGCAGCCGCTTCCAGGACAACGGGAGCAGCATCAAGATCCAGGCGACGGTGCGTGACCCGGAGGTCGCCCGGTACCTGCGCGACCTCAATGACACGGGTTCCGGGCGCGGTGCGCAGGTGCAGGTGGTCTCGCATGACAATGCAGGCATCGCGACGATCACCGGCGTGTCGAGCGCGCGCACGAGCCGGTCATCCGAAGAGTTCGAGATCACCGGCGACGTGCAGTGGGGGCCGTCGGAGGGTCTGATGGAGGCGGGGGTCGGGGGCCTGTCCCCTGACGAGCAGGTCAAGGCCGGTCTGGAGGCTGCACTGTTCGGCGAGCCGCTGCCCGACGCGTTGGCAGGGTTCGGCGCGGGCATGTTCGGGATTGACACCGAGGACCCGCTCGCGCCGCTGGCCGGACTCCCCCTCGACCACCCCACGTACGAAGCGATCGCGCAGCTACTACTCACAGAACGCCTGATCGGCAAACACGGCGTGAGCGCGGTCCTGGCAGCTGACGTCGGCCCGCTCACCAACGGGTCCCGATCCATCCACCTGGTGTGGCGTGCACGGCAGCGGTACACCAACCAGGCACCATGGGAGTTTGAGATCAACGGGCGGCACCGTACCTAGGCAGAGGTGGAGACTTGAAGAATGCAAAGGCCTTGGTACGAAGGTGTGCGGGGTAGGTTCCGACGTGGACCTCTTTGAACAAGCACAGCGCATCGTCCGGCTCGTCTATCAGCACCATTTTCGGATTCCTCCTTGGGTGTTCTGGCTCGCAACCCTCGCTGGGACGACCGGAGCGTTCTTTGTAGCCGGAGGGGTTCCAATGCTCCTCGCGCTCCTCATTGCCAGTCTCGGCGTATGGGGCGTCCTACGGTGGCGGTGGCACAAGCATCGAAGCGGTCTGCTCGTGGTCGCCCGACCACGTGGAGGTGCCCCCGGAGATCCCCGCAGCACGAAAGCGCAGGAACTTCTGCTCGAACAGCTGAGCTATCGCCTAACTGCCACCGAGTTGAAGATGGTGCATGCGATACCGGTGGTGCTCGGACCGACCGATTCCTTTGCCGCTGATCGAATCCGTGAACGCCTGGGCGCATGGTCGATACTCACCGGACGCATCGATGACCGTGCCGACGGTGGGTGGTCGTCGCATGTATCGCTGATCGAGGCCCGCGAAGACACGCTGACGCACCTGGATCCGCATACCCGCGACCGGCTTCCGGCGCGGACGAATTGGGAGCTGCTCGCCTCGCGCCTGTCGCCGTCTCGCGACATTCAAGATACGCCAGACCCGTTGGTATATGGCTCAGAGATTGAAGCGCTCATCCGTGGCATCAAGGGTCGGATCGAACGCTATGTCGGCGAGCCAGAGGAGGCCGAGGCGTTGCTCGCCGAAGCCATCGAATGCGCAAGAGACAGTGACGCCCCGGCGATCGACGAGCTGCGGTGCGAACTGGCAGACACATTCGTTGACCTCGGTCGGGCGGAGGAGGCCAAGGATCTGCTGCGAGCGCGCGCCGCAGCCGGAAACGCATCACCGGAGCTACTGCGACGCCTGGCAATGGTCCTTACACCGCCCGTGTCGGGGCAGGAAGTTCCCGAAGCGGACTGTGCTGAGGCTCGTGCAGCGCTTGAAGCTGCAGCTACCCGCCGTTCCGACCCAAAGCGTCCGATGACCCTCTACAACCTCGCCTCCCACATCGGAACTGACGATCCCGACGCAAGTGATGCTCTCTTGCATGAGGCTATGGCCGAGAGCCGGACCTACCGAAGTGCTTGGTACGTCCATCGGCACCTTGGAGCGAACGAGTACGGGCGGGGGCTCGCCGCGGAAGAAAGCGGAGAGTCGGAGGAGGCAGTGGCCTGTGCGGCCTCGGCGGCGCGGGCGTACTCACGGGCGCTGCGTCTTCGCCCAAGGTTTCAGTTCGGACTCCAGGGACGAAGGTGGAGGCTTCTGCCGCTGCGGGTATTCCCGAGGTCGCCGATCATGCTTGCCAACCTGGCAGATGCACAGTTCAGATCAGGTGCTTCAACCCGATGGCGTCTCACGATGTGGCGCTGCCAGCGGCTGCGGAAGAAGTACGTTCGACGAGGAGACCGACTCGCGCGACGCGGCGAGTGGGTCAAGGCCTACGCCTGGTGGGACTGGACGTGCGTCGGCTACGACGACGATCTCGACGCTGAAGTCAAGGCGGCAATCGCGCTCTGGAATACAGGTGAAGCTGACGAGGCCGAACGCCGGTGGGCAGCGGCGCTAGCGCGGAGCCCTTTTGCGCTCCTCGCGAGGTATATGGCGTCCGAGCGGCTGTCGCCCCCGATGGGCGTGCCAGGCGAGCAGGACAACAGCGAACAAGCCGTGTTGGCGGCGCTGGAGCCGTTTCTGGATTAACAGGCTGCGTCCTAACTCCATCGGCTCAGAGCCGACCCAGTCCGTCGCCCAGGGGCGCTCGGAACGGCTGCTGCGTGGGCGTCCGGGGCGGTCATGGGCAGTAGCTGCTGTCGTAGCTGTCTTCGCCGTAGTAGAGGTAGGTGCCGTCCGGGGAGAGATCCGAGAACGCGCTCTCGCAACCGTCCGTGGTTCCGAGTTGCTCGCCGTCGTATGCCGGGTCATCGGGGACGTCGCTCGGGATGTCCGCGCTGCTGGCGTTCCCGGGATTGTTGGATTGGCAGTCAAGGGACGTGAACTCCTGGTCCTCGAAGTACAGGGACCCGTCTGGGGACTGGCTGAACGCCTCGTCGCACCCGGAGTCCCAGCCGCTTGAGTACGAAGTATTGAACGCATCCCAGTCCTCGCCCTCCTGGTTCTCCCAGTCGACCTGACGGCAGTCGAGATCGAGAATGACCTCAGACCCCGGGTCCGCGTCACCAACTACGTCCTGGGTCTCGACCTCACAGCCGCTCGCTTCGCGCCCGTCTTCCTCCACGAAGGCGACGGTCAGGCCGAGGTCTTCGAGCTCGCTGACCGCGTCCGCGCCGTCCTCCCCGGTGAGATCGGGCACATCGACCACCGTTGGTTCGTCGTCAGGAGCGTCCGCCGCGGGCTCCGCTGGGTCGGAATCGAACGGTTCCTGTTCGGCGGCGGGATCCTCGGCCGAGTAGCTAGTTTCGTCCCCGCTGGTGCCGCACCCAGCCAGTCCGAGAGCGACCACGAACACGAGGACCGGGATCAGGAAGGACCCGAGGAGCGAGGAGCGACAGCGCGCCACGAGCGGAGCGTATCTGGGATGCACAGCGGGAGTCGCTTGCTGAGCTCCCCCTGTGACTCAGCAGCGACGCGGAGCCAGGCGCGGGCCTCACGAACCTTGCCGTAGGACGGGTGCGCCTCTATGTGGTCCTGGTTCAACGGCGGTAGCGTCTCTCGCACGTTCTCGGGCCCGGGAACCCACGGCGCGTCTACGACGGTCCACTGGACGACGGTGTTGTACCGCTGCCACCCTGCCAGGACCTCCAGCTCGGTGGCCGGCAGGGCGGGCCGGTCTGTGAAGTTCGGAGTCCACCCCACCAACTCGGCGTCCCTATGCACCTCGCGGTCCCGACCAGCGCCCGCCCGCCGAATGCTCCGCGACGGGCAGCGTGAACCTATTCCGGAACGAAGAGCGGCTCGTTGCCCGGAACGATCTTTCCGTAGTAGCGAAGCATCGCCGCCCCGTAGCTCTTCGTCACGAGAAGGTTCACGCTGCCCCCGATCGCCGCTCCCACACCAAATGGCAGCATTCGCCCAAGGGCGACGCCGCCGCGTCGCGTCCCGTACTTGGTGAAGACAGTCGCCCCGAGCTTCTGATTAAGCTTGCGGAGCGCCGCGCCACTCACCCGCTTGTTGAACTGACCGACCGCGACCTTGGTCCCAACCCGCTTCCCGGCCTCTCTGGCCGGGACCACGGCTCCGGCCTGGAGTCCCGCGATGATCAAAAGTTCCTCGCGACGGTCCTCATGGAAGACATCGTGGCCGTAGATTCCGGCGATGGTCAGCTGCATGCTGGTCACGTTCCGCATCAAGATCCCGAACTCGCCAGTCGTCAGCGCCAAATTGGCCCCGAACTGCGCCGCCGTGCCGATCCCCGGCACCGCGGCAGGAAGCCCCGCGACTACACCGATCCCCGTACAGCGCGCGATCGCGCCATTCACCACCCGCCTCGCGAGAACCTCGGGCCCAACGTTCGGGTTGCTCTCACGCATCTGCGTCACCCGAGCATCCACGCTTCCCGGATCCGGCAGCACCTTCGCCGCTTCGAGGAACTCCATCAGGCCATGAGGGTGTTTCATCAGTGACGACATCACGCCCAGCCAATCCCATCGAGTAGCCGCCGGTCAACAAGCAACGACCAGTCGATCACTCGCCTATACCGCTCCACGAGCTGCCAACCACGTCGATGGCCCGTCTGCTGAGAACGTCCCCTTGCGGGCCGCCCACGGCCGGACTTCCGACGTCACAGCGGACTATTCGGCCGTTGCCAGCAGAGCGTCGAGGCCGTGGTCCACGATCATCTGCGCGAGATCATCTCCGTCAATCGGAACGATCTGCTTCCCAGCTGCGTTCGCCATGTCGAGTACCGCCTCGCGCGCGGCCTCGTCGTAGCGAGCAGTGGTGACCACAAACCCTACTTCGACGTCAGCCATCGACTCGTCCGCCAGCGCTCCCAGCAGCTGCTGGACTGGATCCAGGCCCGCGTCACCTTGCCAGTACTTGACCTGGATGCGAACCGGGAACGTCACCATGTGACCAAGAACGAAGTCGGCCTCGATATCCGCGCCAATGTCGTGCCGCCGAGGCACGATCCTGGTGTTGATCGCCCCGAGCGCTTCGAACAGGTCCCGGACCAACTCCTCGAACCGTCGCTCGTTCATGTAGCCCCTACGCAGCTGGTCCCTAGTTGTCTCGATCAGTGCGGCCCGCAGCGACTGGCCCATGGAGGGGGCCGTCTCACCTGACCCGGCACGAAGCAATGCCTCCTGGATCTCTTCGACGAGATCGGAGGCCCCAGTCAACGTCCGCTGCGCCTTCATGCGCGACCACAGCGCCGATCGCGCGTAGCTACGTGGGATCGGCTGTGCTTCGTTGAGCCACTTCGCGCGTCGCCGGTGAGCTGTGTCGCCGGGCTCGCTCCCAGGCTCCCAGGCGGCGTCACCCTCAACCTGGGCGACGTAGAAGCTGCCTCCGTGCGGCACCACCACAAGGTCCCCGCGCTTCATCTCGACGATGAAGTTCCAGAGTTGCCCCGCAGCAGCACCTGCGCGATGCAGAGTCGCCTCGTCCGCGTAGTACTCGCGGCTGACGATGTCCCGGAGCTCCCAATAGTCGCTGCAATCCAGCAGCCCTTCCGCGCTGCTCCACCCCATGAGCAGCAGCCCCTGCTCAACCCCAACGTCAACCGCGTCGCCACCGCTGGTTCGCATGCGCATCACCCACGCCTGCTGCCCGTCTGCGGTCATCATCTGCCTCCCGGGTCGCGTCGACCTGCGCCGAGAACCTACGCAGGTCCGCCCACCCGAACAACCGAGGGGTGCCACCACGCGGATCTCAGGGCCGTCGGTCGCGATCCCCCGTGTTCTCGCGGCTTCTCAGCTCACCCGCGCCGGAAACCTGAGAACAACCCGGTTCGGGTGGAAACCCGAGAACAACTGGGGGCGGTTCGGGTGAGATCCGAAAGTGCTCGTTTTACAGGTGTTTCCTTGGAAGGAAGCCTGAGAGCAAACCTGAGAACGACCCGTCGCTACTGGATCTGGTCGTACAGCTTGAACATCGGCAGGTACATTGCGATGACGACGAACCCGACGATGCCACCGACCACCACGAGCATCACGGGCTCGAGGATCGACGTCAGCGACTTGACCGCGGCAGCGACCTGGTCCTCGTAGAAGTCGGCGATCTTCGACAGCATCGTGTCGAGCGCACCGGTCTCCTCGCCGACGCCGACCATGTGGGTCACCATCGGGGGGAAGATCGTCGCGGACTTCATCGGGGCGCTGATCGAGCCGCCGGATCGGACGCTCGCGCGGATGTCGTCCATCGCGTCCTCGACGACGACGTTGCCCGCCGTCTTGCCGGTGATCTCCAGCGCCTGCAGGAGCGGCACGCCGGCGCTCAGCAGCGCGGACAGCGTGCGTGACCAGCGCGCGAGTGCGACCTTCTGGACGATGTCCCCGATCTTCATCGGGATGCGCAGGCAGAAGCGCTGCCACTGGCGGCGGCCCTTCTCGCTGCTCTTCCAGCGCTTGAAGCCGTAGACCGAGGCGGCGAACACGGCAAGCAGGATGTACCAGCGGCCGGTGACGAGGTCCGACAGGCCGACGGTGAAGCGCGTGATGAGCGGCAGCTCGCCGTCGAACTGCTTGAAGATCCCCTCGAAGACGGGGACGAGGAAGGTGATGAGCGCGAGCAGGACGATGGCCGCGAAGGTCACGATCACCGTCGGGTAGACCATCGCCGACTTGATCTGACGGCGCAGCGCCTCGTCCTTCTCCAGCTGCTCGGCGACGCGGTGCAGCGAGGACTCGAGGACACCGCCCGTCTCACCGGCGCGGACCATCGAGACGAAGAGCGGGTTGAACACCTCGGAGTGGCGCTCCAGCGCGTCAGAGAGCGGCAGGCCGGACTCGACGTCACGGCGGACGACGGCGAGGATGCCCTTGAGCTTGTCGTTCTCGGTCTGGCGCTCCAGGACGTTGAGCGCCCGCAGGATGCTCATGCCGCTGGAGACCATGGTCGACAGCTGCCGGGTCATGATCGTGAGGTCCGCGGACTTGATCCGCCCGGACCAGGGCAGCTCGATCTCCTTGGACTTCCGCTTCTCGCCGACGTTCAGGACGATCAGGCCGCGCTGGCGCAGCTGATCGGTGACCGACTGCAGCGTCTCGGCCTCGACCTCGCCCTTGCTCTGCGAGCCGGTCGAGTCAATAACGGTGTAGGCGAACGTGCTCACGCGGCGCGGTACACGTTGGACTGGCCGTTCTGCCCGAGGCCGGCGCCGGCGATCAGGCGCTTGAGCTCGTCAGGCTGCGACGAGCGCTCCTCGGCGAACGCCTGGGTGATGACCCCGCGGCGGACGAGGTTCGCCAGCGCCGCGTCCATGGTCTGCATCCCGTGCGTCGAGCCGGTCTGGATGGCGCTGTAGATCTGGTGCGTCTTGCCTTCGCGGATGAGG
>SXGQ01716895.1_pt1 | contig 11854 bp, 11 predicted proteins | sample 3178371 | NCBI WGS metagenome assembly SXGQ01 (sample SAMN11356859, study PRJNA531348) | freshwater metagenome | isolation source: freshwater sample F1-20 | place: China: Fuxian Lake, Yuxi | collected 2017-12-25 | reverse complement strand
GCCGTGAATCGGTCTGTCAGATCATTACTTTTGGAACGATGGCATCAAAGGCTGCGATCAAGGACGTTGGCCGGGCTCTTAACATGCCGTATGGCGACGTCGAGCGCGTTGCAAAAATGATCCCGCCGCCATTCCGCGGCCGTATCACCAGCATCTCAAAAGCGCTAGAAGACGTCCCGGAACTTAAGGCCGCACAGCAGTCTGACCCGAAGGTCGCGGAACTCCTCGAACTGGCACTTAGGATCGAAGGCTGTTCCCGGCATTCATCTGTTCACGCCGCGGGTGTCGTTATTTCGCCAAAGCCGCTGCACGAATTGGTACCGATCGCCGTTTCCGCCAAGAACGAATTGACGAGCCAGTATCCGATGGGCGACCTCGAGAAGCTCGGTATGCTTAAGATGGACTTTCTCGGCTTGACGACGCTGACCATCATCAGCGATTGTCTCGCAAGCCTTCGGGAAAGGACTGGGAAAGAGGTCGATTGGAAGACCGTCTCGTTGCGAGACGAAAAGACAATGAAGATCTTCGGCGACGGAAAGACCGAAGCAGTTTTTCAATTCGAATCGTCGGGAATGCAGGAGATCTGCCGTCGTCTTAAGCCAAAGGAACTCGAAGATCTTGCCGCCTTGAACGCCCTTTACCGTCCCGGCCCGCTCGATGGCGGCATGGTCGAGGACTTCATAAAACGGCACCGGGGCGAGAAAGAGGTCACGTACATCCTCCCGGAGATGGAGGATATTCTTAAGAACACATTTGGTGTTCTTGTTTATCAGGAACAGATCATGCAGATCGCCCAACGCCTTGCCGGATATTCGCTTGGCGAAGCCGACATGATGCGTCGGGCGATGGGCAAAAAGAAGCCCGAGGAGATGGCTCCGCATGAGGTCAAATTCATCGGCGGTGCGGTTGAACGAGGCATAAAGGAGAAAACGGCCCGAGAGATCTTTGACCTGATGGCGAAGTTCGCCGACTACGGTTTTAACCGAAGCCACAGTATCGCTTATGCAATGCTCGCTTTTCAGACGGCTTATCTGAAGGCTCATTACCCGGCGTATTTTTATGCGGCCGTTCTCTCGCATGAATCGGACAACAGCTCGAAGGTGTACAAATATTCGAGCGAACTGCGTTCCATGGGGCTGCGTTTGCTGCCTCCGGACGTAAATGAGAGCGACGAAGGCTTTACACCGACCGACGATTCCGTTCGGTTTGGGCTAAGTGCGATCAAGGGGCTTGGAGCGTCATCGGCAAGTGCAATAATCGAGGCTCGCGGAAGCAAAGCGTTCAGTTCGATCTTTGACTTCGTCAGCCGTGTCGGGCAGAACGGCGTGAATCGAAAAATGCTCGAGAGCCTTATCGCCGGCGGCGCGTTTGATTCGATGATGCCAGAGGGCGTTGAAGCCAATGCCTGGCGTGCTCGCTTGTTCGCATCGATAAACGACATTCTTGCCTACGGCCAAAGCTCCTGGAATGACAAAATGCAGGGACAGACCGGTCTTTTCGCAGCGGCAGGCGAGGAATCTGTACTGGAGATCGATCTGGCAGAGGCAGTTCCCTGGACCCGCGAAGAGATGTCCGCACGCGAGAAGGCGGCGCTCGGGTTCTATCTCTCGGTTCATCCGCTTGATGCCTACGACACGCGGGTTGACCGTATCGGTGTTGCGTCGATCGATGGGCTTGGAAATGCGGCGATAGGTGATATGGTCTCTGTCGCAGGTATCGTTTCGGGATTGCTCGTTCGGTGGAGTAAGTCTGGGAATCGTTACGCGCAGTTCCGGCTCGAGGACAGGTCAGGTAACCTTAAAGTGCTCGTGTGGAGCGAAACCTATAATCGGATCGCGAACCTATTGGCCGATGACGCCTTGCTTATAGTTGACGGTAAGATCGAAAACAATGACGGCGGTGAGATCACAGTTGTTGCCGCCGAGGCCCGGTCACTTGCCGATGTTATTTCTCGGCAGGCACGTGATCTTGTCGTTACCTTGCCGAGATCGGCATTCGATGAAGACCTGCTAAATGAACTTTATGCTTTGCTCGCTTCTGACCGCGGGATGTGCAATGTTACGCTCGTTTTACCGATCGATGGATTTGATATGACCCTCAAGTCACCGGCCCTGCAGGTACAGGGATCGCGAAAACTCGAGGAAGAGTTACGGGCACTTGGTTGCTCGGTAAAATGGAATCACTAAGAACGACCCAATATGACAGAACACAGCGAAGCAAATACAGCATTTGTTCGAGTTCTTAACGCTCGCGATCCCGAACGGCCATATGCTCTCGACATCTTTAATGGCGTATTCACTGATTTTGTTGAGATACACGGCGATCGGAGATATGCCGACGACAAAGCTCTTGTTTGCGGTTTTGCACGGCTGGAAGGGATCGAAGTCGCTGTCGTAGGACAGCAAAAAGGGCGGGATACGAAACAAAGGCAGTTGCGAAACTTCGGAATGCCCAAACCCGAAGGCTACCGAAAAGCTTTGCGGGTAATGAGGCTGGCTGAAAAGTTCGGGCGGCCAATCATCACCTTTATCGACACTCCGGGCGCTTACCCCGGCATCGATGCCGAGGAACGCGGCCAGGCTGAAGCTATCGCCTTTAACCTTCGCGAGATGGCCGGGCTTCGCGTCCCGATAATTGTTGTCGTCGTCGGTGAGGGCGGTTCCGGCGGAGCTCTTGCGATCGGTATCGGCGACCGCGTCTTGATGATGGAAAATGCAGTTTATTCCGTAATTTCGCCGGAGGGATGTGCCGCGATACTTTGGAAAGATTCCGCGATGGCGGCTCGCGCAGCCGAGAACCTTAAGCTGACGGCAAACGATCTTCTCGGCTTTGGATTGATCGACGACATCGTTGCCGAGGCGTCGGCGTGGAAAATGGATCGCGAAGAAGCTGCGAATGCGAATTTTGACGAGGTTGGCTCGTCGCTTAGGTCTGCCCTGGCTCGCCATCTGAAAGAACTCCGGTCGCTGGGCTCCGACGAGTTGATCCTTCGCAGATTTCAGAAGTTCAGAAAAATGGGTGTTTGGCTTGGATAAAAAAAGGGCTGCGATCAAAGTACGCGGCCCTTTTTTAACTTCGCCATTCGGACGCTTTTAGAACGGAATGTCGTCATCTGTCGAAGCCGCCCTTGCAGGAGCGGCACCCGAAGACGACGAAGCCGGTTCCGAAGGCCCGGCGAATTCAGGCTCCGATCCGCCGCGATCGCCGGACGAATCGCCCCTTGATCCGATGAAACGCATATCGGTCCCATTTACCTGAAGCGTTTGCCGCGTCGCCCCTTCGCGATCTGTCCATTCTTCAAGGCTTAAACGGCCTTCTATATAAACCTGGCTTCCCTTTTTTAGGTATTTCGCCGCATTTTCGGCCTGATTTCGCCAAAGCGTTACGCGAAACCAGGTCGGGACATCCTGCCACTCCCCCGATTTATCGCGTTTCCGATCATTGGTAGCGATCGAGAAGTCGCAAACTGCGTCGCCCTGCGGCGTATAGCGGAGTTCCGGGTCGCGGCCCAGGTACCCGACAAGGATAATTTTGTTGAAAGACATTGTGCTGTGGAGTTCCTCCTTGGGAATCGAATATAAATTAGTTGGAAACTTTCGGGATATTACATTCATCATTCTATCGCGGTCAAGGTCCACGTGCTAGAATTTTGGTTTTTGGGTATTTGCGTTCGAATGATTTTAGTTCAAAAGCTCTTGCGGATATCAAACATACTGTTTTTTGCCCGGACCATAACTCTTGCAGGACTGCTGCTTTTCTCGGTTTCGCTCGCAGGTGGACAGCCGAAGGCAATGGCCGCGGAACCATTTAAGCTCTGTTCTTCTTATATTCTTCAAACAGGTACCATCGTTACCGCAGTTGGCAACCAGCGGGGCGTTTTTGTGGCTGAAAGCGGAGGCATGATCCGTCTCTTGCATCCAGCTACTCTCGATACCATTTGGTCAGCGGAGATCGGCGGCAATATAGTTTCGAATCTGGTCCTCGCGGGAGATTTCCTTTATGTTTCGGCCAATACTGCTTCTGACGAGCCTATCTCGAGGCTACGAGCTATCAACGTTGATACAGGTCTTATCCATTCCTCGTACGATCTGGAGTTCTCAAAGTCCTTTCAGCTCCGGAAAGCGGGCGACCGACTATTGATCGTCCCGGACGCTGCTGCGCCTCAATTGCTCAATGGCTCCGATTTGCGTGAAAACGGGCGGTTCGATCTCTGGTTCTCAGGCGACCGGGTACTATTCGCAAATGCCGAACGAATGCTAGTAGCGTCTGGAACCAATGGTTTAAGAGTGGTTTCCTTAACGGATATGTCGAACCGGCCACAAATACAAGGTAATGATCGCTTACTTGCAAGTGCGTACATTACGTCAGATAGTCGTTTGATAACCGGGAACGGCACGGGCGAGATTCGGTCTGAGCGCTTGGCGGCTAACGGAGGTGCTTGGAAGTTCAAGACAGGCGGGGAGATCGTGTTGATGGACAGCATTGACGGCAATGTGCTCATTGCCTCGAACGATAACTTCCTGTATCTGCTCGGAGGACAGAACGGTAGCGTGATCTGGCGAAGCCGGCTTCCCGGACGGCCTTCCACCGGAAAGGTCTTGCAAGATGCCGGCGTTGCGATAGGCGTACTTGGCGAGGAGCGAATCTTTATCATCGACTCTTCGAACGGGAAGGTACAAAATTTGATCCAACTTGAGGAAAACGAAGAGATTCGTCCAGACGGAATACACGAGACACAACCCGGCAGCTTCGCGCTACTGACCTCACGCGGACTCAGGGTGTATTCAAGCGTCGCGAACTGCGGAAAAAGCGAATAAGGGCGAGGAATTCCCCGCCCTTGATATCGAAACTCAGGTTTTAATGAGATGTCGCGTGTTCGTTCATGATCGCGTAGATCTCATCCTTGATCATCAATTTCTTTTTCTTTAAGGTCGATTCTTCGAATTGTTCGTCGTCGCTCGGGAAGGTGATCGCTGCAAGTTCATTGAGGCGTTTTTCGAAATTCTCGTGTTGGTGCACAAGATCCCGGAATGCCGCGTTCGTTTTCAAAAGTTCGTCGCGTACCGGGTCAGGAGTTGAAAGGTCCATGGCACTTTTCCTCGCTTATCAAAAGATTTACACTTCCGGCGTTTAGATATTTATTTCACCTTCGGTGTAAACAGAATCTTAACCTACAACGGGTGCGATTTACAAGAAGAACGTTCTTCCGCTCGAAAGTACGGGAGAACCTTCGTTCATAAAAAAGATACAGATCGCTTCAGATGAAAATTATCTATGCGGAGAGACGCTATTAAGCCTCGATCGCACCTCGTCAGCATTTGCTCCGAACAAAATGGCGTCCTCGACCGGGTCACTGTAATAGGATCGACGGATCGCTTGTTCGTGAAATCCGAGATGCTTATAAAAGCCTATCGCAGAATGATTTGAAGCTCTAACCTCTAGTAACACTTTAGATTCAGAGCCAATGCCTGAGTTCTCCAATGCCGCCGCAACCAGACATCGGCCGATTCCCTTTCGCTTGAGGCTGGGATCAACCGCTATGTTCAAAATCTCAACGTCAACTGCTTCAGCGGACGGCCTAAGCAATTGCACGAAAATGAAGCCGAAAACTTCGTCGGAATCATTCCTTGCGACCAGGAGCAACCGGTCTTTAGAATACACAGCTTGCGTATAATCATCGCAGCCCCATGGCGAGAGCCCGGATATTTCTGCGAGATGTGCAACGGCATCGATATCGGCCTCGTTTGCAGCGGTGATCTGAAACATCTAGTAAAGTCCACGGGAGCGAGCCGGGTTTTGCAAGTAGATCGGTGTCAGTTCCCTACCAGCAAAGCCAGAGTCCGCGACTCGACCGACCACAGCCGCAAGGTTCCGTCCGGTATCGATAACTTCACTATTTATTTCTTGCAGCTCGGGCATTAGTACTAACGGAGCGATCACGGTTGCGGCCGATGAAACGAGATCAAAGATATCACCAGAATCGGCAATTCGGGGCGCAGAATCGGACTCAAACAGATATGCCCGATCGTTCTTGCCGACCGGAACCACCGCGGCGCGCCCGTCCTTGTCGCTTAAAGAAAGCATCGCAGGCAGCAGCGGGACGCCGATTACATCGCATCCCAATGCTCTTGAGAGCCCGAGTGCAGAGGCGATGCCGATCCGGAGGCCGGTGAAACTGCCGGGGCCGAGCGATACGGCGATACGGTCGATGTCCGATACAACGGCACTCGATTCCAACAGCAAAGCCTCAACCGCAGGTAAGAGATCCTCGGAACGCGACGTACTTCCCTCGCCGGTGCGGCCTGCGACAAGGCCATCGCCATCGAACAAGGCGACACTCCCGCCGGCGATACCGGTCTCAAGACATAATGTGAGCGAGTGTTTTGGTGAAGCTGACATTCAGCGGCGAAGGCGAGCCTTTGCAAGATCGACGAAGCGCCGCAAGCTTGGCGGGATCCGCTTGGCAATGCTGCCGAGTTGATACCAAATACGAGGCCGGTCGTCGAATTCGCCTTCCATATCGATTGTCGCCGTGATGGGGTTCGGGGGCAAGCGCTTGCGGATCTGCTCGATAAGCATCCGCGGTTTGCGGTACGCGATGCGGAGAGGAATAAGCCGGACCTCACGTGCCCATTCCCTTTCGACCGTTTTGATTATCCATTTTGGGATGTCTTTCGCCTCGTCGGCAAAAGGAAGGTCGTCGATCTCAAGACCGAGATATTTGTTAGCGAGCCCGATGGTCGTGATCACCCATTTGCGGCGAGTCGGGCTGACGACATCAAGGCACTTGTTCCAATCGAAATCCGCAGGCCGATTCGCCACCGCGTAATAAATATCCCAAAGCCGCTCCTTATACTCCCCACCATCCGTCAGCCAGTGAACAGCCATGATCCGAAGATGATCCTCGGGGCACGGAACCCGCACATGCGTCCCTTCGATCTCGATTACTCTACAACGGTCGAACAACTCTTTCCAGGGGAGTCGGTCAAGGTCTCTTATTCCGAAATGGACGTCAATATTGTAGGCACTTAATCTCTGAAAACGATCCTTAATCGAATGCTGGAAAAACGAAGGATCAACCACGAAATCGAAGTCGGCGAACGAGCGATTTTCGTTGATCGGATAGAAGAATAAGGCAGCAAAGCCTTTGATCATGAAATATTGCCCGGCAGTAAGGTCCTCAACTTTCTCAAGTGCAATCAGGAATCGGTGCCAACGAACTCGTGAACTCAACAAAGACCAATTGATGTCTGACATTTTGCTCACAAAAAACATAACGGGTAGGTCAATAAGACCTACCCGTAAGGTTACCAAAATTCAGCAAGACGCTAAACGCAACTCACTGACAAATGTTTGGTCCAACCGTGCATATGTCCGGGCACTGAGGTTGCTGTAAATCACAATCGATCTGTCCATTCGAACATAGACAAGAGGTGCTAGCCATTGCGCTCTTCGGAGCGACGAGCGATGCAACTATCGGCAAAGCTATCATCGAAGCGATGCCGATCTTGCGGATGGCTTCGCGGCGGCTTTGGCCGGCAAACTTTGGTTCGGCCTGAGTTTCCAAAAGAGCACTTTCGTTAAGCTGATCGATCGCGAGCCAAACGAGGTCGGAATCGACATTTGTCCCCGATTCGGAGGAAAGAAACTGTGCGATCTCCGGGACGGACGTCTTTCCGTCGCAGAAACGCCAAACGGCCGCAGCCGTCTTGTTAAGGCAGTGGGCCTTGTTCGTATCAAGGTCATAGACCAAAACCTCGTCAGGTACTTCCTGTACTACGAGTCCTGCCTTGCGGGCAATTGGATATTGCGGGTTGTTCATATCTCCTCCAAGATCAATTCCGAGCGAATCGGAAACAAGTCTAACATTAAGTCGTTAACTCTTTATTACTAAAAGATAAAAGTTCTTCGGCCAAATCCGAGGCTTCGCCTCGCACACCTTTCAGAATTATGGCACGGCTAAGTGCCGATTTCAATACCTTGAGCGAAAAATCTGCATCTATTGTCATCGGGATGGTATGCGGTATCACCTCAATTATCCCGTTTCCCTGCGTCAGCCGTTTGGGCTGCCAATTTGCTCCCGGTTCGTATTTTGTCAAAACTACGGCCCCGACCTCAACCGGTTCGGTCGCCGCCCGGCCGCCAAGCTTTTCGACCGGAATACCGTCCTCGCTCCATTTCCTGCCGCCGTTCGTGATCGAAAGAGCCCTCGCAAAGGGATGAACAAGGCCATCCGGAGCAAGCACAGCGTATTCATCCGAAAAATAAAGGGCACCTCGCTTAACGCACTCGGCCACCAATGTTGTTTTACCCGAACCGCTGTTGCCCGGGATAATTATCGCCTTTCCGCCCCAGGAAACGACACCGGCGTGTATAAAGACCCAATCTTTTGCGAACTGCGACACCTTAAGACGCAGTATTCGAACAAAAAGCTCAAGCGTCTCGCGAAGGCCGCCGGAGCCGGTCGTGTATTCTCCGACGGATGTCAATTCAAATTTGTCACCAGAACTCTTCTTAATGACGAATTCGTGTTCCGCTTTTGCAGAATCGGCGTCAAGAAGTCGGCAGGTCCCGAGCATCGCTCGGTTTGCTATCTCAAAGAGCTTTTGGCTTAGCTCCAGATCGTCGGCGGTTACACTGACCACGACCCCGTAAGCCTCGAACGCAAACTTAACACCTTCACCCTCCGTATAACGAAAATCACCGACCGATCGAGTTTCGTTACTTCCAAGTTCCAGCATCAAATATTCTGCAAAGTTACCACTTTCAAATACTTACGTCAACGTTTTTTCGATGCCATAAGCAGCAAGACCGCAGAAGCACCAGGTACGCAGCAAAGAATTAATGGACCAGCGATTTCAATTCCCGCAGCAACGGCGATCCCCACAAGTGTCGTGACGGCAGCCAGGCCGCCGTAGAGCAGCGTTGTATTTGCGTGGGAAATTCCCTTGATCACCATCCGCTGATAAAGATGGCTTCGGTGAGCCTTCCAGACCTTTTCTCTATTGGACAATCGACGTAAAAACGTGAACACCGTGTCGAAAACAAATGGAAAAACGAACAAAACGCCCAGAACCGGCACTAGGCCGCTTTTCTGCGGCTGCCCGGACAACGCGATCAGCGGAAGCACGGCAAACAAGAAGCCGAGAAATGCACTGCCTACATCTCCCATAAAGATCCGTGCCGGGCTCCAATTATGAATGAGAAAACCGATCGATGCCCCGCCGACCCCAAGTGCCAACCACTTGACCTCTCCAACGCCGAAGAGCAAAGAGAAAGCAAGCCAGCCGGCCGCGGCAACAAAAGCCTGCAGGCCCGCGATGCCATCGATGCCGTCCATGAAGTTGTATGCGTTGATCATCCAGAGAATCCAAATGATCGTGAGCGGAAGGGCAAGCATACCAACCGAGAATGAGCCGTCGATAAAGAGATAGCTGATCTCGTTGAAGGCTCCGATATCTGCCACAACCAAAGCCGCCGCAACTGATTGGGCAAGGAGGCGAATGTAAAAAGGAAGATCTCGAAGGTCGTCGATAAAGCTTATCGTCGCTACGATCAGGCCGCCGGCAATAAAACCAAACGAGATCGGATATCCCGCAACGAATGAACCAATAAAATAAACGACGAAGACCGTCGCAACGATTCCCAGGCCTCCGGCCCGCGGAACCGGTGTCGAGTGCGAGCTCCGTTCGTTCGGGACGTCGAGCACCTTTTGTCGAAGACCCCAGCGTCGGACCGCCTCCACCATAAGGAAAGCTAGTACCGAGCTACAAAGAATTATCGCGACCTCAGTCATCGGTTGGCAATATATTCACTCGCATCGCGTCGGACGGCTTCAATGATGGGTGTAAGCCGCAATTCCGGCAGAGATGCCACTAATCTGGCGGTCGAATAAACATCCTCGGAAAGCCACGTCTCGATCGAGCCCGCGATCCTACCCGGCGGGCCTCCGATCGTTTTACCAATGCGAGCGGCTGACCGTGCGACAATCTCGGGAACCCGAAGTGCCGGAATCTTTCGATCCATCTCCGAGGCAATTGCTGCGACAATATCAGCCATTGATTCCGGAGGCGATGCGATATTGAGAACTGCAACGCGATCCTGCATTTCTCCCGTCAGAAACAACTCGCAGGCTGAGGCGATATCGCCGACATAGGTAAGGCTCTTCTTGTTCGACCCGTTTCCGATCCAGATGAATCGGCCGCTATCTATCGCTTTAATGAGCCGCGCGAAATTTCCCTTACTTCCCTCGCCGATCACCGGAGCCGGCCGCAAGATCTGCAATTCGCAAGCCGACCCCTCAAAAGCCGCGATGGCAGCAAGTTCGGCGTCCAGTTTACTCTTTGCGTAAGTATCTTTCGGGTCTGTTTGATCCGATTCTTCTTTTGGCTGATGCACGGAACCACCGCCACCATATACCAAAACCGAGCTCATTAGGATAAACTTACCGACACCGCCTTCCATTGCCGCCAAAGCGACGTTTCGCGTTCCCTCGAGATTTACCTTGCTGTAGAGATCGTCGGTTGTCTTGCCAAAGCGATGAGCAATCCCGGCACAGTGAATTACTGCGTCGATTTGCCGTTCGGCAAACACACGAGCGACCGAATTCGGATCGGCAACATCGATCTGAAAGTACTTAGATCCATCTGCCGCCGCCGTGGAGGTTCCGATTACATCAAAACCGGCTGCCCCGAGGTCCTTGAAAATCCGGCCGCCGACAAAGCCCGTTGCACCTGTTACGAGGACCTTCTTCATCCTAAGAGAGCTCCCGTAAGTAAGATCCGATCGCGACTTCGGGAGTGTATTTCTCGATCGCCGCGGCACGTGCACGTTTTCCCATTTCGTCAAGGTCTGTGCGACGGCCAATTATCTCGCGGATGACCTCCACCAGCGCTTCGGGCCGTTCGGGCGGGATATGCCAACCAACCCTTTCCTCGTCTATAACACGTGCAAGCTCCGATCCCGCTTCGGTCAACGCGAGGATTGGCATACCCGTAGCGAGCGTATTATATGTGCGGCTCGGCATCGCAGTTCCCCACATTCCTTTGACCAGTGAGATGATCGCTACGTCGCCTGCATTAAGAAACACCCTCTGTTGGTCGCGAGGCAACTGACCGAGAATTGAAATATTTTCAAGCCCCAGCGACGTGACCTCATTCCTTAACCACTGCAATTTCGCTCCGGACCCCACAAAGATGAAATGAATTGGTTCGCCTTTCATCATCTCGGCGGCGGTGACTATCGACTCGATGTCGGTCGGATGTCCAATATTTCCGGCGTAAAGAAAGACCAGCTTTTCCTTGACGCCAAGTTCGTCGAGCAATTCGTTCTCATCCCTCGGTCGCGGCTCGATGTTAGCCATATCCGCCCAATTCGGGATCACAGAGATCGGCACGTCCAAACCGGTTGTCTTGGCCTCAAGAAGTTCCTTCATATCGCGGCCGACGGCGATGATCTTCGCCGCGTGCTTGTAAAGCCAGCGGTTCGCAACGTCGATCGTCCGGACCAGAAGCGATTTCGGCTTCGCTCCCGCAACCGCGACCAGTATGTCCGGATATAGGTCGTGCAAAAGCAGATAGTAGCCTGAGCCCTTCATCAACGCCGCGAAGCCGGTCTGATATGGAAGGCTCGGCGGAGCAGTTACTACAAGCACTTTATCGCCTCGGCGAAATTTCAATAGTGACTTGACGAACATCGTCAGCCCAAGTGTGAGCATGTTAACCAGCCGAAACGCGACAACGTTCTTGTCGAGTCGCGTTCCCCAGCAACGAAAGATCTCGACTCCGTTGCGGATCTCATGACTTGGGCCCTTTTGCCCTTTCGACGCATAGTTGGGCTGCCCGCAGATGAATTT
>SXGQ01454014.1_pt1 | contig 11854 bp, 6 predicted proteins | sample 3178371 | NCBI WGS metagenome assembly SXGQ01 (sample SAMN11356859, study PRJNA531348) | freshwater metagenome | isolation source: freshwater sample F1-20 | place: China: Fuxian Lake, Yuxi | collected 2017-12-25 | reverse complement strand
TGGGTGCTCCTGCCGCCGAACTTGCTCAGGTATTTCCCGTTCCGGTCGAAGCGGAGGATGAACTGCGAGCCGTAGCCGTCCGCGACGTAGACGTCGCCGTTGGGCGCCGCGACGGCCTCCGTGGGCGCGTAGGGTTCTTTGTCGGAGTAGGCCCCGCACTTCTGCGCGAGCGGGAGCTCGAGGACGATCTCGCCCTTGAGCGTGGTCTTCACGACCCGGCCTCCGTTGTCCACGAGCCAGAGGTGCTCCTTGCCGTCGGCCCCGCGTTCGAGGCTGAGCCCGTGGCCGGCGCCCATGCCCACGCTCCAGGCGTCGACGACCTTGCCGTCGGTGTCGAAGACGAGGACGTTGTTCTGCCTGTGGTTGGTGATGAGATAGAGGCGTCCGTCGCCGGCCTGTACCATCTCATGGCAGTCCTTGACGGGGTGCTTCGCCTTGTCGGCCTGACACCAGAGCTTGTCGACGCGGTAGCGGAGCTCGCCGTGACCGACGATCGCGCCGTGATGCGCCGGCGCGGCCCCGGCCTGGGCGAGCACGCGTGGCGCGGCCAAGGCGGCCAAGCTGCTGGCGAGGAAGGAACGACGGGAGAGAGGAGGCATTTGAAGAAGATGACAGATGACAGATGGCGGATGACAGATGACAGATGACAGATGACAGATGACAGATGGCGGATGAACGATGAAGGGGGTGATGATGATTTGTCAGACCATCGGTTTGGGGACGCTTCCGTGTCCCCGTGTCAACGTGCCCACGTGCCCCCTTGTCTCTAGTTCACTCATGCGTGATCGCCTCATCGAGGTTCAGCACGACGCTGGCGACGACGGTCCAGGCGGCGAGTTCGGGTTGGTCCGCGCCCGCGGGGTTACGTTGGCCGACTTTGAGGAACTTGGCGGCTTCGGCCGGATGCGCCCGGTAATAGGCCCGGGCTTCCGTCAGGGTCTTGCCCAGCAAGGCGGCCTCGCGGTCGTCGCCTTCGCGGGAGAGCACCTTGCGCAGCAGTTTCTGCAGGCGTCCGGAGTCTCCGCTTTCCCTCATCACCTCGGCCGCGATCGCCTGCGAGGCTTCGAGGTAGGTGAGGTCGTTCTGCAGCGTCAGGGCCTGAAGCGGCGTATTGGTTCGTCCGGTGCGGACTTCGCAGGAACGTCGCTGCGCGGAGTCGAAGAGGAACGTGGGCGCGATGGAGCGACGCCAGAAAGCGTAGAGGGTTCGACGATACTGGGCCGCGCCTTCGCTCGGCTCATATTTGAAACGGCCCATGAACAGTTCTTCCCAGACGCCGTCGGGCTGATACGGACGCACGGGCGGTCCGCCGAGCGCGGGATTGAAGAGGCCGGCGGTCCGGAGCGCGGCGTCGCGGATCATCCAGCTGGGCAGGCGGAAGCGCGCGCCGCGGGCGAGGAGCTTGTTCTCGGGATCCTTGGCGAGCAGGGCCGGGGTGACGGCGGAGTCCTGACGATAGGTCTCGCTCATGACGATGAGCTTGAGGGTGCGCTTGAGGTCCCAGCCGTGCTCGACCAGGTCGACGGCGAGCCAGTCGAGGAGTTCAGGGTGGGTCGGCCGCTCGCCCTGCAGCCCGAGGTCTTCGGAAGTCCGCACGAGTCCCTGGCCGAAGAGCATCTGCCACAGGTGGTTCACCGTCACGCGCGCGGTCAGGGGATTGTCCTTGGACGTCAGCCAGCGGGCCAGGCCGACGCGCGTGCGGGGTTCTCCCTCCGGCCAGCCGGCGAGGGCCTGCGGGACGTCCGGATTCACCTTGTCGCCATGCTTATCCCATACGCCGCGGACCAGCACGAAGGTGTCGCGCGGCTGCTTGCGCTCGGCGAGCACCATGACGTTGAGCTTGCCGGCGGCGGCCTTGGCTTCGCCGAGCTGTCGCTGCGCCCGCTCCAGCGCGAGGCGTGAAGTCTGATAAGGGGCGTGGTCGGCCAGGAATTCGCCGAAGATGCGTTCGCGCAGCTTGGCGTCGACGGGCTGCGCGGCGGGCAGGGCCGCGAGTTCTTCCCGGGGGCTCGGGCCGACCTTGTTGACGGCTTCGCCGGCTTCTTCGGCGATGGCCAGGCGGAAGCGGCCGATGTTGGCGTCGCCCAGCGTCGAGCGCTGGCGCAGTTCGATCATGAGCTCGTCGTCGGGTCCGAGCACGAGCGGCTCGGCTAGCGCGTACACGGCGACATGCGGCTTAGTCTTGTCCGCCCCGAGGGTGCTCCAGCCATTGCGCGGATCGTCGTCCAGCGTGTCCTTAACGTCGCCGTAGCCGCCGTTCTTCTTCTTGTCGGCCATGGCGTCGGCGACGGCGTTGGCCATGAGGATGTCCTTGATCTGGTTGTTGCCCCGGGTCCGCACCTGGAGCTTGAGGTCGGTGAGCTTGAACTCGCCGTCCTTGCCGCGGGAGAGTCCGCCGCCGGTGTGCGTGGCGTGCGGGAGGACTTCCAGGCGCAGCCCGGTGATGCGCACTAGGCGGTCACGGCTGACGATCCGGTATTCGTCCTGGTTGGGGTGCGGGCCCGAAGCCTGGATGGCGCCGTCGGCTTCCTGCCTGAGCAGGGTGCCTTCGGCGGTCTCGAGGTTGGCGGCCCGGATGACCTTCCAGGTCTGCCATCCGCCCTTGGCGGCGGCGCGGCTCTTCTCCAGCCAGCCGGCGAACGGAGCTTCGGCCTCCTTTCGGGCGGCGGCTTCGGCGGGCTTGACGGCGTCGACGAGCTGCTGGGCTTCGGCGACCGCGCGGGCGGCATGTTTCGACTGATAGGGCAGGAAGGGCTTCGCGCCGCCGCCGGCCTTGCCGTCCTCGTCGATGCTGTTGAAGAAAGCCGACAGGGCGTAGTAATCGGCCTGGGTGATGGGGTCGAACTTGTGGGTGTGACACTGCGCGCAGCCGAGCGTCATCCCCAGCCACGTCGTGCCCATGGTGTTCACGCGGTCCAGCACGTAATCGACCCGCGACTCCTCGGGGTCGCGGCCGCCTTCGCCATTGGTCATGTGATTGCGCTGGAAGCAGGTCGCGAGCTTCTGCTCGGCGGTCGCGTTCGGCAGGAGGTCGCCGGCGAACTGTTCGAGCGTGAACTGGTCGTAAGGGACGTTGCGGTTGAAGGCCTCGACGACCCAGTCGCGCCAAGGCCAGTTGCTGCGGGTGGCGTCCGATTGGAAGCCGTCGGTGTCCGCATAGCGGGCGGCGTCCAGCCACCACATCGCCATCCGCTCTCCGTAGTGCGGCGAGGCCAGCAGGCGGTCCACGGCCCGCTCGTAGGCCGCGGGCGATCCGTCGGCGACGAAGGCCGCGGTCTCGGCTTCGGTCGGCGGCAGGCCGGTGAGGTCGAACGAGAGCCGGCGGAGCAGGGTGTGCTTGGGGGCTTCCTTCGCCGGAGCGAGTCCCTCCGCCGCGAGCTTCTTGCCGATAAAGGCGTCGACAGGATGTCCCTTGGCGGCCGCCTTCACGGGAGTTTCGAACGCCCAGTGCTTGCCCCAGACGGCGCCTTCGGCGATCCAGCGGCGGAGGAGGTCGACCTGTGCCTTGGTCAGCCGCGCCTTGTGCGACTTGGGCGGCGGCATGAGCTCTTCCTCGTCGTCGGTCACGATGCGCTCGATCAGGGCGCTGACGTCGGGCTTGCCCGGCACGAACGCCTCCTTGGCCAGGGCCGCCTCCCGGACGTCGAGCCGGAGCTTGGCCTTGCGATGCGACTCGTCCTGGCCGTGGCAGCCGAAACAGTTATCGGAGAGGATGGGCAGGACGTCCCGGCTGAAGCTCACCGGCTCCGCCGCGAGGGCGGGGAGGGCGAGCGACAGGAAAGCGCAGAGCAGCGGGGCCGGCTGTTTCATCTAGGGGTTATTCTACGCCGATGCCGGCGGTTTTAAATGGCAAGCCCCGACCGGCGGGTTGTATTATCCTACCATGGCCCAGCCACCCGTCGCCAACCGTTTCCCGATCTCGCTCTACGCGACCCCGAATCCTTCGCACCAGGAGGTGTTCTACACCGTCCCTCGCGCCGGCCACCTGCTCGCCGGCACGGAGCATCACATCAAGCGCGATCACTTCCCGGGACATGAGCTCATCCTCTGCCTGCGCGGCAAAGGCTGGACCCGCATCGCGGGCCGCATGCATCAGGTGCGTCGCGGCGACCTGGTCTGGATCAACTGCCACCATCCGCACGAGCATGGGGCGGTCCAGGATGATCCGTGGGAGGTCTATTGGATCCGGGCCGAGGGTCCGCGTCTTGCGCAACTATCCGACTTGCTGGGTGTCCGCGAGGCTCCGGTCATCGCGGGGATGGACCTCCGTGCGGCGACGCCGGTCTTCAAGGAGCTCTTCCGGCTGATCCCGGCGGATTCGCCGCAAGCCCCGGCCCTGATCCATGCGCAGGTGGCCGAACTCCTCGCCCAGGCCTATTGCGCCCGCCAGCGTCTCGGCGAACTCGCGCCCAAGGTCCCGCCGGCCCTCGCCCGCTGCGTCGAGCAGATGAAGCTCTTCTACTTCGAGAAGCACACGGTGCCTTCGCTGGCCCGGCTCGCGGGGCTGAGTCCGACCCACTTCTCACGGGTGTTCAAATCCTCCTTCGGCACGAGCCCGATCGACTGGCTGCGCCGCGAGCGCATCAGCCAGGCGAAGCGCCGGCTGGCCGACACGGCCGACGACATCAAGGAGATCGCCGAGCAGGTGGGCTATTCCGACCGTTACTTCTTCAGCAAGGACTTCAAGAAGCACACGGGGTTCACGCCGACGCAGTTCCGTGTCCGCGAGACGGATCGGCTGAGGGCGGAGTGACCACACCTGCTTGAATGGATGACTGAGTCGATGACAGATGACTGAATCGATGGCGGATTCGGAAGCCCGCCACCCGAGCCCTGTGGCCGCCACCTGCCACCTGATACGATTCACCCGCTCAAAGGGAAACCGGAGACCGGATAGTTACCTGCGGGCATGATTCATTTCAGGTGACGGGTGACGGCCACGGGTATCAGCCTCTCGGGAGTCAGCTGTTCAGCCTTCAGCCACCGGAACCCAGGCGCCAGACCATCGTGTCCTCGAATTATGCCCCCAGCTAATCATCCGGTCTCCCTCTGGTGCCCCCTTTGAGCCCTGTCTCTCCCCTTGTCCCCATGTCACCTGACCCCCTTGTCCCCTCGCGACCTTTGGTCGCGCTCCGGCCGCTTACTTGCCTGAGTTGACGTATTCGTCGCGATCGACGTCGCCGCTCTTGTCCTTGTCGAACCTGACGAAGTTCTTGGCGGCCTGCTCCGGATCGCTCTGGCGGAGCATGAACTCCTCCTTGTTCAGCTTGCCGTCCTTGTTCGCGTCACGGCCGTCGAACATGGCTCCGCGGTCCTTGGTCGCGCCGGCCTTCGGCGCGGGCGTCGCGGCCTTGCCTTTCTTGCCTTTGGCCTTGGCGGCGGTGGTCTCCGCGGTCGCCGGCGCGATGGGCGGAGGGAGGAACTTGGTCAGGCGGGCGATGACTTCGCCGTGTTCGGGTTTGGCTGCGACGTTGACGGTCTCGTGCGGATCGTTGGCCTCGTCGTAAAGTTCGGTGGCGTGGATGGAGTTGTCCTTGCGGTCACGCCAGAGCGTCAGACGCCAGCGGTCGTCGCGGATGCTGTAGCCCATGAGGGACTTGCCGGCGTCCTGGCGCGGATACTGGCTGATGGCGACGGGACGCACCCGGGCGGCGGCGTCGTCCAGCACGGGCTTCAGGCTCACGCCTTCGACGTCCTTGGGCTTGGGCAGGCCGCAGACGTCCGCGAGGGTGGGGTAGATGTCGATGAACTCGGCGAGCGCGAGGCTCTTGCGGCCGGCGGCTTTCTGTCCCGGGGCGCTGATGATCAGCGGGGCCCGGGCGGAGAGTTCGAAATTGGTGTGCTTGTGCCAGAGGCCGTGCTCGCCGAGCTGCCAGCCGTGGTCGCCCCAGAGCACGATGACGGTGCTGTCGGCGAGGCCTTCCTTCTCCAGCGCATCCAGCACGAGGCCGACCTGGGCGTCCATGTAGCTGATGGCGGCATAGTAGCCGTGACGGAGGCGGCGCGCGAGGGCGTCGCTGATCTCGCCCTGATTGGGGATGTCGGCGTAACTCTTGAGCTCGCTGTTGTTATGACCGACGAAGTCCGGGGCCCCGGCCGGAAGCTTCTGGTAAGCGGGGACGTAGATCTTGGCCGGATCGTAGAGGTCCCAGTATTTCTTGGGTGCGACGAACGGGAGGTGCGGCTTGGCCATGCCGACGGCCAGGAAGAAAGGTTTTCCGGCCTGCTTCAACTCACCTAAGGTCTTCGCCGCGAGTCGGGCAGTCTTGCCGTCGGTGTAAGTGTCGTCCGGGACGTCGGCTTCCTCGACCGCCGGTCCGCGCGCCCGGCCCTTCTTGTCGATGTTGGCCGGGTCGTTCTGCATCTTGAGCGATGCTTCGGAGGCGTAACCGGGCGCCTTGGGCGTCTGCCACGGCACGGTCCAGCTCGGGGCGTCGTCGTAACCGCCATGGAAGATCTTGCCCATGCCTTGGCTGTGATAGCCGTGGTTCTTGAAATATTGCGCGACGGTCACGGCGTCCGGCAGGGCGGCGCGGAAATGCGTCTCGAGATCCCAGACCCGGGTGGAGTCCGGACGACGGCCGGTCATCAGCGAGGAGCGCGAAGGGCTGCACACGGCCTGTTGGCAGTAAGCCCGGTCGAACGTCGTGCCTCGCGCGCTGATGCGGTCCAGGTTCGGGGTCTTGACGACGCTGCTGCCCGAAGCGTTGATTTCGGGTCGCAGGTCGTCCACGGCGATGAACAGGACGTTCAGGGGCTTCGTCTCCGCGGCATGCGCCACGCAGGCGATCAGACCGAACGACAGGAAGGCAAAGGGGCGCATGGAGGTATGTCAGACTAACCCCCATATGGTCTCAAGGTTGCAATGATTCTGAACGGAATGGAGGGCTGCATGGATGACTGCATCGATGACCGAACTCAAAGTTCCGCCACCCGAAGCGATTTAATCCACTCAAAGGGAGACCGGAGACCGGGAAGTTACCTGCGGGCATGATTCATTTTCAGGTTCCAGGTCTCAGCCCTCAGGTTTCAGGTTAGGGTATTCAGCATCGGGTACAGGTTCAGGCCCGTACCCGCACCCGAACCTGAAGACCCGCACCCGATGTCCGATCAGCTGAGACCTGAGACCCGAAGATGTCTTGCCCGCCACCCGCCACCTGAGGCTGCCACCTGCCACCCGAAACGTTGCCTCTTCCTATACTCAATACTCCAAACTCGATACTCTCGTATCGTCCGGCCCTCGTGCCCTCAGGTCCTCCTGTCCTCGTACGCGCTCCCCTTGTCCCCTTGCCCCCGTGCCAGCATGTCCCCTCTTGGCGCTTTGCGCCAAGTTGTCCCCTCGCTGACCGCCTCAGCGATCAGCCGCAATCATCTCCCACCCCTTGCGATAACTCTTCGTGAGCAAGGCTTCGGCTTGCGGCTGTCCCGGGAACTTCATGTTGGCGACGTCCCATTCGAGCTTCACGCCGCTGTTACGTGAGGCGATGTTGCCGAGCTGCACGGCCTCGGTCAGGGGGCCGGCGTAGGCGAAATTATCCGTGGTCTCGTGGCCGTCGACGATGGCGTCCACCCACGCATGGTAATGGCTGGAGCCTTCGACGACGTCCGTCAGGTCGACGGCGACCTTGTCCGTCGGCTTGTCCTTGGCCCGGGCGCGGCGGGCGAGCTCGCCGGGATTGAGGTTCTTGCCGAACTTCTCTTCCGGGAAGAGCGAAGGCAACGCGTAGTGCGGGAGCAGCATGACGCCTTCTTCGCCGATGAAGATCGAGCCGGCGGCGGGGAACTGCTTGCCGGCCGGCATGCGCGCGAGCGCGAGGTCGGGCAGGCGGCCGCCGTCATACCACGTCACCTTGAGGGTGTCGCCCTTGGTGTATTCGGTGCCGGCGAAGGTCCACTCGATGGTCTGCTCGCGGCACCAGGTCTGCGGATTGGAACCGACGCTGTCCGCTTTGACGTTGATCGGGTTGCCGAGCTTCAGCGCGGTGAAGACCGGGTCGAGCAGGTGGCAGCCGAAGTCGCCCATGGTGCCGCAGCCGAAGTCCACCCAGTCGCGCCATTTGAAGGGGTGATAGACGTCCGGCGCGAACTCGCGCGCGGGCGCGCAGCCCAGCCAGAGGTCCCAGTTGACGCCGGCGGGCACGGGGCCCGACGCGGGCGCGGCCGTCAGGTTGGTGTAACGGTTGCCGGTGTTCGGGTGCCAGCTGTGCACGGCGAGCACCTTGCCGATCCGGCCGGTCTGGATGAGCTTCACGCCGGTGCGGTATTCCTTGGCGGAGTGGATCTGGTTGCCCATCTGGGTGCGGACCTTCGACTTGGCGGCTTGCAGGCGGAGCTGACGCGCCTCCCAGACGGTGTGCGTGAGCGGCTTCTGACAGTAGACATGCTTGCCGAGACGCATGGCGGCCATGGTGGGCAGCGCATGCATGTGGTCCGGCGTCGAGACGGTCACGGCGTCGAAGCCGTCGCCGAGCTTGGCGAACATCTCCCGCCAGTCTTCGTAGTGCGTGATGCCAGGGTGCTTCTTGTCGATCTTGGCGAACCGTGCGACGTCGATGTCGCAGAGGCCGACGAAGCGTGCCTTCGGGTGCGAGGCGACCTCATCGATGTCGGAGTACCCTTTCCCGTCCACCCCGACGGCGGCGATCTGGACCTGCGAGTTGAGATTGCGCGCCCGGACGACGGCCGGGAAGGCGAGCGTGGCCAACGCGGCGGTACGCAGGAAATTTCGACGGGATAGGGTCATGGCGGGGTGGGGTAAGCAGATTGAGCCCATGCGGCGGCCCTGAGGCAACCCGTCGATATGACCTTAATCCGCCCTAACTGTGGCTAAATCTGTCGCAGCGGGGTCTGACTTCGTTCGGAATGCTGAACGTGTCTGACCCCGTCTGCGACAGCAGATGGCTGCGTCGATGCCAGAGGACTGAATCGATGACATAATTGAAAGCCCGACACCCGGAACCACTCTTCCGCTCAAGGGGAGACCGGAGACCGGAAAATTACCTGCGGCCTTTGGTAGGGATGACCGGCCCGGTCATCCGCGGGCGCGCGGGCCGCACGCCCCTACCTGTTCCGTCACCCGACACCCGAAGATGTATGCCCCAGCTAATTATCCGGTCTCCCTATGCTGCCCCCTTTGAGCGCAGCCTCTCCCTATACTCAATACTCCATACTCGATACTCTCGCATCGTCCGGCCCTCGTGCCCTCGGCGTCGCCCCTTGTCAACGTGTCAACTTGCCAGCGTGTCCCCTCGCGCAAGCGCGTGCCCCCGTGTCACCTTGCCCACGTGCCCCCTCGCGGCTTCGCCGCGCTCACTCCCCCGTCACGATTTTTAACCGATACTGCGCTTTGTTCAGGTCGCCGACGATCTGGGCGTAATCCATGCGGGCTTGGATGAGGTCCTGTTGGGACTGCAAGGTTTCGAGGACGACGCCGACGGCGAGGTCCTTGCGCTCGAGGGAAAGCTTGTAGCCGGCTTCGGCGTTCTTGATGGCTTCCTCGGCGATCGTGAGCTGCTGGCCGAGGTAATGCGCGCCGGCGTAAGCCTCGACGACCTGACGAGTGATCTCGTCGCGCACCCGCGCTTCGCCGAGCTCGCTCAGGCGCAGGCGCGCCTTGGCGCCGTCCTGACGTGAGCCGTCGAACAATCCGCCGGCGCCGATCTTCCAGGAGAGCGTGACGAAGGTGTCCGCGCTGGTGTCGAAATCCCGCGTGGCCGAGCCTTGGCTGCCGCCGAGTCCGCCGGCGAAGACCTGCGCGCCGAGCGTGGGGTACAGGGGCGCATAGGTCGCGGCGTCATCCTGATAGGTGGCGGCCTGCTGCAACGCGCCGGCGGCCAGGAGTTCCGGCCGCTTGGCCATGGCGATCCTCACATGCTCGTCGAGTTTCCGTTCTTTGACGGCGAAGGTCAGCGGGAGCGGGCGGTCGTCCGCCGGGACGAGGGTCTCGGTGATCTTCAGGCGAAGGACCTGCGCCAGCCGGGCGGCGTCGCCGCGACGTTGTTCCAGCGCCTGACGGAGACGCAGCTCCAGGCGGCTGACGGCCGCGGCGGCGCGGAGTTCGTCGCCCTTGAAGGCGACCCCGGCGCCCACGCCTTTGGCGAGCTGGCCGCGGTAATCCTTCGCGGTGCGCGCGGCGTCCTCGAGCAGGGTGACCGCATGATGGGAGCGCGTGAGGTCGAAGTAGGCCGTGGTCGCCGCGAGCACGCTCTGCCGACGCTGGGCTTCGAGCTGATGCTCGGCGGCGCGCGCGGTCTGCTTGGCCGCGAGACGTCGGTACACGGCTTCGCCCAGCTCGAGCGACATGCCCAAGGTGGCGCCCGTGGACAGCGATTCCTTGTTCACGTCCAAGACCTGGCCGACGATGTCCTGCAGCTGGCCGGAGTGCTTGCGGTAACCGATGCCGGGAGAGAGCGTCGGGAAGAGCGCCCAGGTGGCGCTGTCGGCCATGGCCCGGGCTTCGCTGACCCTTGCTTCGGCGAGCTTGACGTCGAGCGCTTCGGCTCCGGCGAGCCGGAGGACGGTGACGAGGTCGATGGGCTCGGACCGCGCGGCTTCCTGGGCCGGCAGGGCGGCGCCGGTGAGCACGCCGACGAGGAGGAGACGGAAGAGGCGCATCACTTGGCGAGCGTGACGGCCTGGCCGTCGGTGAGCGTGGCGGTCCCGACGACGAGCACGTCTTCGTCCGGCTTGAGGCCTTCGAGGACCTCGAGGTTCGCGCCGTCGTTGAAACCGGCCTTGAGGACGCGACGACGCGCCTTGCCGGCCTCATGCACGTAGGCGGTGGCGACGGTCTTCTCCATGACGACGGCGGTCAGGGGCAGGAGCTGGGAGCCCTTATGCGTTTCGATGCCGAGTCTGACGTTGGCGTACATGCCGGGCTTGAGCGCGCCGTCAGCATTGGCGAGGACGGCTTCGATCAGCATGGTCTTACTGGGGTTCTCGAGCACGCCGGAGACCCGCGTGAGCTGGGTCTCGTAAGGCTTGGCGCCCGCGGCTTCGGCGAGGATGCTCACGGTCTGGCCGGGCTTGGCGAGGCCGGCTTCGTTCTCCGGCAAAGCTGCCTGCACGCGCACGGTCGCCGAGTCGGTCAGCACGAACAGGGCGGCCTGGCCCGAGCCTCCGCCGGTCGCGGCGGGGACGAACGCGCCGAGGTCCACGGAGCGGCGGCTGATGACGCCGGCGAACGGCGCGCGGATCTGGGCGAAGCCGAGGAGGGTGGCGTTGCGCTCCTGCGCGGCCTTGGCGACGGCGAGCTTGGCCGCCGCGACGTCGACCTGCTGGCGCGGGACGAGGTCGGGCGCCTGCTTGGCGGCGTCCTGTAGACGGCGGTATTCAAGCTCGGCCAAGGCGAGTTCGGCACGGGTGCGCGCCTCGTCGGCGGTGAGCTCAGGGACTTCGAGCCGGGCGAGTTCGTCCCCGGCCTTGACGACGTCGCCGATGTCGGCCCGCAGCGACTGCACGTAGCCGCCGACCTTGGCGTACAGGGCGACCTGCTGGTTGGGGCGGACTTCGCCGAGCAGCTGGACGCTGCGCGTGATGTCGCCGGTCTTGAGCCGCGTGACGGGGAAGTCGGCGGCTTGGAGGGAGAGCGCGCCGAGGAAGAGCGCGAGGAGCTTAGGAGACGGCATGGTCTTTTTGGTAATGGGTGCTTTGGGGGTCGTCGGGATCGACGGAAAGGGAGGCGCGGCCGGCCGAAGCCATGACCCAGGCATAAGCCGCCGGGACGAGCGTGAGCGTGGCGACGGTGCCGAAGATCAGTCCGCCCATGACGGCGCGTCCGAGCGGAGCGGTCTGGCTCCCGGCTTCGGACCAGCCGAGGGCCATCGGGATCATGCCCGCGAGCATGGCCAACGAG
>SXGQ01143531.1_pt1 | contig 11855 bp, 8 predicted proteins | sample 3178371 | NCBI WGS metagenome assembly SXGQ01 (sample SAMN11356859, study PRJNA531348) | freshwater metagenome | isolation source: freshwater sample F1-20 | place: China: Fuxian Lake, Yuxi | collected 2017-12-25 | reverse complement strand
CGCGGCGCGGTCGCCCTGCGGGGTGAAGCCCGCGATCGCGCCCGCCATGCGCGCGCCGTCGAGCGAGACGGCGTTGAGCTCGGGCGGGGCTCCGCGAAGGCCGATGCCCACGATGTCGCCGGCCTCCTTCGTGACCGCGACACCCGTGAGGTTCTGCAGGAAGTTGCCGATGTTGCCGTCGGCCACGTTGCCGTAGGCGTCCATCGACACGACGTTCATCACGTTCTCCGCCACACGCTGGCGCGTGATGGCGGCGGCGTTGCCCTCGCGCTGCCCCGCCACCGTGAAGGCCTCTAGTTTGTACACGGCGGAGTCGAGGGCGACGGTCAGGCCGGCCGTGGCACCCGCGGTGACCTGCACCTCGGCCTCCTGCGGATCGAGGCCGGTGTAAAACACCCGCACGCGCTGGCGCCCGGCGGGAACGCGAGCGAGCGAGAATGAGCCGTCGCGTTGCGTGACCGTCGAAAGCTCCGGTCCGAGCACACGCACCTCGGCGCCACCGAGGAAGTCGCCGGTCTTCGCGTTGCGGACGGTGCCGGCGATTTCACCGGCGCCACCGGACTGGGCCGGCAGGCCGTTGGTCAGAGCGAGCGAGCCAAGCAGGCACGCGACGCGGAGTAAAAGGCCCGACAGGGCCGGGAGGTGGCGGGGGGTTCTCATGCGGGAAAAGCTTCAGCGCGGGATCCGGCGGGGCAGGGTGGGGTCGAAAACCGCGCGCCCTGTTCGTCACAGCCGGCGCTGGCGCTGTCAACGGACGCCTTTTTTTAGCGGCTTGCGGGAGGTTCTCGCGACCGCTTCGTGATCGGCGCTTGAGTCACGCGGGCCCGCCGACGAGCCTCGCGCGCTCATGAGTGCCCCCTCTTCCCCCGCGCCGCGTGTCGTCAATGCCGTGAAGGAAAAAATGCGCCGCGGGGAGGCGGTCGTCGGCATGATGGTGTGGTCGGGCAACGTGGAGACGGCTGTGCTCGGCGCGCAGCTGGGCTTTGATTTCCTCTGGGTGGAGATGGAGCACTCCCCGGTCTCTCACGAGACGCTGCGCCACATCGTGCTCGCCACGCGCGGGCTGCCCGCCGTGCCGTTCGCCCGTCCGGCCGTGAACGAGCTTTGGACCATCAAGCGGTTCCTCGACATGGGCGTGCTCGGCATCATCACGCCGTTCACCCGCACGCCGGAGGACGCGCGCCGCCTCGCCGACGGCTGCCGCTACCCGCCGCGGGGATTGCGGGGCTGCGGTTCCGACCTCGCCGCGATCCGCTGGCAGGCCCCGGAGGGCTACCATGATTTCGCCGATGACGCCGTGCTGGCCGTCGCCGTCGTCGAGGATGCCGAGGGCCTGCGGAACGCGGAGGAGATCGCCGCGACTCCCGGCATCGATGTCATCTTCATCGGCACGAGCGACCTCTCCTTCTCCCTCGGCTTCCGCGGCCGGCAGGACGTGCCCGAGCTCGAGGCGGCGGTGAAGCGCATCGCCGACGCCGCCCGGCGCCACGGCAAGTTCATCGGGCGGCCGGCCGTCACGGTGGCCGACGTCGAGCGTCATCGTGCCGCGGGTTTCCAATTCCTCATGGGGCCGACCGAGCTCGGCCTGATGGCGGCCGGTGCCGCGGCCTATCTGGGGCCCATCGGCAAACACACCCCGCTGATCCCGGCGGGCGGTCCCAGCGGCGGCGGTTACACCGCGCCGGCGACGAAGGCCTGAGCGGCTCCGACGGCCGCGCGCGGTTCGGACAGGAAGGCGTGCGGATAAAATCCTCGCGGTCGGGCGCGTGGGTTGGCGACGTTGCGGCACCCCTTCAACCCCATGTGTCCTCTGAAAGCCGTTTGGTTTCCCGCGTCGCTGGTCCTCGTGTTCGCCGCGCGCGCATTCGCCGCTCCGCTCGATCTCTCGGAGGCCGTGGTCGTCATGCCACCCGGCGTCAGCGGGCCGGAGCGCAAGGCGGCGGTCATGCTCGTCGAGGAGGTCGAGAAACGCAGCTACCTCCGCTGGACCGTGAGCGAGCAGGCTCCCGCCGCCGGGCGGCCGGCGATTTTCCTCGGTAACCGCGCGGCGTTGTCCGCCGCGTATCCTACCAACTTGTCCGCTCTGCCGCCGGCGCCCGCGGGGGCCGAGGGCTACGCCATCGGCACTACCGGCAACGGTAGGATTGTCGTCGCCGGTAATGACGCGCGCGGCGTGCTCTTCGGAGCCGGCCGGCTGCTCCGGTCCCTTGAGTACGGACGGGAGCGCGTCGGGTTGCCCGCACCGCTCAGCCTCGCGACCGCCCCTCGCTACCGTCTGCGCGGGCATCAGCTGGGTTACCGTCCGAAGACCAATTCCTACGACGGATGGACCGTGGCCCAGTGGGAAAGCTACCTCCGTGACCTAGTCGTCTACGGCGCCAATGCCATCGAGGTGATCCCGCCGCGGTCCGACGACGATGACGACAGCCCGCACTTCAACCTCAGTCCGCTGCGGATGATGACCGAGCTTTCGCGTCTCGCGCAGGATTACGGCATCGAGTTCTGGATCTGGTATCCGGCGCTCGACAAGGACTACGGCGATCCGGCGCAGGTGGAGTTCGCGCTCCGCGAGTGGCGCGACGTGCTGCGGCGCCTGCCGAAGGTCGACGCGCTGTTCGTGCCGGGCGGCGATCCCGGTCACACGCCGCCGGGGAAACTTTTCCCGCTGCTCGAGCGGCAGGCGCGGCAATTGCGGGAGCTGCACCCGACGGCGCGCGTCTGGATGTCGCCGCAGGGCTTCGACCAAACCTGGATGGACGAGTTCAAGGGGTTGATGAACCCGCGCCCCGCGTGGCTCGAGGGCATCGTCTTCGGGCCCCAGCAGCGCGTGAGCGTCGAGGAGCTGCGGGGTCTGCTGCCCGCGGGCACGCCGGTGCGTTTCTATCCCGACATCACCCACACGATGAACTGCCAGTATCCGGTGCCGCAGTGGGACTACGCCTTCCAGGCGACGCTTAATCGCGAGCCGATCAACCCGCGTCCGCTCGACCAAGCGGCCATCTTCCGCCGCGTGCAGCCCGCCAACGACTATGGTGTCCTCACCTACTCCGAGGGCTGCAACGATGACGTGAACAAGTGCATCTGGAGCGCGCTCGCGTGGGCGCCTGAAACCGACGTGGCCGACATCCTGCGCGATTACTCCCGCTACTTCATCGGGTCCAATCTCACGGAGGAGTTCGCGCAGGGGCTATTCGCTCTCGAGCGCAACTGGCGCGGTCCGCTCGCCACCAACGCAGGTGTGAACGTCACCCTCGCGCAGTTCCAGGCGATGGAGCGCGCCGCGACCCCCGCCCAGCTGCGCAACTGGCGTTTCCAGCAGGCGCTCTACCGCGCGTATTACGACGCCGCGGTGCGGGCGCGGCTGCTCGACGAGACCGCAAGGGAGCAGTCCGCCCTCGCCGAATTGAGGCGCGCGCCGGTCGTAGGCTCCCTCGCCGCGCTCACCGCCGCGGAGCGCGAGTTGGCGTTGTTTCCCGGCGCCGGCGCCGATCTTCGCGCGCGGGCGCACGAGCTGGCGGAGGCGCTTTTCCAAAGCATCCACATGCAGCTCAGCGTGCCGCGTTACCGCGCGATCTCGGTCGGCCGCGGCGCCAACCTCGACCTGATCGACACGCCTCTGAACAACGCCCCGTGGTTGCGCGAGCGGTTCGCCGAAGTACGCGCGCGGACGGACGAAAAGGAGCGGTTGCGCGGCATCGCCGAGATCCTTGAGTGGGAGAACCCGGGCCCGGGAGGATTTTACGACGATCTCGGGGCCGCCACGGCGCAGCCGCACCTTGTTCCGGGCTCGGCCTACGCCGACGACCCCGCGATGCTCCGCGCGCCGCACCTGGCGTCGGGAGGTCCGCGCAGCGGGCCGGCGCTACGCCTTTCTTCCCGCACCTACGCCGAGTCCCGCGACGACCAGCCGCTCGAGCTCCAGTACCGCGGCCTCGATCCCGCCGCCCGCTATCGTGTGCGGATCGTCTACGGTATGGGAGACCTTGGTTCCCGCGAGAAGCCGATGACCATCCGACTCGTCGCCAACGGACGGCACGAGCTCCACGGTTTCCGGCCCAAGCATTCGACGGGACTTCCGCTGGAACTCGACGTTCCCGCCGAGGCGACCCGGGGCGGCGAACTCCGGCTGAACTTCAGCCGGCCCAAGGGGCTCGGTGGCAACGGCCGTGGGGTGCAGGTCGCCGAGGTGTGGCTGATCCGCGCGACCGCGCCTTGAACCGGAGCTCTTGCGCAGCATGAAACCCCAGCGTTGGAGAACCCTCGCTCGTCGCGATGTCGTCCGTGATCGCTGGCTGCGGCTGCGCGCCGATCGCTGCGAGTTGAAGCCGGGAGTCGTCCTCGACCCGTTTTACGTCATGGAGGAACCCGACTGGGTTCATACGGTCGCCCTCAACGCCGCGCGGGAGATCCTGCTTGTGCGCCAGTACCGCTACCCGGCCGACGTGTTCACGTGGGAATTGCCGGGCGGCTGGATCAACGCGGGCGAGGAGCCGCTCGCCGCGGCGCAACGCGAGTTGCGCGAGGAGACCGGCGCGACCTCCCCCCGCTGGAGCTTCGTCGCCGCCTTGTACCCAAACCCTGCGCGCCAGACCAATCGTGTGCATTGCTTCCTCGCGGAGGATGCCGCCACGAACGGCGCGCTGGAGCTCGACGCCACCGAGGCGATCGAGTGCGCGTTCTTCTCCGTATCTGCCGTGCACGGGCTGATTCGCGACGGTAGTTTTTCCCAGGCCACGCACGTCGGTCTGTTTCATCTCGCACTGCCGCGCCTGGGCGCGTGAACCGGTCGGGCTTTCACCGGTTACCGCTTCCTCCGCGGAGGCGTCTCGTTTAGCCGTTTTCCCATGATTCCCGTACCCCGCCTGCTGCTCGTTGTCTTTCTCGCCTTTGCCGCCGTCACCGTGGCGTCATGCGCTCCCGCGGGTCGTCCCAATATCATCTTCATCCTGGCCGACGACATCGGCTACGCCGATCTCTCGTGCACCGGCGGCAAACACGCCCGGACGCCGGCGCTCGACTCGCTCGCGCGCGATGGCATCCGCTTCACCAACGCCCACTCGCCCGCCTCGACCTGCACGCCCACGCGGCGCGCGTTCCTTACCGGCACCTACTCGTGGCGGCAGCGGCCCGGTTCCGCCATCGCTCCCGGCGACGCGCCCCTGACGATCCCTCCCGGCACCACCACCGTCGCCTCTTTGCTCAAGTCGGCCGGCTTCCGCACGGGAGTGGTCGGCAAATGGCATCTCGGTCTCGGGCCCGAAGGTGGTCCCGACTGGAACGGTGAGATCAAGCCCGGCCCGCTCGAGATCGGTTTCGACCACGCCTTCCTTATGCCGGCCACCGGCGACCGCGTGCCCTGCGTCTACGTCGAGGACCGCCGCGTGGTGGGCCTCGATCCCCGCGACCCGATACGCGTGAGCTACCGCGAGAAGGTCGGCAACGAGCCCACCGGCCGCGAGAATCCGGAGCTGCTCCGTCTGCGCCACACCCACGGTCATGACTTCACCATCGTCAACGGCGTCGGCCGCATCGGCTGGATGACCGGTGGCAAGGCCGCGCGGTGGAAGGACGAGGACATGTCCGACACGTTCGCCGCGCGCGCGGTGTCCTTCATCGAGCGGAGCGCGGGCGGGCCCTTCTTTCTCTACCTCGCCACGCACGGCATCCACGTCCCCCGCGTGCCGCACCCGCGTTTCGCGGGTCGCAGCGCCGGTGGCACGCGCGGCGACGCCATCGAGGAACTTGATGATCTCGTGGCGCAGGTGCTCGCCGCGTTGGACCGACTCAAGCTCGTGGAAAACACCTTGGTCATCTTCACCAGCGACAATGGTGGCGTGATGGACGACGGCTACGAGGACGTCGGCCGTTTCGACTACCACCCGAATCATCCGCTGCGCGGTTACAAGGGATCCATCTGGGAAGGCGGCCACCGCGTGCCTTTCCTTGCGCGCTGGCCGGCGCGGGTTCCGCGCGGTGCGACGTCGGACGCCCTGATCGCCCACCTGGACATGGCGGCGACGTTCGCCGCGATCACCGGCGCTTCCGTGCCGGCCGGCGAGTGCCGCGACAGCTTCAATATCCTGCCGGTCATGCTCGGCGGGAAACCCACCGTGCCGTTGCGGCCGCATTTCGTGGCGCACAACGGCGGCACCGACGGACCTTTCGCTTTGATCGCCGGCGATTGGAAATACCTGCAGGTCTCGCAGCCGATCCGCGCGGCCGACACCCGCGGTGAGGCGGGCGCCAAGGCGAAGGCCAAGGGCAAGGCGGGCGGTCCGCCGATGCTGGTGAACCTCGTGCGCGACCTCGGAGAGACTCAGGACCTATCCGGTAAGGAGCCCGCAAAGTTCGCCGAGATGAAGGTCCTGCTGGAAAAAATCCGCGCAGGTGGACAATAGCGCCACGTCCGCGGCGGGATGAGTGAAGCGGGAAGATACTCCGAAAATCCGCGGGGCGCGCTCTCGGCTGCATCGGACGAATTTCGTGAGGAAGGTGCGTGAGGTGATCCGGAACGAAACGCGTGCGGTGTAGCCGCGGCCGTTCGACGCGGATATTGCAGTTGTCCGTTCGGGCGAGGGCGGTTCCGGCCGCGCCTGAGCTTTCACCAGAGATGGCTCAGATCACGCGGCTTCGGCGGAATAAGCGCATCCCGTCCGCACGTCCTCGGTGTTCCCGATCTTACGGATCCACCCAAGCCGTGGCCTTTCTCCGATTTCGTGCGTTTCGCGTGTTTCGTGGTGACCCGCCTTCGGTCGCGTTCGGATCATTTTCGTTTCCGTGTAGTTCTGAGCGTTCCGTGGGCCGCTACCGCCTCAACCTCGCCTCATTTGTTTTTCCGGCTGGCGATCCGGCGCGGTGGGTATGCCTTTTCCGCCATGCCCTCCCGGCCCATTCCCGGATCCAGCGGTGAGATCCTCACGTCGTTGCCGTCGCCTTACCTGCCGCATCCCGCCACCGGCCTCCTGCACCTGCCGCGTTTCCTCGCGAAGTGCCGCCACGTGAAGGCGCACGGGGCGTTGCCGGCGAGCTACGCCAAGAACTACAAACGCGGCTGCGACCGTTTCCTTTGCCAGCATCTCGGGATCGAGCCCAACGCCCTCGAGCGGGTCGTCTTCGACGCTCCCGACGAGGCTTCAATCGAGGCCGGATTACGCGCCCTGCTACCGGCTGATCCGCGCGCACCGCAGTGGAACCGGCGCTACGTGCAGATGGGCATGACGGTTGCGGGCCGCGACTTCCTCCGCGAGGCGCTCACCGCGATGGGCTGCGCCGACCGGGTTGAGGACATCAAGAGTGTCCCCGACCTGATGGACTTCGACGAAGGACGCATCGAGTGACCCCACCCCCCCAAGGGGTCAGGGCGTTGGCTGTTTCGTAGAGCCGTTTCCCAACGGCTCAGTGCCCCGGCTCCCAAGTTCGACCCTCAAGGCTGAACCTCGCCCCCGAGTTTTATAAGGGCCACCGAATCAAGGTCTCGTGGATGCACGAACCCGTGCTTTCCGCCCCGCTCCGGCCTACCTCAAACATTCAACACCCTGACCCCATCGGAAGGGGGTCAGGGCGTTGGCTGTTTGGGGAGAGGGCTTGGGTGTTAAACGCCCTGGCCCCTTGATTGGCGGTGGGAGAGGCGGGGGCGTTCAGGCGAGCGACCACGGCGAGCGCATCGCGCGGCCGCGCAGGCGGTTCGCCATGTCGTCGCCGACAAACTCCTCCTTCACCGGGTCCCACTTCAGGGGCCGGCCCAGCACCATCGCGATCTGGCCGAGGTTGCACACGGTCGTCGTGCGGTGGCCGATCTCGACATCCGCGATCGGATTTCCCCGCGAGCGCACACAGGCGAAAAAGTTGTCGTGGTGGTTGTTGCTCAGCTCGAGCTGGATCTTCTTCCCGGGAGCCTGCATTTCGCGGAGCAGGTCGGGGTTCGACGCGTTCATCCTGTTGCGCGAGATGTCCAGCCAGCCGCGCTCGCCGACAAACCGAGACGTGCCGCCGCCCTCGTAGCGCGTGCGGCAGTGCATCGGCACGCCATTCGCGTAGCGCACGGTGAAATCGACCTTCGTCGCGTTGGTGAACAGGCCCGAGCTCGGGAACTCGCCGCGGCCCTCGACGGAGACCGGGCCGCCGGCGTCGGCGTCCATGGCCCACTGGCCGATGTCGAGGTAATGCGCGCCCCAATTGGTCACCTGCCCGTAGGCGGCGTCGGAGATGAAGCGGAAGTTGTAGTGGCAGCCGAGCGAGGAGTACGGACGCCAAGGCGCCGGCCCGAGCCACATATCCCAGTCGAGACCCTCCGGAACAGCCTCGGGCTTCCACGTGGCGCCGCAGTGGCGGTTGTTCGGCGGGATGAAGCACTCGATACGGTGGAGTTTCCCGAGGCCGCCGTTGCGCACGTATTCCGCGACGTCGTGGAAGCGCTTCATCGAGCGGTGCTGCGTACCGTGCTGCGCGACGCGGTTGTGCTTGCGCGCCGCCGCCACGACGGCCCGGCCTTCCTCGATCGTGAGGGTCATCGGCTTCTCGATGTAGACGTCCTTGCCGTTGCGCATCGCGTCGATCGCCACCAGCGCGTGCCAGTGGTCGGGCGTGCAGACGAACACCGTGTCGATGTCGGTCCGGCGGTTGAGCTCGCGGAAGTCGGCGTAGGCGCGGCAGTCCTTGTTGCCGTAGGCCTTGTTGACGCGCTCCGCGCCCTCCTCGCGACGCTCGCGGTCGACGTCGCAGACGCCGAGGATACGCACGTTCTCGTCGCCCAGCAGGGCTCCGTAATGGCTGTCGGCGATATTACCCGAGCCGACGATACCGACGGTGATCTTGCGGCTGGGGGCGTTCTGCCCGCGCAGGCCGGAGGGCAGAATGAGGGGGGCCGCGGCGGCCGCCGTGGCGAGCCCGGAGGAGCGGAGGAAACGGCGGCGGCTGAGGGAGAGGGCGGGGAGATTCATGGGCGGGGGCTCAGGAGAGGTGGGCGATGGCGCGGGCCGCGGCTTCGCGGACGACGGGTGCCTCGGAGGGGTTTTCACGGATGCCGGCGAGTACCGCCCGGGCGGTGGTGTCGCGGCGATGGGCGATGCTGCCGATGACGCCGGCCTTGGGCGCCCCGGAGAGAGAGCCTAGGGCGTCGCGGAGAGCGGCCGCCGCCTCGGGTCCGGGAATCTGCTGCACCGCGTAGCGGGCGTCGTCGGCCGACTTCCCGTCTTTCAGGAGCGTGGCCAGCGCGGGCACGCTCTTAATGGAGGCCACGAGGGCGAGCATCTGGCAGACAAAGGCCCGGCCCGCTTCGGTGCAGCCGGGCAACGCTAGGGCCTTGAGCAGTTGCTCCTCGATGCGGGCCCGATCCTCGGGTGCGGAGTCGATAACCTGTTCGCGCACGCTCCAGGCGAAGCTGCGGTCGCCTCCGTGCTCGAGGCGGGCGCACATCTCCCAGGGGTCGGGCGTGCTGCCGGCGTTGGACTTACGGTCGGCGCTGCTGCGCGCGGGGCGTTCGGCGGAGGCGGGGCGTTTCTTTTCGGCCATGCCGAAAAAGGGAACCTTCGCCTGCGGCGGTGCAAGCCCGCGTTGGTGCAGGTCCATCGCTTGCCGTCGGGCCCGGCGCGGCCAGTCTCACGGCATGGCCGACGTTCTCTCCCGATTCCTGCAGGCTTTCATCCCGCTGTTCGTGGCCATCGACCCTGTGGGGCTGGCCGCGATCTTCGTCGGCTTGGGGCAGGGTGTCCCCGCCGAACAGCGCCAGCGTATCGCGCGGCAGGCGACGCTGACCGGTGGCGGTGTGGCGCTGCTGTTCCTCTTCCTCGGCGCGAGCATCTTCCGCGCACTGGGCATCTCGGTCACGGACTTCCAGGTGGCCGGCGGGTTGATCCTTTTCATACTGGCTGCTCGCGACCTCGTCCAATCGGGCGGCGAGCCCGAAAAACTCTCCGACGACTTCGGCGTGGTGCCGCTTGGCATGCCGCTGATCGCCGGGCCCGCGCTCATCGCGACCTTGCTCCTGCTCGCACAGACCCACGGGATGCTGCTCACGCTGGCCGCGCTGGTCGTGAACCTCGTCCTTGTGGTCCTCGCCTTCGCCTACAGCGAAATCCTCGCCCGCCGCATCGGCGCCACCGGCCTGCGCGCGATCTCGAAGATCATCTCGATGCTTCTCGCCGCCATCGCCGTCGCGATGGTTCGGCAGGGACTCAAGGGGTAGCAGTTGGACCGTATGGGGTCAGGGCGTTCGTTGTTTGGGGGTTGAACATTGAACGCCCTGACCCCTTAGGGCCGGCTCTCCCTGTCGCCTTAGAATCGGGGCCCCGACTGCGCGCTCGCGCCTGGTGAGCGCGAGCGTTTCGCTCCGGGTGTGCCGTTGCCGCTTCAAGCCGTCTGTCGTCTGCCCGCTCCGGGGGACAATGTCGCGATCGCGATCCGCCGGATCGAAGCCGGTGAGGAAATCGCGTTGCCAGCGGGTGCGCGGGCGTTGCCGCACACGGTGCTCGAGGGCCACCGGTTCGCGGTGGCGCCCATCTCGGCCGGCGCGTCGTTGCTTTCGTGGGGTTTGCCGTTCGGGCGTGCGACGCGCGCGATTGCGCCAGGCGACTACGTCGCCAACGCGGCCATGCTAGGGGCGCTGGCCGTGCGGCGCCTCGACGGCGCGCGGCTGCCCGAGGCGGCGAATTTCGAGGACTGCCTGGAGCCGTTCCGTATCGACGAATCGCGGATTCATCCGGCCCCGCCCGTCCTGCGCGCATCGCCGGCGCGGACTTTCCAGGGCTACCGCCGGCCCGGCAACCGCGGCACGGGCACGCGCAACTTCGTCGTGATCCTGGGCACGTCGTCGCGCGCGGCGAGTTTCGCGCGGCAGCTCACCGCGCGACTCCAGCCGCTGGCGCGCGTGACCCCGGGCATCGACGGCATCGTGGCCGTGGCGCACACCGAGGGCGGCGCGCCGGGGGACGGCAACAACGGCCTTGAGGTCCTGCGGGCGCTCGGCGGTTTCATGGTGCACCCCAACGTCGCCGCGGTGCTCGCGGTCGACCAGGGGCCGGAACCCCTCAACAACCGCCGCCTCGAGGCCTTCCTGCGCGCGCACCGTTATCCGCTCGATCACGTGCCGCACGCCTTCCTGAGCCTTGGCCGCGGGCTGGCGGCGGGTCTCGCGGAGGGCGAGCGGCTGGTGCGCGGCTGGTTGCCCGCCGCGGCCGCGTGCGTGCGCTCCGCGGAGCCGCTGTCAGGCTTGCGGATCGCGCTGCAATGCGGCGGATCCGACGCGTTCTCGGGCGTTTCGGGCAATCCGTTGGCCGGCGCGCTGGTGCACGAGGCGATCCGGCATGGCGCGACCGGCGTGCTCACGGAGACGGACGAGTCCATGGGCGCGGAGGACTACATGCTGGCCAACGTGCGCGACCTCGCGACCGCGCGCGCGTTCACGGCGATGCTCGATCGCTTCCGGGAGAAACTCGCGTGGCACGGACTCACCGCGGAGAGCAATCCTTCGGCCGGCAACCGCTTCCGCGGGCTCTACAACATCGCGCTCAAATCACTCGGCGCGGTGCACAAGAAGGACCCCCGCACGCCGCTCCAGAGCCTGATAGACTATGCGCAGCCCTTGCGCGACCTCGCGGACCCGGGTTTCACGTTCATGAACGGACCCGGCAACGACCTCGAGGGCATCGCCGGGCAGGTGGGCGCGGGCTGCAACCTCATCCTCTTCGCCACGGGCAACGGCTCGATCACGAACTTCCCCTTCGTGCCGACGCTCAAGGTCACCACCACGACGCGCCGCCACGAGTTGCTGCGGCACGAGATGGACATCAACGCCGGCCGTTACCTCGACGGCGAGCCGATGGAGGCGCTCGCCGCCGAGTACTTCGAGCTGGTGGTGG
>SXGQ01097555.1_pt1 | contig 11856 bp, 7 predicted proteins | sample 3178371 | NCBI WGS metagenome assembly SXGQ01 (sample SAMN11356859, study PRJNA531348) | freshwater metagenome | isolation source: freshwater sample F1-20 | place: China: Fuxian Lake, Yuxi | collected 2017-12-25 | reverse complement strand
GGCACCGTTCTCGCCCATCAGCGCGTGCAACTCGCCGGGATGAAAGTCGATCGTCGTCGGATATAAGACGGTGAGCCCTCCGAAGTCCTTGCGTAGTTCCAGGGCTCGGAGCATGACGGACGGACGGCGTTTTTAACGCTTAGGTAAATCGCCGGCGACGTCAGCGGGCCAGGAGGTTATCGGACGGATCTCCATGCGGCGGTACTCGCATTCCGCGGCTTCGGACTGAATCTGGAGTTTTCCGGCCTTCAGCGGGACGTCGACCGTCGAACCCTTCTCGCGGTAGCGGGAATTCAGGATCACGTTGACCGTCTTTCCGTTGAGGCGGAAGACCGCGTCGCCGTTGAGGGCTATGCACTCGATCGTGTTCCATTCGCCGAAAGGCTTCTCGTCGTAATTTGTACCGTGCCAGACGCGTGCGTTGACGGTCGTCAGGGCGCCCTTCGGGTCGTAGACGCGCTTCTTCACCGGGTCATCGGTGCGGATCGGGATCTCCGCCATCGCGCCGGCCAAGGGCCAATAATCGCCGATGTCACCCTCCTGGACCTGGAGTTCCTGGCTGCGCATCCAGTATTTACCTTGGGCGCCATGTTCGCCGACGCAGAAGATCAGGATGCCGTTATCGCGCACCGCGGTCAGACGTGGCTCCCAGCGTTTCTCCCCCCACCGCTGTTCGGTTTTCAGGTGGAAGTTATCAAAGGAAGCTAGCGAGCTGAGGGCCCCGAAGACCTGACCCGTGATATGGAGGACCGTCTCGCCCTCCTGCTGGCGGGTCGTGATCACCTTGAGCGGGTCATTGTTGAGACCAAGGACCGGGTCGTCCTTCGGCTTGGCGCCGCGGACGTAACCCGGAAGGTCGTAAGCCCGGTGGACCGGGCCGAGCCATTTCTCCCACTGGGAGAGCTGGGGGTCGAGCAGTGGGCGGAAGGATGATTCTTGGGCAAGGGCGACGGCGCCGAAGCCAAGCAGGGAGAGAAGAGTAAGTTTCATCGGTTTAGCGAATGTCGCGCCAGAGCCAGGTCAGGGCTTCCGGAAGGAGCTGGGCGCCGTGGCGGCTGTTGTGGGTGCCTTCGCCCATGACGAACTTATAATCGTAGCCCTTGGCTTTCCAGGCATCAGCCATCTTTTGGTTGGCTTCGGGCCAGACGCCGAACTCGTTGGTCAGGTCGTGCGAGCCTTCCTGCGAGAAGACGCGGATGTTCTTCTTCGGCGAGTCCATGATCATCTGGGGGTAGAGATTGCCGCCCTTTTCGGCGCCTTTGCTGATGACGCCGCGGATATTGGTGAAGCTGCCGATGGTCGTGAAGACCTTGCTGAAAGCATCAGGACGATGCCACGCGGCGTTGAAGGCGCAGATACCGCCAGAAGATGCACCGGCGATGGCGCGACGGGCCGGATCCTTCGAGAACTTGACGCCTTTCGATTCCGCGAGAGGAATCATCTCTTCGAGCAGGAATTTCACGTAGAGATCGGTGATGCTGTCGTATTCGAACGAGCGGTTGGATTTTCCGAGGGCCTTGCCCTTCTTGTCCTTGCCGTTCGGATTCTTCGGGTCGGGCGTGAAGCCGGGCGCGATGAAGAGGGCGATGGTCACCGGCATCTTCTTCTGGGCGATCAGGTTGTCGAAGACCACCGGCACCCGCCATGCGCCGGTACGGTTGGCATAACCAGGTCCATCTTGGAAGACCATCAGGGCGGCTTCCTTGGACGCATCATATTGTTTGGGGACGTAGAGGGACCACTTGCGGCCGTAGCCCGGGAAGGTCTTCGAATCGGCGAGTTCGTACTCGGTGACGACCCCCTTAGGCACGCCGGCCTTCTCTTGGGAGTCCGGGCCAAGGACGTACTGGGAGTCGTAGTCAGGCTTCTTGGGTTCAGCGCCGAGCAGGCCGAGGGCCAGCAGGCAGGGCAGGAGGCGGAGCAGCTTCATAGGGTTGCTCCGATATGAAGCAGCCCGAGGTGCCGACACAAGCCCAAGCGAGGTCAGCGGACGGGCTCTTGGCCGACTTTCCGCAGCCGCCAGAGCTCGGGGAAGCGCCAGTGGGTCAGGCCCATCACGCCAAACGTGGCTAGTCCCCCGAAGACCACTGAATTGACCGTGCCCATCAGACGGGCGGCTAGGCCGGATTCCGCCATGCCAAGCTCATTGGAGCAACCAATGAAGACCGCCGTCACGGCCGACACACGGCCCATCATCTCGGGCGGGACCGAGGTCTGCAGGATGGTCTGACGGATGATCACGTTCACCGCGTCGGCCGCGCCAGCCAGGAATAGGAAGATGAAAGAAAAGACAAAGGCCTCGTGCAGGCTAAGCCCGAGAGCGGAAGCGAGGGTGATCGAGAGAGCAAAGCCGATCGTGCTGAGTCCGAAGACCGCGAAAGAGCCGTAGAGGGAACGTCCGGCATAATTCAGGGGCGGCCGGATGATGAGGTAGAGCGACATCAGCACCGCGCCGACCGAGGAGGCCGCCCGGAGCATCCCGAAGCCGAAGGCGCCGACTCCCAGCATGTCGGCGAAGATCGGGAGGAGCGCCACGGCGCCACCGAGGAGCACCGCGAAGAGGTCCATCGTGAAAGCCCCGAGCATGATGCGCTGACTCAGCATGAAGTCGATGCCCTGACGGAGGCTGACAAAGATAGGCTCGGGGGTACGCGTCTGAAGGGTCTGAGTCGTGCGCAAGGCGATGGTCAGGCCGAGCGAGCCGGCGAAGCAGATCGTCATCGCTGTATACGGGACGTTCTCCGGATGGGAGAGCCCGTTCTTTTCGCCCAACCAAACCATCAGGCCGGCCAAGCCAGGTCCGAGAACGCAGGCGAGTTCGAAGAGTGTGTTGCGCCAGCGGACACCGCTGGGAATGAGATCGCGGGGAAGGATCTCCGCGATGATCGCCTGCCGGGCCGTGGTGAGGAAGCTGCGGGCCAAGCCGCCCAGAATGATCACGCCATAGATGACGGTGAGTTGAGCCCAGCGCTCGGTCAGGTGCTCGGGCAGGAAGAGAAACAACCCCAGGGCCATCATCGCAACCAAGGCGCCGATGGCGATACGCCGGCGGTTATTGGTATCCGCGACGTGGCCGGCGAAGAGCACGGCGCTCACGAAGGGGATGACTTCGGCAAGTCCGATGGCACCTAGGGCCAGGGCCGCGTTGGCGCCTTCGTCCTTCGTCAAGCGAAAGACCTGCCACGCGATGGCTACGTTCTGCATCTGGATAGCCAGGGTACCGAGCACGATCGCTCCCAGATAGAAACGGAAAGACCGCGAAGCGATCGCGGAAGCGGGTGCCGGCGTGGCGAGGGACATCGCCGTCACTACTGCGGTAGGGGAAACTTTTAGGCAATCACCGCTTTGATCACGTGGCCGGAGACGTCCGTCAGGCGGTAGTAACGGCCTTGGAACTTGAAGGTCTGGCGCTCATGGTCGACGCCAAGAAGATGCTGCATGGTCGCGTGCAGGTCGTGCACGTGGACCGGGTCCTTGACGATATTATAGCCGAACTCATCGGTCTGGCCGTACGTCTGGCCACCTTTGATGCCGCCACCGGCCATCCAGAGACTGAAGCAACGCGGGTGATGGTCGCGACCGTAGGAATCCTTGGTGATCTTGCCTTGGCTGTAAGCCGTGCGGCCGAATTCTCCACCCCAGATGACCAGCGTGTCTTCCAAAAGTCCGCGTTGCTTGAGGTCCTTGATGAGCGCGGCCGAAGCCTGGTCGGTCTGCTTGCACTGGCGCTTGATGCCGCCGGGTAGGCCGCCGTGCTGATCCCAACCTTGGTGGAAGAGCTGCACGAAGCGTACGCCTTTCTCGATGAGTCGACGGGCCTGCAGGCAGTTTGCGGCAAAGGAACCGGGCGACTTCACGCTCTCGCCATACATCGCGAGGGTCTCGGGGGATTCCTTCGAGAGATCGGCGACCTCGGGGACGCTCGTCTGCATGCGGTAGGCCATCTCCGCCTGGGCGAGGCGGGCGTCGACCTCGGGATCGAGCTCCGCGGCGCGCTGGTCCGCGTTGAGCTTGCCGAGGGCGTCGAGCATGCCGCGGCGGGCATGCGGGGAGACCCCTTCAGGATTCGTGAGGTAGAGCACCGGCTCCTTGCCGGCCTTGAACTGCACGCCTTGATGCTCGGAAGGCAGGAAGCCTGAGCCCCAGAGTCGAGAATAGAGCGGCTGGTCCTTGGTGGCGTCTTGTGAGACCAATACGATGAACGAAGGGAGGTTCTCGTTCATGCTGCCGAGGCCGTAGGAAGCCCACGCGCCCATCGAAGGCCGGCCGGCGACCTGATTGCCGCAACAGAAGAAAGTGATCGCGGGGTCGTGATTGATCGCCTCCGTGTGCATCGAGCGGATGACGCAGACATCGTCCGCGACGCCGCCGATATGGCTCATCAGGTCACTGTATTCCACGCCGCTCTGGCCGTACTTCTTGAAGTCGACGAACGAGCCGGCGAGCGGGAGGGTGGCCTGATAGCCGCTCATGCCGGTCAGGCGCTGTCCTTGGCGGACGGAGTCAGGCAGCGGCTGCGTATGTTTTTCGCGCAGGAGCGGTTTCGGATCGAGGGTCTCGAACTGCGAAGGGCCGCCTGCCTGGAAAAGGTAGATGACGCGTTTCGCCTTGGCCGGGAGGTGCGTGCCCTTAGGGAGAGTCGCCGCTTGGGCGTCGCCCACGATGCCACGCATGGCCAAGGCGCCGAGGCCGAGAGCGGAGGCACCGAGGAAGTGCCGACGCGTGTGCTGCATCAGGCTGTCGTAACTGGGCTTGGAGGGATGCATGATCAGCGAGAGGTAACGGCCGCGTCGCTCGCCAGGATGGTCGAACAGACGAGGGTGAGGGCGGCAAGGGAAGGGTCGGCGGGCATCTTTGGTCCGGACGGAGCCTGCACAGGTGCCGGTTGCTTCTTTGACTTCGGGTCGGCCTTAGGTTCAGGTACGGCGACCTTGGGTGGTGCGGGAGTAAATTGCGGCGGCGCAGCCTTCTGGATCGCGTAGAGCTCGTTGAGCGCGGCGAGTTCGGACGGGCGCGGGTCACGCGTGCATACGTGGCGGAAGGCGGCGACAATCTGCGCGGAGGGCTCGGACGACGCTTTGCTGACCTTGACGGCCAGGCTCTTGGCGGCTTCGACGAAGCCAGGGTTATTCAGCAGCACCAGCGCCTGCAGCGGGGTGTTGGTGTTAAGGCGCTTGGGCTGGCAGATCTCGCGCGAACCGGCGTCGAAGATCAGCATGTTGTCGGGAGGAGCCGTGCGCTTACGATAAGTGTAGATACTCCGACGGCGGGCGGACTCCTGCACGCTTTCACCGCCGACTTTCTCGACGAGCGTACCTGCGGCCAGCAAAGCTTGGTCGCGGACCATCTCAGCCGACAGCCGAAGGACTGGACCGCGGGCGAGGTACTTATTGAAAGGGTCTTTCTCGCGGGCTTCGGCCGTCGGGGTCGAGGACTGACGGAACGTGGCGCTGAGGACGAAGCGGCGAAGCATCGCCTTGGTGTTCCATCCGCTACGCACGAAGTCGACGGCCAAGGTGTCGAGGAGTTCGGGGTGGGTCGGCAGATCGCCTTGCATGCCGAGGTTCTCGCTGGAGGCGAAGAGGCCAGAGCCGAAGACCTGGGCCCAGAGACGGTTGATGATGACGCGTGACGCGAGGGGGTTCTTCGGATCGGTCAGCCAGCGAGCGAGACCGAGTCGGTTCTTCGGCAAGGACTCGTTCCAAGGGAAGATGTGAGCGGGGACGCCGGGCTCGCAAGGCTTGGTGAGGTCGGGCTTGTCGTACTCGCCGCGGGTCAGCAAAAAGGTTTTGGGAGCGAGAGAGGAGTGCTCCATCGCGAAGAAAGGCGGGGCGGATTCCTCGTGAGCGGCCAGGGCGCGGCGGGCTTGTTGGAGGCGTTCCCAGGCTTGGGCGTAGCCCGGATTCGCGCGGATATCGGCATGCTCGGCGTGAACCGTCTCCGGCAAGGAGTCGGCGGTAAGGCCATGAAGAACCGCTACCTCAGCGGCCGTCAGGGCCGTGCGCCAAATCTGGATTTCGTCGAGTGAGCCGTTGCGGAAGCCCGCATCGCGGGTGCGGGAGCCGATCTCGAGGGCGTTATCGCGAGGCTTGGCATTGAGAGTGTCGCGCACTATCGTCGTCTTCACTTCACGGCCATCGAGGTACACGCGGAGTCCGGCGGCCTTGGATGAGCCGTCATAGGTGACCGTCACTCGCTGCCAGTTGCCGACCGGGAGCTCGGCTAGGGTCTCAACGGATGCCGCACTGTTCGGCCAGAGGTGGATCATGCTCCAACGAAGCTTCCCTTGATTGACCAGGAGTTCGACGCCCGAGGCATCGCCGTCACCCGTGTAGAAACCTGTGGCATGGAGTACCGTGGCGCGGGCATTCTTCTCCCCAAGGCGAAGGAAGGCTGAGAACGTGAAAGCATCGTGGCGACCGAGCTGCTTGAATTCTGGAAGGATGAAACCAGCGTCACCGTCGAACTTCACCGCTTGGCCTTTAACGCCAGGGACAAGCTGAAGGTCTTCAGGTGAGCCACGTCGTTCGAACTTGGCGGGCTTGCCGCCGGTGGTTGCGTTATCGACGCCAGTCTTCGTGAAGGACTCGAGCGGGAAGTGGGCGAGCGGAGTCGGCACCTCGACGGACACCTTTGCGGTGGCGGTGTGGGTAGTCACTAGGCCTTTTTCCGCTGCAAGCACGGCGGCGCGGAGCTCGGTTTCCTTGCTGCGCGCTTCGTCTGACTTGTAGAGACGAACGAATGGAGGCGGCACCTCGCCATGGAAAGACAGAAGCCCGTTCTCGTTCTGGTCGCCGAACATCGCCGCCATCGAGAAGTAGTCCCGCTGGGAAATAGGATCGTACTTGTGGTCGTGGCAGCGAGAGCACTCCATCGTCAGCCCCATGAAGGCGTAGCCCGCGGTCATGACGCGGTCATTGATGCCATCCTGGCGGAATTCTTCGGCGATCGAACCGCCTTCGAAGGTCATGCGATGCAGGCGGTTGAAGGCCGTCGCCACCCGTTGGTCTTGCGTGGGGTTCGGCAGCAGGTCGCCTGCGAGTTGTTCGGTCAAGAACTGGTCGTAGGGCTTATTGTCATTGAAGGCCTTGAGGACCCAGTCGCGCCAAGGCCAGGCGAACATGGCTTTGTCGCCCGTGTAGCCCCAGGTGTCGGCGTATCTTGAAAGATCGAGCCAGCCCACGGCGATATGTTCGCCGAAGCGAGGCGAAGCCAGCATCGCATCGGCACGCTTTTCGTAAGCGTCCGGAGACAGGTCGGAGAGGAAGGCGTCGACCTCGGCAATCGTCGGAGGCAAGCCGGTCAGGGCGAAAGAAGCCCGACGGAGCAGGGTGGTGCGATCGGCGGCGACGGAAGGTTTGAGGCCGGCCTTGGCGGCCTTGTCCGCGATGAAGGCGTCGAGCGGATCCTTGGCCCAGGAGGAATCAGCGATGGCAGGGGTCGCATGAGATTCGGGGCTGACGAAGGCCCAGTGCGGATCGTATTTAGCCCCTTGCTTGATCCAGCGACGCAGAATGTCCTGCTCGGCGGCGGAGAGCGGCCGATGCAACTCAGGCGGTGGCATGATTTCCTCGGGATCGGTCGAGAAGATACGATGGACCATCGTGCTTTTCTCCAGGTCGCCCGGGACGATCGCGATATCGCCGCTCTTGAGCTTCTTCGTGGCGCCGGCGAACTCATCGAGACGCAGACCGGCCTTGCGCCCTTTATCGGCATCGGGTCCGTGGCAGCCGTAGCAACGATCGGAGAGAATCGGCCGGACTTCGCGATTGAAGTCCACCGGCGTTTCCGCTGCCCAGACGAGGGAAGTCGTCAGGATGCCGATGAGGGGTAGCACGTAGGCACGCATGGGGTTGAGACACTCAACTTCTCCGGTCTGTTCCTGTCCAACTGCGATTCCGAGATAAGGAGAAGTTCTCATCTCATTTCCTTTTTTTAAACGGCTAAGGGGAAGTCGATTTGCTTGCTCGAAACCTTTCGGTCGTTTGCCCGAGGACTGGAACGGGCTATTCGGCATCAGGCCAAGTGCCGGCTACGTTAAATGATTGGTTCAGTCATATTTATCATAAAAGAAGGTTTTCAGTCATTTGAACTTGCGAAAAGGTCAGGAATTCATCGAGTACTGGCATGGCGACCAAACTCTTCGGCACAGATGGCATCCGCGGTAAGGCGAACGAATATCCCATCACACCTGAAATCGCCCTCCGGATCGGGCAAGCTATCTCCCGGGTCCTACGCTCCAGCGGCGCCAATCATAACCGCGTCAGTATCGGCAAGGACACCCGAATTTCCGGCTACATGCTCGAGACCGCTTTAACGAGCGGGTTGGTGTCGAGCGGGATGGACGTAGTCCTGGTCGGACCGATGCCGACGGCGGCGGTGGCGCATCTGACCAAGTCGATGGGCTGCGGCGCGGGCATCATGCTCACGGCCTCGCATAACCCCTATGAAGATAACGGGCTGAAGATCTTCGGACCGGATGGGTTCAAACTTACGGACGACCTCGAATCACTGGTCGAGCAAGAAGTCCTTTATGACGTGAAAGCGAACGGTGTGACGGGCGACAAGATCGGTAAAGCCTACCGTATTGATGACGCCCGCGGTCGTTACATCGAGTTCGTGAAGCAGAGTCTGGGTAATGCCCATCTTGACGGAATGAAGATCGTCGTCGATTGCGGACATGGTGCTGGATACTTGCTGGCGCCACTCATTTTTAAGGAACTGGGCGCGAAAGTCGTGAAGCTCGGCGTCGACCCGGATGGCATCAACATCAACGCCGGCGTGGGGGCTCTTTATCCCGAGTTCGCCGGCAAGGTCGTGAAAGAGCAGGGTGCCGACGTCGGTATATCGCTTGATGGTGATGCCGACCGGGTGATTTTCTCGGACGCCAGCGGAGCCTCCGTCTCGGGCGATCGTATCCTGGCGCTCTGCGCCTTAGCGTTAAAGGAAGAGGGTAAGCTTTCTGGCAATTCGATGGTATGCACCGTGATGTCTAATCTAGGCCTGCATGAGGCCATGCGTAAGGCAGGCATCGGCGTAGTCACTACCGCCGTGAGCGATCGACATGTCATCGAAGCCCTACGTAAAGGGGGCTATTCGTTCGGTGGTGAAAACTCTGGGCACTTAATCTTCTCCGACTACGCCTCCACGGGAGACGGAATCCTGAGCGCCCTGCAGGTGCTGCGCTTTATGCGCAAGAAAGGGGCCACCTTGGCCGACCTCGCCGCCAGCATGCGCGAATACCCTCAAGCATTGATTAATCTCAAGGTTAAGTCGCGTATCCCGCTGGTCCAACTCAACGCACTACAGGAGGAGATCCGCAAAGCGGACGCCGCGTTCGGTAATGCCGGACGCCATCTCATCCGCTACTCTGGCACCGAGAACAAACTGCGCATCCTCGTGGAGCACCAAGATAAGTCCGAGGTCGACCGTTGGTCCCAAGCCTTCAAAGCCGCCGTCGAAGCCGACTTCGAGAGCATCTAAGATGGCCACTTTCCACATCCCGGCGTCAGGCGATGCCAACGGCTGCCACCCGTTGACCCTCACCCGTTCACTGGCCGATTTCCCATTGGCTAACCTCTCGCTTCGTCGTCACCAGCAAGCCGCGCTCATTGGCGCTGGTCTGACCGAGGCGTCTGGCCCTGATGCCGACATCACCGTCCACCCCGCCGCTTGGTTCGCACCGGCCGAACTGGCTACCTTCATTGCTGAAGCGTCTTACGGCACGCTGATGATTGCCGAAGGCGTCGTCCTATTGACTAGGAAAGGCGGTACGCGCGAACTGCGTGCGACCCAATCTTTTGCCATCACCTATAGCTGGGACCTCCTTCGAGCCAACGTGGAGGCCATGACCGCCCGAAAATCCTACGTACAGGAGTCTGGGGCGCATTCGTCTCTCTACGTCGATGGGCGCCTCCAGGTCGGCAAGGGTACCAAGATCTTGCCTGGCGTTATCATTGAAGGCGACGTGATCATTGGGGACCACTGCAAGGTCGGCCCTAACTGCTATATCCGTGGGTCCACGGCGATCGGCGACAAGTGTCACGTCGGTCAAGCCGTCGAGATCAAGAATTCAATCCTCCTGCCGGGAACCAACGTCGGGCATCTATCTTACCTTGGTGACTCAATCCTCGGCGAGAAGGTGAACTTCGGCGCCGGTACCATCACTTCTAATCTCCGTCACGACGGCGGAGCCCATCGTAGTCCGGTCGAAGGCCTGATGGTCGACACCGGCCGTCGCAAGCTGGGTGCGATCGTCGGAGACGGCGTGCACACTGGCATTCATACTTCCATCTATCCTGGACGTAAGTTTTGGCCGAAGACCTCCACGCTCCCTGGCGCCATCGTCGACAAGGATATCCTAGCCTAACCATGTGTGGCATCATCGGATATGTTGGTCGTGCTTCGGCCACTCCCGTCCTCCTCGGCGGGTTGAGACGTTTAGAATATCGTGGTTATGATTCTGCCGGTCTCTCCGTCCAAGAAGGCAAGTCGCTCCTGACCCTGCGTGCCGTGGGTAAGGTCGCCCGCCTGGCCGACAAAGTCCGCGCCGAATGGTCTGAGGACCGTCAGGCTCATTGCTCCGTTGGCATCGCCCATACCCGTTGGGCAACCCACGGGGCACCGACCGAAGCCAATGCCCATCCCCATACAGATTCCAGCGGACGAATCCGGTTGGTCCACAACGGTATCATCGAGAACTATCGCGTCATCCGTACGAAGCTCGAAGCCAAGGGACATGTCTTTACGTCGGAGACCGACACCGAGGCCGTGTCTCGTCTCATCGGTGAATATTACAAAGGCGACCTACGTAAGGCCGTCATCAGCGCCCTTAGGCAGGTCGAAGGTGCCTACGGTATCGCCGTCATCTCCGCCGACGAACCCGGTCGCCTCGTTGTAGCTCGTAAAGGCAGCCCGCTCGTCATTGGCGTCGGCGAAGGCGAATGCCTCGTCGCCTCTGATCCGTCGGCCTTGATCTCCCATACCCGCCGGGTCATTTACCTCGACGACGGCGATGTCGCCCTGGTGACCGCGGATTCCGTCGATATCACCGACCTCGACCATGCCCCGATGGATCGCGATGTCGCCGAGCTCGAGTTCGAAGCCGGTGCGGTGGAGAAGGGCGGCTTTGAGCATTTCATGCTCAAGGAGATCCACGAGCAGCCCGAGTCCGTCCGGAATGCACTCCGTGGTCGGTTAGACCTGCTGAATGGGACCGCCGTGCTTTCGGGTATGGGCGCCACCGCCCGGGAGCTCATCGATCTGCAGCGCATCGTCATGGTCGGCTGTGGCACCTCCTTGCACGCCGGCATGGTGGGAGACTTCGCGTTCGAGGACCTCGCCGCCATCCAAGCGGAAGTTCAGCCCGCCGCTGAGTTCCGTTACCGGAATCCGCTCGTCGACGGCCGCGACCTCGTCGTCGCCATCTCGCAGTCGGGCGAGACCGCTGACACCTTGGCCGCCGTCCGCGAAGCCAAGGACAAGGGCGCCATGGTCATGGGGCTCGTCAATGTCGTCGGCTCGACCATCGCCCGGGAAGCGGGCCGCGGCGTCTATCTCCATGCTGGCCCGGAGATCTCTGTCGCTTCCACCAAGGCCTTCACCAGTCAGGTTGCCATCTTGCTTCTGATGGCGCTCAAGCTGGGGCGTGGGCGTCGTCTCTCGCGGGAACGAGGTCTCGCCTTGGCCGCCGAGATTGAACGCCTCCCAGAACTCATTGAAGCGGTCCTAAAGCAGGATGGCGCCATCGCGAAGGTGGCCGAATCCATGGCCAAGCATGAGCATGCTTTCTTCCTCGGCCGTGGCCCGATGCACCCCGTGGCCATGGAGGGCGCGCTCAAGCTCAAGGAACTCTCC
>SXGQ01284093.1_pt1 | contig 11858 bp, 11 predicted proteins | sample 3178371 | NCBI WGS metagenome assembly SXGQ01 (sample SAMN11356859, study PRJNA531348) | freshwater metagenome | isolation source: freshwater sample F1-20 | place: China: Fuxian Lake, Yuxi | collected 2017-12-25 | reverse complement strand
GCTGTGGTCGTTTTTTGGGGTTCGAAAGGGCCGTGATAAATACCCCGATATTGCGAGCCTAAATCCGGTGCATGTCATCATCACCGGCGTGTTGGCGGGAGCGTTGTTGGTGGTGTCGTTGGTCGTGCTGGTCCGATTGATTTTAGGCTGATCGGCCCCACTGCAGGATGTTTGACAATCGGAATGCGTTTGTTCAGTGACAGATTCGTTTAAAGAAGAATATTGAAAGGGAGATCGATGAGTTCAACAAGCCACGCACCTTATTATTTTGTGCCCGCACCGAGCAAGTGGCCGGCCGTCGGGTCGATCGCCATGATTCTGACCCTGTTTGGCGCAGTCGGCACGATCAATGGCCAGGTCTATGGCCCCTGGACACTGCTGGCTGGCTTTGTGGTCTTGATCTACATGTTCTTTGGCTGGTTTGGTACTGTCATTGCGGAGTCCGAGTCGGGCCAGTACAACAGCCGGGTGGATGCGAGCTTCCGCTGGAGCAGGAGCTGGTTCATCTTCTCTGAAGTCATGTTTTTCGCAGCATTTTTTGGGGCCTTGTTTTATGCCCGGGTGATCTCAATGCCTTGGCTTGGTGATTTGGACCACAAGTCATTTCTATGGCCGGATTTTCTCGCTCAGTGGGGCAAGGGCAGCGGCCCTGCGGGCCTGATCGAAGAGTACAAAACCATGGGGCCGTTTTGGATCCCGACCATTAACACCGCGTTGTTGCTGACGTCGGGTGTCACCCTCACCATTGCCCATCATGCGTTGCGGGAAAATCATCGCGGCAAGTTGAATTTCTGGTTAGCGGCCACGATTCTGCTGGGATTTATCTTCGTGGGCTTTCAGGCCTATGAATACATTCACGCCTATCGTGATCTGAATCTGAAGCTGACGTCTGGTATTTTTGGCTCAACATTCTTTCTGCTGACCGGCTTTCATGGATTCCATGTCTGCGTCGGCGCCATCATGCTGACTGTCATTCTCGCCCGATGTGTGCGGGGCCATTTCAGGCCGAATCACCACTTCGCTTTTGAAGCGGCTGCCTGGTACTGGCACTTCGTTGATGTGGTTTGGCTGGGGCTGTATATCCTGGTGTACTGGCTGTAGCTGTAGTTCAGTAGCGCAGGCCCGTCGACTCGATCCAGCCGAGTTGATGGGCCGCGATTAAGAAAAGAAACAGCGCCACCGAAAAGCCCACGCGAATTGCGAGGGCCTGCACGGTTTTACTGCTCGTGCCTTTATCGCGCATCAGATAAAACAATGCGGATCCGAGGCTGATCACAATGAGGGCAAAAACAACGGCAATGAGAATACGCATGGGTCCCCTATTGTGCAGGAGTCCACTGCGGTGACTGCCGGCCGGCCTGTCCGGGCCTGGGCGGCGGTCATTGTGTTTCTCGGACTTGCCGCCACTGCAATTCAACTTGGCCTCTGGCAACTCGGCAGGGCCGACGAGAAGCAGGCCATGATTGACCTTCGGGCAGACCGCCAGGCGCCCGCTGCGTTGGGCAGCCCCGATCGGCCTTGGAGGGTCGGTATTGGTCCGCTGGATCTCGATCAGCAGCGCGTGATGTTGACCGGGAAGTGGCTGCTTGCAGAATCAGTCGCCCTGGATAATCGTGCCTGGGAGGGCCGAGCAGGGGTCCATGTGCTCTCGCCTTTGGTCTTGCCTGACGCCAGTCGGGTCTGGGTCAATCGCGGCTGGATGCCAAAGCTGCCGGGCATCAATCAGGTGGCAATTCCCGCGGCCGCCGACGCGGTGCGTCTTGAGGGCCTAGCACTCGCGTCCGTGATGAAGCGAATGGAGCTGGGAAAGCAGGCCCCGGGCCGCGACGCAGATAATGTCTGGCAAAACTTTGATTGGCAGGCCTCACAGCAGCGCATCGGCGATGATCGGGTCTGGCCGGTGATTGTCTGGCAGATCACCGAGACTTCGGATGGGCTGTTGCGGCGGCTGCCCGAGGTCGAGGATGACGTCTCCAAGCACCTAGGCTATGCCGCGCAATGGTTTTTAAGTTGCTTGGCCTGCTTGTTTTTTGCGTTTCGACTTCGGCCGCACCGGCCGAACACCACCACCAGCACCCCGAACTAGAGAAATGATTCAATGACTTCGCAGCATCGTCGAAACCTCTGGCCGCTTTGGGGCGTGTTGGCAGTGACACTGGCGCCCGTCATTGCTTCCTACATCACCTATTACGGTATCAAGCCCGAGGGCCGCACCAATTACGGAGACTTTGTGGAGCCCCAGGTCACTGTGGTTTCGCTGCCGGTGCGCCCCGTCATTAGTCCCAAATCAGAGAGTGCTTTTATTGCGGTCCAAGCCGAGCCCCGGACTCGCCGGCCGCTTGTAACACTTGGGGACTGGTCAGGCCGATGGCTAATGGTCAGGATCGGGCCATCGGAGTGTGCCCAGGCCTGCCAGCAAGAGCTCTGGCTGATGCGTCAGCTTCGACTCACCACTGGCCGTGAGCGGGACCGCGTCGAGCGGCTGTGGATTATTACGGATGGGGGCACGCCGGACGCAGCACTGATGGCTGAACACGAAGGCCTCTGGGTGGTGAAGCTCGGCTCAATGGCGGGCCAAGATCTTTTGATCACCAACTGGCTGTCGGTTGCCGCCCAGTCGGTCTCCCGAAACGCTGGCGCGAGTAATATCTGGATGATTGATCCGTTGGGAAATCTAATGATGCGCTTTCCCGATAACCCTGATCCCAGCAGCATGAAAAAAGATCTGAATCGTTTATTGAAGGCCTCTCGCATCGGCTAAGTTGGATTGAATCGTTTGATGAGTGATTTCACCCTTCCCCAATCGTCTTTGCTTAAGCAATACCTGGCGCTGACCAAGCCCCGGGTGGTGATGTTGATCACCTTCTGCGCGGTAATTGGTATGGCGCTGTCCACGCCGGGCTGGGTGCCGCTTGGAATTCTGATCAATGCCACGCTCGGTATCACATTGGTAGCGGGCGCCGCCGCTGCGATCAATTGCTTAGTGGAGCAGCACATCGATGCCAAGATGGCCCGCACGGCCTGGCGCCCACTGCCATCGGGCACCCTGACACCTTTTCAGACCCTTGTGTTCTCTGGAATTCTTGGCGGCATCGGCACTTTTTTGCTGTATGCCTTTGTTAATCCGCTCACCACCTGGCTGACGCTCGCTACTTTTGTGGGCTATGCGATTATTTATACGGTCATTCTGAAGCCACTGACTCCGCAAAATATTGTGATCGGAGGCGCTTCGGGCGCGATGCCGCCGGTGCTAGGCTGGGCCGCGGTTACTGGACAGGCACCGATTGAGGCCTGGGTTTTGTTTCTCATCATTTTTGTCTGGACACCACCGCATTTTTGGGCGCTCGCTTTGTATCGCACGGATGACTACGCGCGCTCAGGCCTGCCTATGCTGCCGGTGACCCATGGAGCCCGATTCACACAGCTTCACATTTTGCTCTACACCCTGCTCCTGGTCGCCACTACGGCACTGCCGACCCTCATTGGCATGAGTGGCGTGGTGTATCTGGTGTCGGCGCTGCTGCTGGGCGCTTATTTTTTGTGGCTGGCTTGGCGGCTTTATCAGCAATACTCTGAGCCGCTTGCCCGCAAGACTTTCAAATACTCGATCAATTATCTGGCGCTGCTTTTCGCCGCTTTGTTACTGGATCATTACTGGCTGTAGTCGCCTGCGGCGGTTTTGAAATGACAGCACCGCGCTGCTCATCGTACACAGCGAAATCCGATATAAACCACGCGCGTATCTCTTGGCTTGGTGGCTACATCCGATTCCCGCTGCCGCTCGGGGCCATACCACCAGGAGCTGCTGCGCGTCACCCGCTCGTTGCTTAAGCCCGTATCGACCCATTCCCAGACATTGCCGCCCATCTCATAAAGGCCATTGACTCCCGAAGGCGTTGTCATGACCTGCACATGCCCGACACCACGGGTTAGAGCGCCTGCAGGCGCTACGCCGCGGTAATTGCCGCAGCCCGATAAGCAGTGGCTTGCCGATGCCGAATCACCGTTTGGATAGGGGTAGCGTCGCCCCGAGATAAAACCAGCAGGCGGAGCTGGCCGTTGCTCGAGATAGGCGGCCTGTGTCCATTCACGATCATTCGGAAGTCGTTTACCGAAAAATTGACAGATGGATTGGGCCTCATCGAACGTAAGATGAACGGCTGGCTCCCGGTCAAGCGCAGGAACCCCGAACGGTGTCCGCCAGGTCCAGCCTGGTTTCTTCGTCCAGCCCGCCTCATAGACTTCGCCCCCACCCTCGCGCTCAGCCCTGCTGATAAATCCTGTGGCCTGCACCATCTGCTTGACTTGACCAATCGTCATCTCGTGAAGATCCCATTGCAGTCCATGCACCAGTGCGGTCGCGCCGACTGTGGCCTGCGCGCGGACTGATGCGGGGGAAAAAAAGCCTGCGGACAAACAGACGGCCATGCTGCCCAGGATCCAAAACAGTCGGCGAGCGTACCGCGCTGACATTGCAATGGCTGGCGAATGGAGAAAAGGCTGAAAACTAAGAAAGGGAGAGTCGAAGCTTTTTGAGCGCCGCCGCCTCGATTTGCCGAACACGCTCTGCAGAGATTCCAAAGCGAGCGGCGAGATCATGAAGGGTGGCACTGCCCCCCTCCTCATCCTCCTTGAGCCAACGCGCAATCACAATCTCGCGGCTGCGCTCATCGAGCTGATGCAAGGCCCGAAGTAGGCCTTGAGACTGAAGCGCGGCCGACTGCTCGGCCTCTACCAGCTGCGCAGGATCGGCATTGGGCGCTGCCAAGTAAGCAATTGGCGCGAAATGATCTTCGGCCGCGTCATTGCTATTGGCCTCCATCGCCACATCCCCGCCTGAGAGACGCTGATCCATTTCCAAGACGTCGCTGGGGGCGACATTCAGTTCGCGGGCAATCTGCTTGGCCTGGTCATTCGAGACGCTGTCTTGCACGCCAAGTGCCTGCTTGATCGACCTCAGATTGAAAAATAATTTCCGCTGGGCCTTGGTGGTTGCGATTTTCACGAGCTGCCAATTTCGCAGAATGTACTCGTGGATCTCAGCCTTGATCCACAACAGCGCGAATGACACCAGACGCACGCCACGGGTGGGGTCAAAACGTTTCACCGCCTTCATCAGGCCGACGTTCCCCTCCTGGATGAGGTCCGCCTGGGGAAGGCCATAGCCCTTAAATTGCCGAGAGACTGAGACCACAAGTCTTAGATGAGTTAGCACTAACTCTCTTGCTGCATCAAGGTCGTTCGATACTCGAAACCTTAGAGCGAGTTCTTCTTCCCGCTCCGCTGAGAGCAGGGGGTAATGCTGGACCGCCCGGATGTAGGCGTCCAGGTTGCCGGCTGGCGACAAAGAAAAGGCGGTCAAGGCATGGTCAGCCGCGAGAGTCTGGGCACTCATGGGCAGAACCTCCAGAAACAGTGTCGAATCATCGATTGTCATTTTAGCACTCGAGGTTCAAGAGTGCTAAACCCTAAGTTGCATTCCTACGACGCTCCGAAACGGCGGTCAGACAAAGTCCTCCTGCCAGCCGGGTTTTGTCCTACTATCCCGTCTCTCCAATTTTCCGGCGCGGGGGTTCGGGCCATGAAGTTTCGCTTTCCGGTCGTGATCATTGACGAAGATTTCCGCTCGGAAAATGCCTCCGGCCTTGGCATTCGGGCGCTGGCGGACGCCCTCGAAAAAGAGGGCGTCGAGGTCCTGGGGGTCACCAGCTATGGCGACCTCTCTCAGTTTGCCCAGCAGCAGAGCCGAGCCTCGGCCTTTATTCTGTCCATCGATGATGAGGAATTCGGTGCCGGCTCCCCGCAAGAGACTGATGCTGCCTTAAAAAATATTCGAGCCTTTGTCAGCGAAATTCGTTTTCGCAACGCGGAGATCCCAATCTATATCTATGGGGAGACTCGGACTTCGCGGCATATTCCCAATGACGTGCTGCGCGAATTGCACGGATTCATTCATATGTTTGAGGATACGCCCGAGTTTGTTGCCCGGCATATCTTGCGCGAGGTCAAGTCCTACATGGATTCGCTGGCCCCACCATTTTTTCGGGCCTTGTTGGAGTACGCTCAGGATGGATCGTATTCCTGGCACTGCCCCGGCCATTCGGGCGGTGTGGCATTTTTAAAGTCACCCGTGGGCCAGATGTTTCACCAATTTTTCGGCGAGAACATGCTCAGGGCCGATGTCTGCAATGCTGTCGATGAGCTGGGGCAGCTCTTGGACCACACTGGCCCGGTGGCCGCCTCAGAGCGAAACGCAGCCCGAATCTTTAATGCCGACCATTGTTTCTTTGTGACCAATGGCACGTCGACTTCGAACAAAATCGTTTGGCATGCGTCGGTCGCACCCGGCGATATTGTCGTGGTGGATCGTAACTGCCACAAGAGCGTGTTGCACGCGATCACCATGACAGGCGCGATTCCCGTTTTTTTGATGCCGACTCGTAATCATCTTGGCATCATTGGTCCGATTCCGCTTGAAGAATTCAAGCCCGAAAATATCCGTAAAAAAATTGAAGCCAATCCCTTTGCCCGCGAGGCTTTGAAAAATGGAAATGGCAGCGCCCATCCGCGGATATTGACCATCACACAGAGCACCTACGACGGCGTGTTGTACAACGTGGAGATGATCAAAGAGGTGATCGGCAGCACAATCGATACACTGCATTTCGATGAGGCCTGGATCCCGCATGCCTGCTTTCATGACTTTTACAAAGACATGCACGCAATTGGCAAGGACCGTCCGAGGCCGAAAGATCCGCTGGTATTCTCAACACAGTCCACCCACAAGCTCTTGGCTGGCTTATCGCAGGCCTCTCAGGTGCTGGTTCAGGAAAGCGAGACCCGTAAACTCGATCGGGATCTCTTCAATGAGGCCTATCTCATGCACACCTCCACCAGCCCGCAGTACGCCATCATCGCCTCGCTCGATGTGGCAGCCGCCATGATGGAGCCGCCCGGAGGAACCGCCCTGGTCGAGGAGTCCATTGTGGAAGCCTTGGACTTCCGGCGCGCCATGCGCAAAGTGGATGAAGAGTTTGGTTTGGACTGGTGGTTCAAGGTCTGGGGCCCGGAGGATGTCACTTCGGACAGCTGGGGCATGGCCAATCGTTCGGAGTGGGAACTCGACCCCAATGATGACTGGCACGGTTTTGATGGCCTGGTGCCAGGATTCAACATGCTGGACCCAATCAAATCCACGGTGATCACCCCGGGACTGAATATCAAAGGGGAGTTTGATGCACGCGGCATTCCCGCTTCAATCGTGACCAAGTATCTTGCCGAACATGGAGTGATTGTCGAGAAGACCGGCCTGTATTCATTTTTCATTATGTTTACGATTGGCATCACCACGGGCCGCTGGAACACCCTGCTCACCGCCTTGCAGCAATTCAAGGACGACTACGATAAAAATCAGCCGATGTGGCGCGTGCTGCCCGAGTTCTGTGCCAAGCAGCCGCAGTATGAGCGTGTTGGTCTAGCAGATCTTTGTCAGCAGCTGCACGATATGTACAAGGCCAACGATATTGCCCGGCTGACCACCGAGATGTATCTCTCGAACATGAATCCCGCAATGAAGCCCGCGGAGGCCTTCGGTTATTTGGCCCACCGCAAAACCCAGCGGGTGCCCATCGATGAGCTAGAGGGCCGGATCACAACAAGCCTACTGACCCCCTATCCGCCGGGCATCCCGCTTCTGATTCCGGGCGAGCGCTTCAATAAAACCATCATTCAGTACCTGCAATTTGCACGGCGTTTCAACGCCGAATTTCCGGGCTTTGAGGCCGATATTCACGGCCTGGTGGAGCAGCAGGCCGACGGCAAAATCGCGTATTTCGTGGATTGCGTTCCGGCCTAACGCCCAGCCCCCACCCTGTCAAAGATGGCCGACCATGGCCGCCGCGAAGGCCTTCGCATCAAATGGCTGAAGATCTTCAATCCCTTCTCCCACGCCGACATAGCGAACTGGGATCGGCCGGGCCTTGGCAATGGCCAAGAGTACGCCACCTTTGGCCGTGCCATCGAGCTTGGTGACCACCAGACCACTGAGGCCCAGGGCGTCATCAAAGGCTTTGACCTGGGCGATCGCGTTTTGTCCTGTGCCGCCATCAATCACGAGCCAGACCTCATGGGGTGCATCGGCCATGGCCTTGGCCATCACGCGCTTGACCTTTTTCAGCTCCTCCATCAGATGCAACTGCGTGGGCAGTCGGCCAGCCGTATCGACAATCACGACATCGACTCGTCGCGCGACCGCGGCGCTGACGGCATCGTAAGCAACAGCCGAGGGGTCGCCTTGGGCCTGGGCGATGACATCAATCTGGTTACGTTCGCCCCACACCATGAGCTGCTCGCACGCGGCTGCTCGGAACGTGTCACCAGCCCCCAGCAGCACTGTTTTTCCTTCGCTTTTCCAAGCATGGGCCAATTTGCCGATGGACGTGGTCTTTCCAGCCCCATTGACACCTGCCACCATCACAACTTTCGGTGCTGATTCGGATGAGGATGTTTCGGATTTCTCGGTGCTTAAAGGCGCGAGGGCCTGCTCAATGCAATCGGCCACTGCCTGGCGGAGCGCCTCAGGCGGACTATCATCATTGAGGCCGCGGGCCTTGACTGCTTGGCGAACATCGCGCATCAGATCCGCGCTGGCCTGGCTGCCGACATCTGCCGTCAGCAGTGCAGTCTCAACGTCATCGAACCAGGCTTCATCAAGCCTGCGGCCCGCAAAGAGTGCCCCGAGCTGATCACGGGTTTTGGCCAACCCGTCTTTGAGCCGGTTCAGTTTTAGCCGATCGAGGGCCCGGCCGAGTCCGAGGAAACCTATCATCTGAGAAATGGTCTGCGCTTTAAGAGAAAAAAGATTCTATAGTCTGAGACTCAATATGTTCATTCGATCAATTTTTTCCACCCTGGCCTTGATGCTGGGATTTGCGGCCACAATCGCGCATGGCCAGCCGCTCAAGCCGAGCCTCGATCGCACTTTGGCCAATGGGATGCGGGTCTTGGTCTACGAGAATCCGCGTGCGCCAACGGCCTTGCACATGGTCTGGGTAAAGGCGGGCTCTCTCGATGAAGTCAGTGGCCGTTCGGGCCTTGCCCATGTACTGGAGCACATGATGTTCAAGGGCACACAGAATCTGGGTCCGGGGGAGTTCAGCCGCCGTGTTGCCGCACTCGGCGGGCGAGAAAACGCGTTTACTTCGAAGGATTACACGGGCTATTTTCAGCAGGTCCACAAAGATTCTTTACGCGAAGTGATGCGTCTGGAGGCCGATCGTCAGCGTTTTCTGAAGCTCAACGATCGGGAGTTTAAAAAAGAAATTCAGGTGGTCATGGAGGAGCGGCGCCTTCGTACCGACGACAACCCGTCCAGCCTTGCCTTCGAAACGCTTGCCTCCGTGGCGTTTCAGGCCAGCCCCGTTCGCAATCCCATCATCGGCTGGATGAATGATCTTCAGAACCTCACCCTTGCGGATGTTCAGCAGTGGTATCGAGACTGGTATGCACCGAACAACATGATTCTGGTGGTGGCAGGCGATGTCAACGCCAATCAGGTTTTTCAATGGGCCCAGGAGTTCTACGGGCCAATGCGATCGCGGACCCTCCCGCCACGCAAGCCGCAGCAGGAGCCCGCTCAAAGTGGCATGCGACGAGCCCGCCTGAAGGCCCCAGCAGAGACTCCCTTTTTGATGATGGCCTATAAGGCCCCCACCTTTCGTGATGCGCTCGGGCCGGTGTCGATGTCAGCATTACCGGCAAGGGACCTGGTTGCGCTCGAGGTGTTATCGGCACTCTTGGATGATCCCGGCACCGGCCGGCTCGTGCAGCGCCTCGTCCGTCAGGACCGGAGCGCGCTGTCTTTTAATTCCGGCACCGATGGTATTGCGCGCGGCCCTGGCTTGTTTCTGATGGAGGCGGTGGCGGCTCCCGGGTCCTCATTATCGACGTTAGAGCAGAACATCAAAGAGGAAATCGCCCTGATTGCCAAAGAGGGCGTACGCGAGCAGGAGCTGATTCGGCTCAAGCGGCAGGCCAAAGCAAGTCAGGTTTTTCGTCAGGACTCAATGTTTTCCATCGCGATGGAGGCAGCCCGACTCTTGTTGGCAGGCCGTGAGCTTGCGGATGCCGAGCGCTGGCTACAGGTGCTGGACGACATTCGGTCCGAGGATATTCAACGGGTTGCCCAGCAGTATTTCTCTGATGATCAGCTGACGGTCCTCGAGTTTGAGCCACTGCCGCTGTCCAATGCAGCCGCAAAGCCTCGGCCAGCAGCAATTCGGCACTGAGGGCGAAACGATGAAGCGAATTCTGCTTGTATTTCTTGCCGCTGTTGCCATTTTCGGATCCTCGACCCTGCAGGCGCGGAGTCAGGATCTTCGACAGTGGACCACGGCCTCCGGCGCACGCGTACTTTTTCTTGCGGCACCGGAGATCCCGATGGTCGATGTCGCCATTGACGGGGATGCAGGCAGTCGCTGGGACACTTCTGCTCGCGCAGGGCTTGCGGCGATGGTCGGCGCAATGATGCCGCGAGGAATTCGGGCCAATGGCGCGATGCCTGCAATGAATGAGACGCAGATCAGCGAGTCTTTTGCGGAGCTCGCAGTGCAGCGTGGTGGTGGCGTTACGCTGGATCGGGCCAGCATCAGCCTGAGAACCCTATCGGATGCAGAGGTACGTGAGCGTGCGGCCAGACTCTTATCCCGCATGATGTTTGAACCGGCATTTGATCAGGCGATTTTGCAGCGGGAAAAACTGAGAACAATCGCAGGACTGCGTGAGTCCATGACCCAGCCGCAGTCCATCGCCACCAAGGCCCTCTGGCGGGCGCTTTATCCTGCCCACCCCTATGGCCAGCAGGCCACACCGGAGACCCTTGAAGCCATCACTGCGGATGACTTAATTCGCTTTCATCAGCAGCATTGGCAGGCACATCGTATGCGCATCACCCTTGTGGGCGCACTCACCGAGGCCCAGGCCCGCGCATGGGTTGAGCAATTACTCTCCGCTGCCCCCGCGACTTCGGCGACAGGCGAGCGGTCAGTGATTCACGCGCCATCGCGTCAGTATCCTGCACCACTGAATGTACAGACGAAGGCAGTGCGTCAGGCCATTGCCCACCCGGCCAGCCAGAGCCATCTCTGGCTTGGACTGCCCGCCATCGCCCGCGACGATCCGGATTTTTTTGCGTTAACAGTCGGCAATTACATTCTGGGAGGGGGCGGTTTTGTTTCTCGCCTTACGGAAGAAATTCGCGAAAAACGTGGCCTGTCTTACAGCGTCTTCAGTGCTTTTCAGCCTCTGGCCCAGCCAGGCCCCTTCATGATGAGCCTGCAGACCCAGAGGGCCAAGGCACCCGAAGCGCTTCAGGTGATGGAAAAAACATTACACCGTTTTTTACAAGAAGGTCCGACTGAAAAAGAATTGAAAGCGGCAAAGCAAAATCTAATTGGTGGTTTTGCACTTCGGCTGGATACGAACCGCAAGCTTTTGGACAACCTTGCTCAGATCAACTTTTATGACATGCCGCTCGACTATCTGGACACTTGGACCGAAAAAGTCTCCCGTGTCACGCGCGAGGATATTCGTCGCGCGATGAATCGTGTCGTTGTCCCTGAACGGATTTCGGTGATTGTTGTCGCTGGGCCGGAAGGCTTTACACCCTAGTCGACGGCGTGGGCCAGCTGCGGATTATTGCGGGCAAATGGAAGCGCAGGCCCATTCCCGTGAGAGCGTTGGCGGGCCTGCGTCCAACGCCGGATCGTGTTCGCGAGACACTCTTTAACTGGCTTGGTCAGCGATGTGACGGCTGGCGCTGTCTCGATCTCTTTGCTGGATCGGGCGCGCTCGGCCTGGAG
>SXGQ01844912.1_pt1 | contig 11860 bp, 10 predicted proteins | sample 3178371 | NCBI WGS metagenome assembly SXGQ01 (sample SAMN11356859, study PRJNA531348) | freshwater metagenome | isolation source: freshwater sample F1-20 | place: China: Fuxian Lake, Yuxi | collected 2017-12-25 | reverse complement strand
GAACTCGCGCTTCAGTTCGAGGATGAGCTCCTCGATCTTGCTGGTGGCGATGGGATCGAGCGCCGAGGCCGGTTCATCCATCAGGATGATCTCGGGACGAATGGCGATGGCGCGGGCGATGCAAAGGCGCTGCTGCTGTCCACCGGAAAGGCCGAGGGCCCCAGCGTGCAGACGATCCTTCACTTCGTCCCACAGGGCCGCGCTGCGCAGGCTTTGTTCGACGATCCCGTCGATCTCAGTCCTGTCACGCAGACCATGCAGGCGGAGGCCGTAGGCGATGTTTTCGTAGATGGACTTGGGGAACGGATTGGACCTCTGAAAAACCATCCCGACGCGCTTGCGTAGCTCGATCACGTCCACGGCGGGGTCGTGGATATCCTCACCGGCGATACGGATCGTACCGCTGATTTTCACGCCGTCGATCAGATCGTTCATCCGGTTGAGGCAACGGAGCAAGGTGGACTTGCCGCAGCCGGAAGGGCCGATGAAGGCGGTGACCTCCTTCTCGCGCACCGTGAGCGAGATGTTCTTCAGCGCGCGACTCGCGCCGTAGCAGAGATCGAGCTTCTCAATCTCGATGAGCGGTACGGCAACTTCTGCGGCGGGCGTGGCCGAACCGCTCCGCACGGCAAGCGGTTGGAAAGCCACGGGAGTGTTTGGCGGGGCTTCAGTCATAAGCATTGTCATGGTTCGTAATCTCTCAATGGGCAGCTCGCATCGCCGCACGCATCCGGGCGCGAAGCACGATGGCGACCAGATTCAAGGCCAGTGTCAGCAGCACTAACACCAACACCGTGGCGTAAAGGATGGGCCGCGTCTTCTCGATGTTCGGCGACTGCGTGGAGAGGACGAAAGCGTGATAGCCGAGATCCATGAACTGGTCGGTCGGCGACTTCGGCAGATTGGCCATGTAATAGGCAGCGCCGGTGAAGAGGATCGGCGCCACTTCGCCCGCGGCCCGGCTCACGGCGAGGATCGCGCCGGTCAGGATACCCGGCAGGGCGTTCGGCAGAACAATCTTCCAGATGGTCTGCAACTTCGTGGCGCCGAGGGCGAGGCTTGCCTCGCGAAGGCCGGGCGGAATGGCCTTGAGCGCCTCCTCGGTGGCGACGATGACGACCGGCAAAGTCATCACCGCCAATGTCAACGAGGCCCAAAGGAGCGCCGGCTTGCCCCAATGTGGCTCAGCAGAACTGAAGGCCGCGTCGAGCGAGCCCCCGAGGGAGTTGATGAAAAATCCGAGGCCGAACAGGCCGAACACGATCGAGGGCACCCCGGCCAGATTGTTGACGGCGCCGCGGGTGATGCGTGTGATGAACGACGCGCGGTGGGTATATTCGGTGAGGTACACTGCGGTGATCACCCCGATGGGGACGACGAAAAGCGTCATCAAGATCACGCGGGCCGCCGTACCGATCACCATCGGCAGCACGCCGGCCTTCGTCACGTCGAACATGTCGCGCCCCGCACTGCCGGTGATGAACCGCCACGAGAGGCCGGACCCGCCGTTCACTATGATGTTGCCGAGGATGACGAACAGGATGCCCAGAATGAGGGCCGTGCAAAGGCCGGTCACACCGGTGAAAAGGAACGTGCCCCAGCGGAACTGGCCACCCTTGAGCGAAGGATGGTTCGCGGCGACAACAGGAGAGACGGGCGCGGTGCTGTTCATCGGGCGTTCCCTTCCAGTTTGCGTTTCAGGCCGTGGATCACGGCGCTCGCGATCCAGTTCGAGCAGAACGTCACGACAAAGAGCAGCGTGCCGAGCATGAAAAGCAGTCGGTAATGGTGGCCGCCAAAGACCGCCTCGGCCAATTCGGCGGCGATGGTGGCGGTGACGGTGCGGGTGGAATCGAACAGGCTGGCGGAGACGATGCTCGCGTTACCGCTCGCCATCAGCACCACCATCGTCTCCCCGATGGCGCGGCCGAAGCCGAGCACGACCGCGGCGAAGACGCCCGGCAACGCGGCCGGCAGCACCACTTGCCACGCCGCTTCCCAACGCGTGGCCCCGAGTGCGAGCGCGGCCTGCGTGTAGGTCCGAGGCACGCTGGTGAGAGCGTCCTCAGCAATGGAGAAGACGACCGGGATCACCGCGACGCCGAGAGCGATGCCGGCCACGAAGGCGTTCAGACGCGATGCGTAGCCGAACAGTTTCTGCAGCAATGTGGCCATAACAATCAACGCGAAGAAACCGAGCACGACCGACGGGATGCCAGCCAGTAGTTCGATGCCGGGCTTGAGCCATTCCTTCAGGCTTGGCGGGCAGAGTTGCGAAACGAAGATCGCCGCGCCGAGCGAGATGGGCACAGCGAAGAGGAGCGCCACCACGGTCGTCTTCAAGCTGCCGATGAAGAGCGGCACGATGTTGTATTTGTGGATCTGCGAAATCGGCTGCCAGATGCGCTCGGGCTTGTCGTAGCCCGTCCACTGGTACGGGCCGACGAGGTAGCGCCACTGGGCGGTGTTGAGTCGGGCGTCCTTATCCTTGGGCGCCTCTTTGCCTTCTTCCTCTTTCACCTCCATCAAAGTCTTGAGCGTCTCGTGACCGGTCTCCACGCGTAATTTCGCGAACTGCGCAGGCTTCACGTCGAGATAACGGCGCAGGCGCTCGGGCTCTTCCTTGAGCAACCGGCCAAGCTCGGCAGCGGGGATGACCTCTTGCACGGCGGCGCTGCTCGTCTGGCCGAGGAAAACCGGCAATGCCTCGCGGCCAACGAACAGGAAAATCAGGAACACGAGCACGATGGCCGAAAGCGAGACGAGAAAGATGCCCTTCTCGGCCAGCCATTCAAAGGGCCGGGCGCGGTGCCCGCGTTTGCCGCCCAGCCAGCCGGCCGGGCGCGTCGCGGAATCTCCGTAACGATGAGGCATTTGTTTCAGCAGTTTTGGCGGGGAGCCAGCCGGTTAACTGGCCCCCCGCCGTTCATTTTCACACAGGAGGAATAGCTTGTGCGAAGATGATGACTTGTCCCAACAAGACGACCCCCTTGGTCAGTCCCGAAGATTCTTGGGCAACGGGAAGTAGCCAACGTCCTTGACGACTTTCTGGCCTTCGTCGCTGCGAACCCACGCGAGGTAAGCCTCGATCTCGCCCTTGTCGAGGTCGGGATTCACGTACACGTAAAGATAGCGCCAGATCGGGTAAGTGCCCTTAACGACATTCTCCTCGGTCGGTTCGACGGCCGGCGAAGCTTCGCTGGTCTTGATGTTCAACGCGCGGGCACCTTGTCCGTAAGCGGCACCGCCGTAGCCGATGCCATTGGCATCCTTAGCCACGGCCTGCAGCACCGCCGCGGTGCCGGGCATCGTCTGGGCGCTGGCCACGAAGTCCTTGCCCTTGAGCACATGTTCCTTGAAAAACTCGTAGGTGCCCGAGCTGTTCTCGCGGCTGTACACGGTGATCGGCGCGTCATTGCCGCCGACCTGCTTCCAGTTCTTGATCTGGCCGCTGAAGATGCTTTCGAGTTGGGCGACGCTCAACTCCTTCACGGGGTTGCTGTCGCCGACGTACACCGAGAGGCCGTCGAGCGCGACCTTGTACTCGGTCGGTCGCTTGCCGAAGGCCTTCACGCACTCGGAGACCTCCTTGGCCTTGATTTTGCGCGAGGCATTGGCGAGGTCGGTGGACTTGTTTTGGAGCGCGGCGAAGCCGATGCCCGAGCCACCGCCGGTCACTTGGATTTTAGTGCCCGGATTCTTGGCCATGTAAGTCTCGGCCCATTTCTGGGCGAGGATGACGAGAGTATCGGAACCCTTGACGGTGATGTTGCCCGCTTGGGCGACAGTGACGCCGGCGAGAACCGCCAGCACAACGAGGTTTTTAATCGGATTTTTCATTTTCAATTCGAGGTTGTGGCCGGGCGCCGGTTTCAGTCCGACGCCCAGCCGGGGATTCGTTTAGAACTTCCAGATAAGGTCCGCCTGCACGCGATGACTGTCCAATCCGGCGTTAGCGGCGATGCGCTCCGTCCAGTAATGCTTCACGCTCATGTTCACGGCATCGGTGAAGTTGTATTGGAACTGGGTGATGTGCCCGCGGCTGTCGGTGCCGCTCTTGTAAGAAGCGCTCGAATAGGATCCGAAATCCGAATCGGCCAGATCTTCCCAAACGCTGTGCTTCTGCAGTTCCTTGTAGCGATAGCTGAGGTCCCAGAGGCCCTTCTTGCCCGACTTGCCGAACGTGATGCCCGCCGAGTAACCGACGCCTTCGCCGTCATCAGCCTGACCGTTTTTGATGTACTCGGCCGCGATCGTGATCGGAAACGCGCCGTTATACATCGGGAAGCTCTCCAACGCGTAGGTCACGGAAGCGTCAACGATGAGCGGCGTGTAAGTCTGCGAAGTGCCGGAGAGGGTCTGCCCACCGGCCTCGTTCTTCCCCAAGCCGGTGGTGCCGCTGAACCCCTGCTGGTTGATTAGGAAGTAACCACCCACTCCCAGCGTGGAACTGAGAGTCGGGGTCCACTTCGAGTTCAACTGCGCTTTGTAAACGGTCAGAGCCGGATCAACTTCGGCACTTGAATTCTCATCCATCACGAAGATGCCGCCGCCGAGCACGAGATCGTGACTGGTGTTGACGTGCCAGTTCGCGACGAGCGCCGCGCCTTCCGGCGTCCAGTCACCGTCGAAGATCGAGTCGGAGAACTTGAGATCCTTGCTGGCGAACGGATTCTCCATCTTGCCGCCGGTGGCCGATACCATCAGGTCATTGCCATTAATCGGGGTCCACGTGACATAAGCCATGTCCACGAACAGCGCCTTTTTGTCCGAGACATCGCCCATGGACTGGTTCGTGGAAATCGGATCGCCCGCCTCGCCGGAGGCGAAACGAAAACCGACGGCGAAGTTATCACTCAAAGCCGCCTCAGCGCCGTAACGCAGGCGATAGCGGTAACGAGTCCGGTCCACGTTATTTTCCTCCGTGCCCTTGATGTGCTCAGTGCGCAGGCGCAGATCACCTTTCCAAGTCACGCTGGTGACCCACTCGGGCAGACCGCTCTTGGAGCTGTAGGCCTTAGTGAAATCCTTGTCGGCCTCCTCACGGAGCGTCTTGGCTTCCTTGTTACTGAGGACCCCTTTCTCGACGAGCTTGTCGAGCAGTGAGTCAACGGATTGAGCCTCGGCAGTGGTAACGCCGAGCGCGGCTGCGGCCAGTAGGCCGGCCGCCATCATTTTGGTTGTCATGTTTTTCTTCATGGTCATTTTTGTGTTTCAAACACGGATGCAACCTAAAGGAGACGCGTTACGGACAAAGGGAGGGCTTGTGACAAAACGGAAACATCCAATCCGACCACCTCGCGCCACACTTTGGTTCGCATCCAAGGCGTTTTTGGAGGCCTCGTAAAAAAGACAGCGCCAACACCCGTCCACCATTGCTCCGTCAACGCCCTCGAACTATCTGTTAGGTGAAAAATCCGCTGAGATTTTCCCCGTTTGAAATTCAATGCCGTGGTGACGCGTCGCGAGTGCAGGCCCCTGCCGACGTTCCCGCTTGTTCCGCCAGTATTTGGATATTTCCTTCGTAGCCTTGTGCAGCCAGTCGTGATCGGTCACGAGGCGAATCACTTCGATGGCGGAAAACCATTTCGGCGCATTGGGGGCTGGATCGCCAAGCGGTGTCAGCCTCCCAAGCGCCATCAGTATCTGGATGTCATGCTCCGCGAAACCGAGTAGCCGTGCCGTTTCCGACACTCCAACACGGGCCGGCAAATTCCTCGCCGCCCACGCAGCCAGCATTGGTTCGTCCGTCATGTTTCCGTCCCTTCTCCGTTTCATCTGGGCATAGTTCCTCTTCAAGCGACCCCGGCCGGGACGGGGCGCGCGCTGCGCGCGCATCCCCGCCCCCACCGGGGGCCCCTTGTGTCCTTTCACCTGCGGGCCAGTTTCCGCCCGTTCTGTCTGACTCTATCGCCTCGTTTACGGCCCCAATTCATCGGGGCTGGTCTTTAGCCGGAGAGATCAGACTGCCCGCTCAACACGGGCCCGTTTTTTCGCAAGTGCAAGCCGGGTGTCTCCCGCTATGCGTTCCAGTGACCAGACCACCCGGTACACGGAACGGGAGAGCATCACCTGATCGGCCGAGATGAACTTGTTCATCTCATACACGTCCGCGCCACTGAGGCACTTGGTGATGTAAGCGACTCCGGCTTGTGAGTCGTCAAACGGCCGAATCTTTGCCATCGCCCCCGTCTGGCCCTTCCACGAGTACTCCAGCCGGTGGCATAGTGTCTTGATGTTGCGCGACGCGGTTCCTCCCAACAAATAATGGAAGTGGAGCCGCTCGTTCACCTCACCCCGCTCCTCGCGCAACGCGATCAGGAGCTGGGGATATTCTTGGCCTGACAACTTCGCCGCCTCGTTCAGATGCCGCCACGCCATGCGTCTGGCAATCTGCGGACGCGGCACCTTGCCCTTGAGCGTCAGCGTGCCGAACACATCCCAGCGGATCCGTCCCAGTGTCCAAGCGAAGTTGTCAGAGCGTTCTTGCATGGCCTTACTGCCCTATTGAAAGGATGGAGCCGCGCAGCAACGGGCTTTTGTCCCCGCTGTGAATATCCGTCACCGCCACTTCGACGGCCTTGCCTTCCAACTGGCCCCAGTGCTTCTCCTTCTCCTCGTCCGTCAGGCGATACTGGCATATCGCATTCAGGGCGTGCTGCGGTGGCTTGGTCATATCCATCAACAGCAGTTTGAACGCCTCGCCTCCCGGCTTGCCGTTCTTCGCTGGCCAGCGGTCATGGTTTTCTTTGTACACATGGAACTTACCGATCATGGGTTTGCCTTCTCTTGCCTCGTCGAATGTGGAATCCCCAACGATGACGAGAAACCGCTGGGAAAATGGTTCGGAAGCTGGCGCGTAACCCGACTGCCCTGTTCCAGATCGGCATCTCCGCAGGCGAACGGACACACGCGGCGCCCGGAGGCTTTGAGGATGCGCAACTCGTGAGACTTCGAGACGTGCCCGCAGGCGCGATTCGCCCCGGACGATTGAACGCCCTCGTTCCAGCCTGCCTTTAGTCCTTCGGCCGGACTGGCCACCATGCTGGCGCAGAACTCGAGAGCCCCGCCCCCTGAAACTGCGCTTGATGAATGATTGATATTCACAACGAGGGCAGATTACCCCGTTGTGATGAGTTTAATACCCCCCTAGAAGAAGTGCGGAACGGGGGTATTATTTGACCGCCTTCGGACGGCCCGGACCGCGAAGTTTGAAGCCGATCCTCTTGCAGATTTTCTCAAACCTCTTGAAGTTGCCAATGCGCGATTCGCCCCTAGCTTTGCATAGAATCTCGTGAACCTGTCTGAGGCTCCGGCACTTGACCCAAGTCCGCCACAGGATGGCCAGTGTCCAGTACGTGTGCGTGTGCCGTTCAAATGAGCTCGCGGTGGACATCTCGTCCGGCTTGATTTCAAGGCCGCGCGAGAGCCCCTTCTGAAAATTCACGGCATCCGCGTGCGACGCAGACATTGCAGCGGCCGTCGCCTGGGGAATCGCCTCGCGAAACGCCTTGCGCTTCGCCACCCACTCTTTTTCCAAGGCTTCGCCGTTTTTTGGCGGCGGCAATTTTGCCGCGACAACAAGAGCCTTTCTCATGTCAGCCTCGGTCTCCGGCCCTAGTGGGATTTTGCCTTCCACCATATCCCCCACCACATGAAGCCTCCCCAGAACCTCGCCGAGAAGTTTGGCGTCCCATCCTTCGCCAGTTGAAGGTAGGCCACTCGGAAAAGCGACTCCGACGGATTCCACGAGTGCTTTCATCACCCACTCCGGTGCTTCATCCAGACCCAGCAGATCAGGATCGTTTTTATCATCCACGCCTTCCAATTCAGCCAGCACCTCGTTCACCCAGCTAGATGCTTTCACCTTGGGCTTCGCCGCCGACCCCGCTTTGCCTTTTGCCTTTGCCATGCGTTTTGTGAGCATCAGGGTTTCCATCAAGTTGCCGCGCTCGTCGAGAGCAAACTTGATTGTGCAACGTCAGTCGGCGGCCGCCGGAAATCCACCGGTAGCAATCTTGATTGCTCGTTGTATCGCGGGTTTTTCCCCCATTCTCTTTCCCAATCCTCCAACGACGGCACGGTGACTTCTGCGTGCTTCGCGTAGGCTCGATGCACCGCTTTGGAATTGTGGCCCAGCGCCTGTTGCGCAAACCGCTCCGGGAAACCGCATTTCAATGCCCGCTCCGCCCACGCATATCGGTAGCAATGCAGCGTCACACCGGAAATCTCCAGCCCGGCACACCGCTGCCTGAACTCCGTCGCCCGATCTCCGGCGCGCACGGTGCAGAGATAGGGGAAAAGTTGTCCGACCGACGGGCGTCGTTTCAAAACCGCAGCAACTTCCACACCGAACCTGAACAGCGTCGGCTTGAGGTTCTCGCTGCGCGACTTGAGCTTCTTGCGGATGAAACAAACCGTGCGCTCGTTCCAGTTGATGTCCTCAGCCCGCAGGCAGGCTCCGTCGGACTGCGCCGCACCCGTCAGCCAGAGCAGTTCGTAAAAATCGCGCCGCTCCGGATTCGTTTCCCTCGCGATGATCCGCGCATGTTCCCCTGCCGTGATGGCGCGCCTCGCCTTGAACACCGGTCGCGGCCATTGCAGCCGCGGGATGACCGACTTGAGCAGCCACTCCATGCCGAGCGCGTGATTATGAATCCGCCGCAGATAGACGTTCGTGGACACCTTCCCGTCAGCCAGCGCCCGGTCGAAATGTTCCGGACGGGTTTCGCAAACGGGCAGGTTGCGGAGGCCGTCAAAATTCTTGTCCTTGATGGCGACCTCCCAGCGCCGACGTGTCTCCCCCTGCCTCTTGATCGCGATGTCTTCCATCACCGCCTGCCATGTCCGCGTCACGAGTCCGGGATCAGCCCCGTTGAGATACACCCGCGCTAGGGAGAGGTTCAGATATGACTGGTTTTTCGTTTCGTTGTGCGCCTGAAGGATGCGCTGCGCCTCGTGCTTGTCGCGTGTCTTGAGGCTCGTTTGAACGCCAGTGGCTTTGTCTTTGAGGTAGAACATACCCCAAGGCCGCCGGACCAGACCGAATGTTTGTTTCATCGCTTCACTCATGGTTATGAGTGTGAAGCCCCGGCACATTTCGCGTTAGCGAGCAGTGGACTGGCGGTATCCGAGCAGAGCCCAATTTCTGAACGGGCAGCCAAACAGGTGAAGATTCCGGTGAAACCCCGACTCACGACCCGCACAAAACCCCTTTAAATAAAGGGTTTTGATTGGAGGCGAGGGTCGGAATCGAACCGACGAATGCAGCTTTTGCAGAGCCGTGCCTTACCACTTGGCTACCCCGCCATCCGTTGGGGGAGCGCAGAGTAAAAGCCCGGCGGCCGGCCCGCAAGCGCAAGTTTCAGCGCCCACTCACGCCGGGCCGCCCAGCCGCGCCCGCTGCCGCCACAGTTCGCGCGGCTTGAAAATGCCCGCAGGCGTGAGGATGCCCGTGATCAGCTGCGGCGGCGTCACGTCAAACCCGGGGTTGCGCGCGCCGCTGGTCGGGTTCGCCACGCGCACGTACTCGCGCCGGCCGCGCCGCGTCACGCCCCACGCGCCGAGCGTCTCGTCCGCGTGCCGTTCCTCGATCGGAATGTCGCGGCCCGATTTCAAATTCCAGTCGATTGTCGAGAGCGGGATGGCGACGTAGAAGGGAATGCCGTGGCGATGCGCCAGCACCGCTTTGGTGTAGGTGCCGATCTTGTTCGCCACCTCGCCGGTGCGGCCGAGCGTGCGGTCGCTGCCGACGATGACGAGGTCCACCTCGCCACGTGACATGAGGAAGCCCGCGGCATTATCGGCGATGACCTCGTGCGAAATCCCCTGCTGTGCCAGCTCCCACGCGGTGAGTGACGCGCCCTGGCAACGCGGCCGTGTCTCGTCGCAGAAGACGTGAAAGTTCCGTCCCGCCGCCTGCGCCGCGTACATCGGCGCGGTGGCCGTGCCGACATCCACGAAGGCGAGCCAGCCGGCGTTGCAATGCGTGAGCACGCGTGCGCCTTCGCGGACCAGTTTCGCCCCGTGCCGGCCAATGGCTTCGCAGTGCGCCACATCCTCGTCGGCGAAATGCTCTGCGGCTGCGAGCGCGAGCGTCTGCCGTTCCGCGACCGTCTGGCCCGCGGTCATCTTGCGCCGCACTTCGGCCATCGCGTTCACGGGATCCACCGCCGTCGGCCGCGCTTCCTTCAAGGTCTGGAACACTTTCTCCATGTGTCGCTCGAAGGCGGCGAGGCCGGCTCCGCGGAAAGCGCGCGAGCCCTGCGCCAGGCCATACGCCGCCGCCGCGCCAATCGCGCCGGCACCGCGCACGACCATATCGGTGATGGCTCGCGCGGTGGCGTGGTGGTCGGCCGTGCGCGCGAGTGCGAAACGGTGCGGCAGAAGCCGCTGCTCGATGAGCACGAGCGCGTTGGCCCGCGCGTCAAAGCTCACCGTGCGGTAGTGGCGCTTCCGGTTCCGTGTCGTGACGTTCATGGTTCGTGTGCCCTTCCAATCTCCCGCAGCGGCGGGAGCCGAGTCAAGCCGCGCGCCCTCACAGCGCCAGCAGCAGCTTCTTGATCTCGCCCAGCCGCGCCTTCGGCTCGCGCTTCGTCAGACGCGGAAACTTGCCGCCGAGGGTGATGAAGTCGCGGTTGCGCGTGAGCTTGAGCCGGTCGGTCTCCGTCTCGATGGCCGTCACGCCCTTGTCGGCGGCGAGCAGCTTCAGTTCGCCGACGAGCAGCAGCAGCTCGACCGGAGCCGGTGGCGGTCCGAAGCGATCGCGCAGCTCCGCGTGCAGCGCGGCGAGCGCGGCCTTGTCGGTCGCCTGCGCCAGCTTCCGATAAATATCGATCCGGTCGCGCGCTTCGCCGGTGTAATTCATCGGCAGGAAAGCGGCGCCACGGCGGCAGGTGTTCCGTTCCTCCTCGGCCGCGACCGTTTCCTCGAAACGGATGTAGGTCGGCACCTCGCGGGGGATGCTCAGATCTTCGCCCGGTTTTTCGCGCCGCGACGGCGGCGACGGTGGCTTCTGCGGCCGCACTTCCTCTTCCGGCCGCAACGCGAGGAAATCGAAGTCCACGCGGACTTCGACGCGCGACTTCACCTTTTCGCCCTTGAGCGCGGCGACGCTCTGCTTGAGCAGTTGGCAGTACAGATCGAAGCCGACCTCGGTGATGTGGCCGCTCTGCTCGGCCCCGAGCAGGTTGCCGGCCCCGCGGATCTCGAGATCGCGCATCGCGATCTTGAAACCGCTGCCGAGCGTCGAATATTGCTTGATGGCGCTGATGCGCTTGCGCACATCGCTCAACAACGCCGCGTGGCGCGGCAGCAAGAGGTAGGCGTAGGCCTGATGTTTGTAGCGGCCCACGCGGCCGCGGAGCTGGTAGAGGTCGCTCAAGCCAAAGCGGTCCGCGCGGTCGATGATGATCGTGTTCGCGTTGGGGATATCAATGCCACTCTCGATGATCGTGGTGGAGAGCAGCACGTCCGCCTCGCCGTTTATGAACGCCGTCATCACCTCTTCCAGGTCGTCCGCGGGCATCTGGCCGTGGCCCACAAGGATCCGCGCGTGCGGCACCAGCGCGCGCAACTTCTGCTGCATCACGTGGATGCTCGTCACGCGGTTATGCAGGAAGAAGACTTGGCCGCCGCGGTTCAACTCGCGCTGGATCGCGTCGCGGATCAGCCGCTCGTCGTAGGAGACCACGAGCGTCTCCACGGGCAGACGATCCTGCGGCGGCGTCTCGATGGTGCTCATGTCGCGCGCGCCGGTGAATTTTGCTGGCTTTGCCGGGAAACGCGCGATTTTGCGAGCCACGGTTCTTCCTGTGCCGGCGCGCAGCGGCGCTGAAACGCTGTCATTTGCAGGGGCTTT
>SXGQ01454066.1_pt1 | contig 11860 bp, 10 predicted proteins | sample 3178371 | NCBI WGS metagenome assembly SXGQ01 (sample SAMN11356859, study PRJNA531348) | freshwater metagenome | isolation source: freshwater sample F1-20 | place: China: Fuxian Lake, Yuxi | collected 2017-12-25 | reverse complement strand
CAGCCGCGCCCCGTCGGGGCCGAACACGCCGACCTCGCCCGTCCCCTCCGCGAGCAGGGCGTGGAGCTCGCCGGTCTCCCCGTCGTAGGCGAGGGGTCCGGCCGCGGCTTCCGCGAGGCGGAGCTCACCCCGGCGCCGGCCTGCTAGGTCGTGCCGGGAGATGGTGCGGCCATCCGCCGCCAGCACCACCAGCTCGTCCCGGACCGCGTCGAACGCGAGGCCACGGGCACCGGTGGCGACGCCCTCGAGGGTCAGGCGCCGCATCGGCCGGCCAAGGCGGGTGTGCTCCGCCACCTCGCCGGCGGAACCGGCGAGCAGGAACAGGTGCCCGTTCCGCGGCCGCACCGCGAGGTCGCCGCCGCCGCCGGCGCCCGGCAGCTCCAGCTCACGCTTCAGGCCCCGGGCCGGGCGGTCCACGACCCGGATCCGATCGCCGGGCGCGAGGCGCAGGAAGAGGTGGTCGGTGAAGGGGTCATACGCGAGGCCGGTCACGCGCTCACCGGGCGCGATCAAGCTTGGGACCGCGTCGGCGCCCAACGGGCCGAGGTCTGCCACGCGTTCCGGCTGCCCGGGCACGAAGGCGTAGCGATGCAGCGGGCCGGGCGTGGCGCAGCCGGCGACCAGCGCGAGCGCGAGCCCCGCCGCCGCCCGGGCGACGAGGGCTTTTCGCGTTGTCATCCGCGACGCCCCGGAGGTGATTGGCGGAATGAAGGTCGCGTTCATCAGTGGCACGAGCATCGTCAACTCACCCTTGTTCTCGGCTTGGCCGGTGGAGACCGTCGAGACCAAATACGGCCCCGTCTCGTTCCGGCGGCGCGGCGACCACGTGCTGCTCAACCGCCACGGCTTTGGCGTGCCCCTGCCCCCGCACGCCATCAATTACCGCGCCAACATCGCCGCGATCGCTGACCTCGGCTTCCGCCAGGTGCTCTCGCTCAACTCCGTCGGTTCTCTCCGCCCGGAGCTGCCGCCCGGGACCCTTGTCTCGTGCTCAGACTACGTCGCGCTCCAGCAGGGGCCAGCCACCTACTTTGACACCGAGCTGCGCGGGGGAGCCCCCGGCATCGCCAACGACTTGATCCCCCGCCTCGTGCGGGAGTTGGCCCCCGAGTTTGTCATCCACCCGGGCAAAGTCTACGTGCAGATGCGGGGCCCGCGCTTTGAAACCAAGGCCGAGGTCCGCATCATCCGCGCCTGGGGTGATGTCGTCGGGATGACCGCGGCGCACGAGGCGGACCTTTGTGTCGAGCTTGGCCTCGGCTACAACAGCCTCGCCCTCATCGACAACTACGCGAACGGCCTCGAGGGCACCTCGATCGACTTCGACGCTTTCCGGGCGCTGGTGCGTGAGAACCAGGCGCGCGTCAATCGCCTCTTCATCCGCCTGCTCGAGCTACTCGGCCCGAATTTCCCCGCTGCTGGGTAGTTCTACGGCCGGGCGGGCGACAAAACCTCTTTGCCCGCCGTCGTGGCCCCAGCCAGGCTTACGGGATGAGTGATTTCGTCGCGGCCCCCCGGATGGAGCAGGCGCGGTTGGTTTTGGACCGCCTCCGCGCGAACATGCGCGAAACCATCCGCGGCAAAGACGGGGTTATCGACCTCGTTCTCACCGGCCTCGCCGCGGGCGGACACGTCCTGCTCGAAGACCTTCCCGGCGTCGGCAAGACGACTCTCGCTTACTCGCTCGCACGCTCGATGGACTGCACGTTCTCCCGGATTCAGTTCACCAGCGACCTGCTGCCCGGCGACGTGACGGGCGTGGCGGTCTATGACGAGACGATGCGGACTTTCGTCTTCAAGCCGGGCCCGGTTTTCGCCCACATCGTGCTCGCGGACGAGATCAACCGCGCGACCCCTAAGACGCAGTCCGCCCTGCTCGAGGTAATGGATCGCGCCCGGGTGAGCGTCGACGGCCAGACCCACGCGGTGGGATCGCCGTTTATGGTCTTCGCGACGCAGAACCCGCTCGACTTCGAGGGCACCTTCCCGCTGCCGGAGAGCCAGATGGACCGCTTCCTGCTCCGACTGCGGATGGGCTACCCCGACCCAGCCGACGAGCGCGAGGTGCTCCGCCGGGCCCGGGGGGGCTACGACGCGATCGCGCTCAACCCGGTTGCGAGCCGCGAGGAGGTCTTGGAGCTGCAGGCGCTAGTAGGGGAGGTCTTCGTGGAAGACACAGTCCTCGACTACATGCTGCGGCTAGTGGGCGCGACGCGTGCGGAGCCGGAATTCCGCCATGGCGTGAGTGTGCGGGCCGGAGTGGCCCTGCGGCAGGCGGCCCAAGCGCGGGCGCTGGTCGCAGGGCGTGACTTCGTGCTGCCGGAGGACGTGGCCGCCCTCGCGCTGTTCGTGTTCGCGCACCGGCTCGCGCCCTTGCGCCCGTCGGGTGCCCCGGCCGAGGATACGCGCGCCGTCGAGGCGGCGCTCCGCCGGATCTTGGCCGAGGTGGCGCGCCCGGAGTAATGTATCGTGGGTCCCGAGGCTCAGATCCCCGGGGGGGAAGGTTGGGAAGGCCCGAGGGGTACCAACCGGCGGCCCGGCTTCACTTGGCGCCGCCTGCTTTGGTCGCTACTGTGTCCGGCGCGGGGTAATCGCGTCGTGCCCACGCCGCCCGGCGCCGTGCTGGGGGTGTTGTGCGCCGGCCTCATCGCGGCCGCTTACGGCTCGGCCAGCAATATCCTGTTCATCACGGTCGCGTTGCTCCTCACCAGCCTCGTGCTCGGCGGCCTGCTGGGCTGGCTGAATCTGCGCGGGCTACGCTGGCGGCTGCGGCCGCCGCGGGCGCTTCGGCGGGGGCAGGACGCGGTGGTACCCCTTGAGTTGCGCCACGCCGGGCGTTTCCTGCCCGTGCGGTGTGTGGGTTTTGAATTCGCCGCGCGAGCGGTGCCGGCGGGAAGCGCGGGCGCCTCGGATCTTCCGGCCCGTCTGCGGCTGGCGTCGGGCGGGGAAACGCCGGTGACCGGCCGGGTGGCATTGGGCGGGCGGCTCGATCCCGGCACGTTTGCCGAGGTGGCGTGGGACCTCCGGCCGGCGCGCCGCGGCCGCCTCCGGATCGAGCTCCGCCGGGTAGTCTCGGTGTTTCCCTTCGGCCTATTGCGGCGCGAGCTCAGCCCATCCTTAGCCATTGAGACGATCGTCTGGCCCGCGCCGGCCGAACTGCGGCTCGTGGGCGCGGGGTTCGCGCGTCGGCGGCTCGAGGGTCGGCCCCGTCCCCGGGCTGGCTTCGGGTCGGACCTGCTCGCATTGCGCGCCTACCGGCCAGGGGATTCGCCGCGTCAGGTGCATTGGAAGGCCACTGCTCGCACCGGCTCCCTGCTGGTCCGCCAGCCGGCCGCCGAGGCTGTGGAGGGGTATGCCCTGCGTGTGTGCACCGAGGCCGCACGCTGGCCGCGGCCAGTGCAGTTCGAGCTGCTACTGAGCGTCGCCAGCGCGCTCGCGGAGCACTTTTACCGCCGCGGCCGGCTTCACTCCTTCGCCCTCGGGGCCGACCCCGCCTTCGCCGTACGGTGCTTGAGCGATCTCGAGCGCGCCCTCGATGCCCTAGCGCTGGCCGAACCCGGGCCGCCGATGCCCGCCGCCGCGGGCGAAGGGGAAATCGTGACCTTCACGCCCGAGGGCTCGCGTGGCGTCGTCGCGTGGGCCGGACGGGAGAGACTCGCCGTCCTATGAGCCGGAACGCCTCCCGCCCGCGGCTTGATCCCGCCGATCTCCCGCCGCTGCGCTGGCTGCTGGGCGGCCTACTCACGCTGCTCGGCATCAGCACGGTCCTGTACACTGACGTTGATGCGGGGCTACTGATGCCCCTCGCCGCGGTGGTGACGCTCGCCGTGCTGCTCCGGCCGCGCTTGCCCTCGCGCGTACCCCAGTTGGTGCACACGCTGGCCTTCCCCGTCATCCTCGGCTGCTTCGCCCTCGACCTTTGGCTCGAACTCGAGCTCCTGCCCTCGCTGGTCCGCCTCGACATTCTTCTGCTCATCTATCGCAACCTCGGTTACCGGAGCCGGCGCGAGGATCTCCAGCTGATCGTGCTGGGGCTCTTCCTTGTCATCGTAGCTGGCGTGCTCTCGGTGTCACCCACGTTCGCCGTGCACCTGCTGGTCTACGGCGCCTGCGCGCTGAGCCTGCTGTTGGTGCTAACGCTCGAAGCGGGGGGCGGTCCGCCGGAGCGCATTGGCGTGGCGGACGTGCGGAACGTGCCCGCGTGGGTCCGGCAGGGTGGCTGGCGCGCCCGCTTTCGGCGCTGGTTTGCGGTGCTCGACGGCCAGCTCGCGGTGCTGGGTGGGGCCGTCTTTGTGCTGCTGGTTGCCGGGACCACGCTCGTGTTCGTCTCGCTCCCGCGGTTCCAGCTCGAGAGTGGACTGTTCCTGAACCGCGTGATCACAAAGAAGGCAAAATCAGGATTCAGCGATTCGGTACAGCTCGGTGAGGTCTCCGCCATCCAGCTCGACCAGGGCGTGGCCCTGACTGTCGACGTGGATGATCCTGCTGCCGTCCCGCGGGACCTTTACTGGCGGATGATCGTGCTCGACGAGTACGTCGACGGCACCTTTCGGATGTCCCCGGCCCTCCGGGCCCAGTTCGGCCCCGAGCGGCTCGCCGCACAGCAGCCGGGCGAGGGGCGGGGCGGCGATACCCGCACCACCGCGTGGACGCTTTACCTGGAGTCAGGTGTGAGCCGCCACCTGCCGCTGCTCGGGCCCTACGAGCGCCTGCGCTTCCGGGAACGTCAGACCTTCCGCGCCTCCGCGCCGTTGGCGCTGGTCGCGCTGCGCGAGGACCCCGTGGCGATGCTCGCGTTCCGCGTCGACGGCTTCCGGTCCGGGCTGGTGTTGCCCGATCCGGGATTCCTCGCCCGGTGGGAGCGACGCGAGCGGGGATCGGAGCCTGGCGCCCCCCTGCAGGCGACTTTGCCCGGGAGCGGGCGTGATCGACTCCTGCTCCGGCAAGGGGTGGATATCCTCGGCGGTGCCGAGGGCGGCGCGGTCGACTTCGCGCGCCGCGCCGCCGCGTGGCTGCGCGAGCGGCACGGCTACTCCCTTTCCCCGGCCATTCCCCCCGGTGCGGGCGATCCGGTGGTGCGTTGGCTCAATTCCCGGGAGCCGGGGCATTGCGAGCTCTTCGCCGGCTCCCTCGTGCTCTTGGCGCGGGCGGCCGGTTTTCCCGCGCGTTTGGTCACCGGTTTCCGCGGCGGCAGCTGGAACGGGTACTCCAACAGCCTGACGGTGCGCAATTCCGACGCCCACGCCTGGGCGGAGATCTTCGACGAATCTGCGGGTGGCTGGCGGCGCGTGGATCCCCTGGCCTCGCCAGTTGCCGACGCCGGCGCTGGGCCCGACACGGCCGCCGCCGTGGCGCCCCAGCCCGACCGGAGCTGGGAGGCGCGCTGGGACAGCCTCCGGGTCTTCTGGTACCGCCGGATCGTGAGTTTTGACCAGCGCTCGCAGGTCGAATCGGCCCGCGGGCTGTGGGCGGCGGCCGCCGCCGGGTTCCGCGAGAGCCGGGACGCCGCGCGCGCCTCCCTGGAGTGGGCGGCCGCGTGGTGGCGCACCGCTTGGGATGCGGAGCGGCTAGCTGCGGCGGGCGGGGTCGTGGGGGGCGGATTGCTGCTGCTCCTTCTCTGGCGTCGTCATCGGTGGGCGTTCCGGCGCGGGCCAGGGCGGGGCGGGCGCGAGGCGGCCGTGCGTCGAGAGGCCGGGCGCTGGCTGGGGCGGCTCGCACCCGCGGCGGAGGACGACCCGGAGCGGGCCGCGGTGATCGCAAAACTGCAGCGCCTGCGTTTCGGCGCGGCGGCGGGCTGGCCAGATCCGACCGCGAGTTTCCAGCGCGCGCGGCAGCTGCGGCGGCGGCCCGGGCAGCCGGCTCGGTTCAACCGTTCCTGAACTGCACCGGCAGGCCGGGAGGACGATTCCGCTTCTCCAGCCACGCCTTGAAGATCGCGTGGGCCACTGGCGTGGCGTACCGGCCGCCACCCGTCTCCTCGCCCGGCGTGTCGCCCTCGATCGCCACCGCAACCGCGATGCGCGGGTCGTCGACCGGTGCGAACGCGATCAGCCAAGCGAAATTGATCATCCCTTTCGGATCCTGCTTCTGCGCAGTGCCCGTCTTCGCGGCCAGCCGCAGCCCGGGCAACGGCGCCAGTACCCGCGGATCCTGGAAGATCCGGGCGGTCCCGTGTGGCCGCTGCGTCACCTGCTCCATTCCCTGCAGGAGTGCCGCCCGCTGGGCTGGGTTCAGGCCGGTGCCCTCGTGCCGCTGCGGCGGGCGAGCCGGGTCGTGTAGCAAATAGGGTTGGGTCCAGACTTGGTCGCGCGCGATTGAGGCGGCGAAGCAGGCCATCTGCAGCGGAGTCACGTCGACGAAGCCCTGGCCGATCGCGAGCTGTACGGTATCGCCGCTCGCCCAACCTTCGCCGGTCAGGCGGCGTTTCCAGGCTGGGTCTGGGATGAGCATCCGGCGCGTCTCGTCCGGCAGCTCGATACCCGTCGGCTGGTCGAGGTGGAAGCGCCGCGCCTCGCGCGCGATCACCTCCGGACCCATCTCTAGGCCGGCCCGGTAAAAGTAGACGTTGCAGCTTTTAGTGATGGCGGTGACGAGGTCCACTTCGCCGTGCGCGGCACCGTCGTGGCAGGAGAACGAGCGGGTGCCCACGCGCATCGAGCCATCGCAGCTAATCTTAGCCGCTGGGTCGAGGGTACCCGCGCGGAGGCCGGCGACAGCGGTGAGGACCTTGAAGGTCGAGCCGGGTTTGTAGACCCCTTGAATGGCGCGCTTGAACCACGCACCGCGGGCGGTGATGTCTGCCGCGGTTGCGGCGCTGAGGCGCGGCGAGAAGGTGTTGAGGTCGTAGTCCGGCTTACTGGCGAGCACCAGGACCTCGCCAGTGCGGACGTCCAGCGCGACCGCGGCGCCCGCCATCTCGGTCTCGGCGAGGCGGGCCTCGGCGGCCAGCTGCAAGTCGAGGTCGAGGGCGAGCCGCACGTCCTGGCCCGCCCGGGGCAACACTTGTTGGAGCGGCGGGTGGATGCGGTTGCCCGCCGGATCGACGCGGAAGATCGCGCCGCCGGCCTCGCCTTGGAGCTGGTCATCGAGGCGCTTCTCGATGCCGTCGCGCCCGACGGTGCCCTTCATCTTGAACGTGCGCAGGTCGCCCCCGGGGAAGTCCTCGATCTCGCCGGCGTCACCCGTGCCTACGTAGCCCAGAGCGTGGGCCGCGGCGGAATTGTGGGGGTGGTGCCGCACGCTCGCGGTATGCACCTGGGCGGGGGAGTTGACCGGAAGGCCCTCAAGCAGGCGCGCGTATTCGGCGGGCGCGAGGTTATCGAGTAGCGTGTACGGCAGGAGCAGCTCGCGGGCGAAATGGCGGTCGAGGTCCCGCGCATCGACCTTCTCCTCGCGCCCGATGAGCGCGTTCACCTGGTCGAGGTACCGCTGCACGACCGTGGCGCGCGCGATTTGGAGGATCTGGACCGCGCTGGGGAGGTCTCCGGCCGCAGCGTCGTCAAGCTGCCGGTAATTGCGGCGAATCCGGATCTGCTCCGTGCGGATCTCGAGGCGCAGGGCGTCGAGCAGTAGCCGTACGGAGAAGCGGGGCCGGTTGCCGGCGAGGACCCGACCCTCGCGGTCGAGGATCTGCCCGCGCGGGCCCGGGTGGACGATCCGCCGCTGGTTCTGCACCCGCTCCGCCTCGGCGTGGGTATCAACCTTCAGGAGCTGCTGATAAGCGAGCCCGCTGGCGAGGACCACCAACGCCAACGCCACGAGCACGTGGAAGAAAGTGACGCGCGGGTCGTGGGCCCGCCGCTGCTCGATCGTGAGCCCGGGCGCCTGGCCAGACGGGGTGGGGGAGGAGGGTGCAGCCACGGAGGGATCCTCAATCGCGGTGCCCGCGCAAAGCGGCCCATACGTCCCCGAGGCGCACGAGGCGGTCTTGGAGACCGAGGAACCAGACAGCCCCAAGGGCCAGCGTGACCTGCGAAGCGACCAGGTCGGGCAGGAGCCGACCCCAAGCGCCGCCGGGCGCCGGCGCCACGAGCAGGCGGAATAGACTGAGACCGAGGAAGAGCGCGAGGTTGGTGAAGAGCACGACCAGGATCTGCGAGACCGGATCGTGACGTGGCACGCGCTCGCGGGCGCGAAAGAGCAGCAGGTGGGCGGCGGCGAAGAGCAGCCCGTGGGTGCCGAAGGCCACGGGGGAGTGCGCGTCGCAGAGGAGACCGGCCCAAGCCGCCACCAGCAGGCCTTCCTTCCGACCGAGGTAGAGCGCTGGGTACACCACGAAAAGCGCCCCGCCGAAGACGTGCACCTGCCAGCCGGAGAGCCCGTGGTTGAGCTCGGCCAGCAGGGCCCAGAGGAGCACCTGCGTCAGCAGGAGAATGATCACGCGGCGCATCGCGGGGGGCTCAGGGTGTGGCGCGCACCGGGGCGGACGCGGGCGCGACTGGCACCAGCACGCTCACTTCGGTCAGCGTGCCGAGGCGCGGATCCAGCGCCACCTCGCCTGACTTGAACAGACCGTCGCTGGCAAGATCCGCCCGGATAATGGTGCCGAGGGTCAACCCGGGCGGGAACACGCCCCCGAAACCTGCCGTGACGAGGCGTTTGGGGACCGCGGGGCTCGCGATGATATCGAGCGGCATCAGTTCCACCACCCCGCGCGGCGGCGCGAGGGTCGGGTTGACGCCACCCTGAAAGCTGATCGGGCGAGTGTCACCTTCCACGACCCCGGCGAGACGCATGGTCGGGCTGCTGATGAGTTCCACGACCGCCGTGGTCGCGTGAACCTCGGACACGCGGCCAACGACACCGCCGGAGAAGACCACGGGGGCGCCGACGGGGATCTCGTGGTCGCGGCCCTTGCGGATTACGATGCGCTGCCACCAGCCGGAGAAGTCGCGGCGGGCAACCCGAGCGTGCTCCAGCCGGTGGTCGCGCAGCGGCGAGAGGCGCAGGAGTTCTTCGAGGCGGGCCACCTCCGCCCGCAGTTCCCCGTTCTGCTGCACGGCGAGCTCAAAGGATGCGTTGACGCGCGCGAGGTCCCGACCGGCCTCGATCAGCTCCGTCCGCGATCGCGCCCGCAGCGCCCAGAAGTCCTGCAGGTCGCGCACTCGGGAAGCGGCGAGGGTCACCGGCGCCGTCAGCTCGAAGAAACTGGCGCGCGCGACCGTCTTGACGGCGGTCGGTAACAGCAGCCAAGCCGCGACAATCAGCCCGAGGGTCAGGAGCGGGTTCGCCTGGCTGATGCGTTTAAACGGCACGGGCGGAAAGGGGCCGCCGGCGGGGCAGGATTACCTGAACCGGCCCGCGGGCGGCATTAGCCGCTCTTGTTCTCCAGGTACGCGCCGGTGCCGTTGGCCACGGCCGACAGGGGGTCATCCGAGACGGTCACGGGCAGGCCGGTCTTCTCGCTCAGCAGCTTGTCGATACCGCGGATCAGCGCCCCGCCTCCGGCCATCACGAAGCCCCGGTCCACGAGGTCCGCCGAGAGTTCCGGTGGGCAGCGCTCGAGCGTGACCCGCACCGCATCAACAATCGCCGCGACGGTGTCGGCGAGGGCCTCGCGGATTTCCTGGGAGGTGACCTGGATCGTCTTCGGAAGGCCGGCCACGGAGTCGCGGCCCTTAACCTCCATCGTCAGCTCCTCCTCGAGCGGGTAGGCGGAGCCGAGGTTTAACTTGATCTCTTCCGCGGTGCGCTCGCCGATGAGCAGGTTGTAGGCCCGCTTCATATAGCTGATGATCGCCCCGTCGAGCTCGTCGCCGGCCACGCGGATCGACTTCGAGAACACGATACCGGAGAGCGAGATGATCGCGATTTCGGTCGTGCCGCCCCCGATGTCCACAATCATGTTGGCCGCGGGCTCTTCGATCGGTAGGCCGACCCCGATCGCGGCGGCCATCGGCTCCGGGATCGTCTCCACGCTGCGGGCGCCCGCGTGCGTCGCTGATTCCATCACGGCGCGCTTTTCCACTTCGGTAATGCCGGAGGGGATGGCGATGACGACGTGCGGCGGTGCGCGGAAGGCAGAGTTGGAGACCTTGCGGATGAAGTAGCGCAGCATCTCCTCGGTGACGTCGAAGTCCGCAATCACGCCGTCCTTCATCGGTCGGATGGCCGTGATGTTACCGGGGGTGCGGCCGAGCATGCGCTTCGCCTCATCGCCCACCGCCAGAACCTTGCGGGTGGTGGTGTCGAGGGCGACCACCGACGGCTCCCGGAGCACGATGCCCTTCCCCTTCACGTAGACGAGGGTGTTGGCCGTGCCGAGGTCGATCCCGATGTCGTTCGAGAAGTAGCCGAAGATGTTCGCCATGATGGCGGTCCAGAGCGCGAGGGGGCGCGACGGGCCGTCGGGGTACCGAATCTCCGCGTCCGGGGGGTGTCAACGAGGTAAATGCCCCGCTACCGGTGCATTCCGTCAGGACCCAAAAAAGCCCCGCGGGAAGCGGGGCGAGGCGGCAGGGCGCCCGGCGCGAGGGCCGGCGCTCAGCTGGCCGCAGGCGGCTTGGCGGCGGTCGCGGCGGGGTCCTTCTTCGGGACCTCGGCGACCGGGGCCGGCTTCTCCGCCTCCTGCTCTTCCTTCGAGGCCTTTTTGAACTCCTTAATCGACTGCCCGAGGCCCTTGGCTAAGCCGGGGAGCTTGGAGCCGCCAAAGAGGACGAGCAAAATGATCAGGATAACGATCAGCTCGGTCGGGCCCAGACCCATAAAGGCGAGCGGGAGGGAGGGAAGGGAGGCCATAGATGCGGGGGGGAGGCTAGATCGAGGTCTTAGACTGTAAAGCGGGAAAGGGTGCCTCGGCGCTGTCCGTGCGCGCCGCGCTGTCCTACTCCGGCCCGACCGGCGCCTCCCAGACCACCTCGTCGCCCCGGCGTGGGGTACCGGAGGCCACGCGGGTGCCCAGAGTACGCCCGCGCACTTGGGCGGAGGTGCGGAGAGTGGCAACCGGGCTCAGATCCGGGCGCCGCGCCACGAGTAGGGTACCTGAGACGAGAGCGGGGCGGGGTACGTCGGGGGCGAGCTCCACGAAAGCGAAACCGCGGTCTGCATCGACCTCGAGCACCCGGCCCACCACCAGCCGGGTGCTGGGGGCGAGCGGTTCAGGGGGCGTCGTGACGGCCGGCGGCGCGACGCAACCGGCGGCTAGGAGCACCAGTCCAGGGAGAACGGCGCGGAGTAGGATCACGACGGGGCTGCGGGGCCCCGGTCAGGGCTTCGGTAGGGGTGGGAAGGCGAGGCCACCCGGTAGCCGTGGTGGGAGGGTGGGGTGCGGCGGGAACGGCACGCCCGTGGCGCCGGTGCGGGGAGCGCCCGGGGGACGCGCGGTCGCGGCGACCTTCATCAGGTTCTGGGCGTTGTCGATCTGCTCCGCGTCGAAGAACCCGTGCAGCTGCCGGATACGGGTCGGGTGCCGCATCTTGCGGAGCGCCTTGGCCTCGATCTGCCGGATGCGCTCGCGCGTGACCTTAAACTGCTTGCCGACTTCCTCGAGCGTCCGGCTGTAGCCGTCGACCAGCCCGAAGCGCAGCGAGAGCACTCGCCGCTCGCGCTCGGTCAAGGTGTCGAGCACGTCGATGATCTTCTCCCGCAGCAGGGAGTAGGCGGTCATGTCGTACGGGTTTTCCGCAGACTTGTCCTCGATGAAGTCGCCGAAGCTCGTGTCATCGCCATCGCCGACCGGGGACTGGAGGGAGATGGGCTGCTGCGCCATCTTCATAATCTGCTGCACGCGCTCGACGGGCAGGTTCATCTCGTCGGCGACTTCCTCGGGCGTAGGCTCGTGGCCGTACTCCTGCAGGAGCTGCTTCTGCACCTGCATCACCTTGTTGAGCGTCTCGATCATGTGCACCGGACTGCGGATGGT
>SXGQ01112314.1_pt1 | contig 11860 bp, 10 predicted proteins | sample 3178371 | NCBI WGS metagenome assembly SXGQ01 (sample SAMN11356859, study PRJNA531348) | freshwater metagenome | isolation source: freshwater sample F1-20 | place: China: Fuxian Lake, Yuxi | collected 2017-12-25 | reverse complement strand
GTGTCGGTCGAACACCCTGTGATTATTGTGTATACCTCAGGGACCACTGGCCATCCCAAGGGGGCTGTGCATGACCATCGGGTGCTTCGCAACGCGGCCAATATCGCGCGGGTGATGCGAATCACGCCTTCTGACGTGATCCTGGGGCACATGCCGTTCTATCACATTGCCGGGGCGATCACTGCGTGCACTACCGCTATTTTGCTGGGCTGCACCAACGTCACCTTGCCGCATTGGCAGCCCGATGAAGCGCTGGAGGTGATCGACCGCGAGCGCGTGTCGATCTTTGGTGGCATCCCCACCCATTTCATTGACTGTATCGATGCGGTCGAGCGACGCGGCCAGTCGCCGGTCAGCCTGCGATCGGCATGGATAGGCGGCGCGCCGGTCACGCCCGATGTTGCGCTGGCTGCGCGCGCGGTGTTAGGGCTCGAGGCGCTGATCGCCGTCTACGGGATGACTGAGACCACGGCGGTTACCAATGCGAGTGGGTTCGATGATCCACTCGAGATTCTCTGCGACAACAAAGGCCGACCGATTGGCGACTTCGAGGTTGGCGTGTTCGAACCGGGTGGCGGTCGAGCGCTGCCCGTGGGCGAGGTGGGGGAGATCCGGATCCGCGGCCATGTGGTGATGCAGGGCTACTACCGTAACGACCTGGCCACTGCCGAAGTGCGATCGCCCGATGGCTGGTTTAGAAGTGGCGATCTCGGGTCATTGGATGACGCGGGCTACCTCAAGATTACCGGCCGTCTGAAGGAGATGTTCATCGTGGGCGGCACCAACGCCTACCCTGCCGAGATCGAGCGCCTGCTGCAGGCCGAGCCCGAGGTGAAGCAGGCGGTTGTGGTGGGTGTGCCCGACCGTCGTCTCGGTGAAGTCGGGTTTGCGTTCGTTCAGCTGCATGAAGGTGAGCGGCTTCAGACTGAAGTGTTGATCGCGAAGCTGCGCACTCGGATGGCTGACTACAAGGTTCCCCGCTTCGTCGAATTCGTGACGGACTTCCCGCGAACCACCACCGGCAAAATTCAGCGGTTTGTCCTTCAGCGGCAAGCGCGTGAGCGGGTCTCAAATCCTGTCTGAGACCGGCGGCCGTATGGCGCGTCCCGGTGTATGGTGATCGGTCATTCACCCGTTCCTGTCGGCCTGCCAAGGGCTGTTGAGCTTCCCGGAGAATTTTTGATGTCTGCCTCCTCCCGTGCCGATGCGCTGCGCGAAGCTTCGGTGCCCACGCTTCTCATGTGCCTTGCGCAGATCACGCGCGATCCGCGCTGGCTGGAAGACCCGTTTCGCCCCAAGCGCGATATCTCCATTTTTGCCGAACGTAGCGGCGGGCTGTCGGAGGCCGCTCAGGAGGTGGTCCGCGAGGCGATTGCCGAGGTGCTAGATGAACTGGCCGATGGCCAGCGGTCACTGCCGCCCCCACTTGCTGCCGATGAGCTCGCGCGCATGATGAGCGTCTGTGTGGGCGAAAATGTGCCGCGCGAATACACCGACATGACGATGGAGGAGATGGGCTTTGCAAGCCGCGAGGTGCGCTGGAACGCGCCGCCCGAGCGCGGTACGCTTGAGCGGTTTCGGGTGCTGGTGGTGGGTTGCGGTTTTTCCGGCCTGTGTGCGGCCGGGCGCCTGCGCGAGCTCGGAATTGCCTTTGATATCGTCGACAAGAACCCTTCGCTGGGGGGTACGTGGTTTGAAAACAACTATCCGGAAGCCGGAGTCGACACGCCCAATCACTATTACTCCTATTCCTTTGCGCCCAATCTGGCCTGGACCAGCAACTACTCCAAGCGCGATGAGGTGGTGGCCTATCAGCGGACGGTAGCCGACCAGCTTGGCGTACGCGAAAAAATCGAGTTCGGCGTGCGAGTCGAGCAGATGCGCTGGGATGACGCACAGAGCGTCTGGGAGGTTCGCCTGCGCGATGCAAAGGGCGTTGAGTCGCAGCGGCGCTACCAGGCGGTGATTTCGGCCACCGGGCAGCTGAATCAGCCCAAGACCGCGTCTATCCGGGGGCTGGAACAGTTTGCCGGGCCAGCCTGGCATTCCGCACGCTGGCGTCATGACGTGGCGCTTGAAGGTCAGCGCATCGCTGTGGTGGGAACGGGCGCGAGCGCCATGCAGTTCCTGAGGAGCGTCGCCGGCCGCGCAGCCAAGGTGACCGTGTTCCAGCGCTCGCCGCAGTGGGCGCGCCCGCCGCAGGACTATCACGGCACCGTGAGCCATGGTGAGCGGTGGCTCCTCGAGAACATTCCCTACTACTACCCCTGGTATCGCTTTGGCCTCATGTGGCGCTTTGGCGACGGGCTGCTTCCCACGGTTCGGCGCGATCCCGCATGGCCGCATCCGGAACGCGCCATGAACTATCGCAATGACCGGCAACGCCAGCAGATGACCGAGTACCTGCTCGCGCAGCTTGAGGGTCGCCCCGATCTGGTGGCGAAGTGCCTGCCGGACTATCCGCCGTACGGCAAGCGGATTCTGATCGACAACGGCTGGTACCAGGCGCTCAAGCGCCCGAATGTTGAACTGGTGACCGAGGCGGTTGACCGGATCGAGGCCGATGCAGTGATCGCAGCCGACGGTTCGCGGCATGAGGTCGACGCGATCATTCTCGCCACCGGGTTCGAGGCGGCGCGGATGCTTGGTTCCATGGCCATACTCGGTCGATCGGGTCGGCCGCTTGCCGAGGCCTGGGGAGATGATGACCCGCGAGCCTATCTGGGCATCACCGTGCCCGACTATCCGAACCTGTTCGTGACCTACGGCCCCAACACGGGCCTTGCGCACGGTGGCAGCCTGATTTTCGTGATCGAGTGCCAGGTGCGCTACATCACCACGCTACTACGCAGCATGATTGAACGCAGCGTTGATCGGCTGGAGGTCAGGCGCGATGTGCATGACCGCTACATCGAGAAAGTGGATGCCGAGCATGCTGAGCTGGTCTGGACGCATCCAGGCATGAATAACTGGTATCGCAACCGGCGCGGCCGGGTGTTCGGGCCGATGCCTTTCCGGCTGGTGGACTACTGGCGGTTCACCCGCGAGCCTGACCTCGATGATTTCGAGGCCAGGCCGCAGCGTGTAAGCCTTACTTGATATTGGCGTAGTACATCTTGGGCGCGTCGTTCGAGTTGTGAGCGATGCTCACGTTCTTCTTCATAGCCCAGGGCCGCATCTGATGATGAAGCGGCACGAGCAGCGCCTGGTCGCGCGTGATGGTAAGGGCTTCACGGATCATGCCGTCACGTTTGGCCTTGTCGGTTTCAACCCCCATGGCGTCAACCAGCTCATCGACGCGCGCATTGCTCACGCCGGAGAAGTTGAAGTTGCCGTCAGCGCCTTTGGTGCGGGTACGGATAAGTGACTGCAGCGTGTACTGCGCGTCGTAGGTGGCCACACCCCAGCCAAGCAGATAGGCGCTTGAGTCCCAGTTCTGGAACTTCTGGGCAAAGGGACCAAACGGCATGGCGTTCAGCTTGGCACGCACCCCAAGCTTGGCCCACATGCCGACCACGGCCTGACACACTTCTTCGTCGTTCACATAGCGGTTGTTGGGGCAGTCGAGTGTGAATTCGATGCCATTCGGATGACCCGCTTCCGCCAGCAGCTTTTTGGCGCCGTCGATGTTAGCGGGTGCCACTTTGTCGAGCTCGGCTGTGTGGCCGTTTACCCCCGGCGCAACCATGATGGCAGCCGGAATGGAGAGGTTGCGCATGATGGTGCGCTGAATCGCCTGCCGGTCGATCGCCATGCTGAGCGCCTGACGTACGCGCACATCCTTGAACGGATTCGCGCCTTTCTGACCGTGCTTGAGCTCATCGCTGCGGGTATCGAGCGCAATGAAAATGGTGCGCACTTCGGGACCATCGAGCACGAACAGATTTTGGTTCGAGCGCAGCTTTGCCACGTCCTGGGTGGGCAGGTCGGTGACGATGTCTACGTCGCCCGCGAGCAGCGCCGCGATTCGTGTGGCGTCAGCCTTGATGGGCGAATAGACAATATCAGTGGCGTTACCCTCGAGCTTGTCCCACCACGCTGGGTTCGCACTCATCACGATCCGCTGGTCGGGCCGCCACTCCTTGATCACGTAGGGGCCTGTGCCGTTGGTGTTACGCGAGGCAAAGGTTTCTTCCTTTGCTTTGTAATCCTGAATGCGCTCGGACTTGTTTTTGGCCGACCAGTCACGACTCATCACGTAGAACGTCGTGAGGTTGTTAAGGAGCGTTGGCACGGGCTTATCGAGAATCAGATCGATGGTGTGGCTGTCGACCTTACGGATTTCCTTGATACCCGTCACGTAGATCTGCATCGTGCCCTGGGGCTGACGAATGCGTTCGAATGAAAAGATCACGTCATCGGCCGTGAAGTCGGAGCCATCATGAAATTTGATGCCCTTGCGCAAATTGAAGCGCCAGGAAGTGGGCGAGGTCGCCTGCCAGCTGGTAGCGAGTGCAGGCTCAACCTGATATTTTTTGTCGTAGCGTACCAAGCCCTCGTAGGCGTGGCCGACGATGTTGTTGGTGGTCGCATGGTTCTGCGAATGCGGGTCAAGCGTGAGGATGTCGTTCTGGGCAGCCCAGCGAAGCTGCGCCGCACTTGCAGATCCTGCTGCGAGCACGAACGCGGCGCTCGCAGCCGCAAGCCGAACCCCGGCGAAAAAGCGCTGAATGTTCAAGATGGTCTCCTTGGGTGAAGGGCGGGAATATCAGTCTCCCACCGCACGCTTGATTCTATAGAAAGGGTTTGATTCCCAGCGATCAGCCCAGGCTCGGACGGGCGATTAACGCCGCGATACGGACTTGCCAGCCCTGGTCCGTGGCCCGTATTTCCCGCGGGGTGCTGGCGTGATCGGTTCGCTCGCTTGCAGCAGGGTTGATGCCGCACGCATCATTAGCTTTTCACCGCGCGGGGAGAGGCGCACCACCTTGGTGCGGCGGTCGCTGGCACCGGCCTCGGCAATCAGCATGCCGTCGGCTACCAGTCGGTTGAAATGCATGCGGACCGCACGATCGCTATGACCCAGTTGCGCGAACAGATGCTTGACCGTGAGGCTTCTTACGCGGTCGCGCTCTGCGCAGGACGCAGCTAGCAGGAGATCGATCGGAATCAGACTGCTGTTCGGAGACAGGGCCTCGCCCAGCAGTTGACGTACGCGGATCAGGGAGCGGATTGCCGAGCAGGCCTTTTCGGGATCCATGCAACTTAAGCCAAAGATAACAACTTGAGGTTACTGATGATCCCGTGATCCCTCTACACGAATCAAGTGCAAACTTTGCCGATATGCGCTGCCAGCAGTTCGAAAAGTCATCAGATCGAGGACGTGGCGCGGGGCGGTTCAGGGGGCGGCTGGTCGGGTGACAAAGCCGAATTCGCGCTCGGGATCAGTGCAGCGCTGCACTGGGAGACGGACTTTGCCCAGCACCAGAATTGGCGCCTCAGCGTGGCCTGCGTCGTCAAGTTGAAGGGAGCATGCATCAAGATCGTGCACGACACCGCAGCCGTGGTCAGCATTGAGCAGAATCTCGCCGGCAGGGCCGAAGGCTGCGCGCTCTACTGCTCCGAAGTCGACCCCAGTGTGCGTGATGAGTCTCGCCTCGGGGCCGCTGCCGATCACCCGGATCACCCAGGGCGCGCGGTCGAGTTTGACGAAAACCCGCTGCGGACCGTTCTGCCAGAACCAGCGCCCCCGGCTGTCGTGGGCGTAGTTGCGACCGATGAAGTCAATGATGGCTGGATTGGTGATCGGGCTGCCGGTCCCGTGTGCCTGCTCGCTGAAACCGGGCTGGCCCCGATCGATCAGCAGCCAATTGCCTCGCGGGTCGAGCCGCAGCCATCCGAAAACTGCCGGAACATCCGGCCATCTCGCCATGGCGCGGATAACCAGCGGATCAAATTGCGGTGACACGTCAGTGTTCTCCCTTAAGGCGAAAGAAGGCTTCTAGTCGTGCCGGGATCCAGTTGAATCCAGCAGCGCCGCCCGGTGACGGAAAGCCCACGTGACCGCCCGCGTCGGGATAGTCGAGGGTCACAAGCTCGCTCACCTCGGCTTGCGATGCCAGCGCTTGAAGCGGGACAAAGGGATCGTTGCGCGCATTCACAACCAGCGTGGGCACACGGATTTCGCCCATGAACTGGCGGCAGGAGCTGCGGGACCAGTAGTCATAGCAGCTGGCGAAGCCATGAAGGGGTGCGGTGACCGCATCATCAAAGTCGAAAAAATCCCGGGCCCCTCGAACTCGCTGGGCATCGACCAGGCCTGGCCATCGCTCGAGCATCGCCAAAGTCTTGGGTCGCAGGGACCGCAAGAAGTACTCGCAGTAGACGCGGTTGAATCCGCGCGACAGGGCCTCGGCGCCCGCCTGCAGATCCTGTGGCGGGCAGATCGCTGCCGCGGCGCGTACGAAGCGGGCGGCCTCGCCTTGTTCGCCCAGCCACTTGACGAGTGCATTGCCGCCCAGGGAGACCCCGCAGGCAAAGAGCGGGCGCCGGGGGTGTTCGCGATGCAGCCGGCGCAGCATCCAGTCGATTTCCGCCGAGTCGCCCGAGTGATACGCGCGCGGTCTGCGATTGGGCGTGCCGCTGCAGCCGCGGAAATGAATGACCGCGCCCTGCCAGCCGATGCGGGTGGCATGGGCGAGCAAGGCCCGAGCGTAGTGGCTGCGAGAACTGCCTTCGAGACCATGGAACAGTACCCACAGGGGGGCGTCTTCCGAAGCGGGCGCAGGCCCAGCGTCAATATCGACGAAATCATCGTCAGGGGTGATCCAGCGGGTTCGGGTCAGCGCCGTGGCGGGACGGGGCGCTGCAACCGCCGACCAGATGGTCTGAAGGTGAGCGCCTGGCAGCCAGCGTGGCGCGAGGTAGCCTGACAACTCGGATCGGGCTCTAGTGAAGCACCGCGCCCTGGGGCGCTGCGGCGGCAGGCTCGCCCTCGCCCGACTGCGAGGCATGGTGAATCAGGATTTTCCAGCCCGACGGACCCTTCACGAACACATTGGTCGCGACGCATTCGACGGCTTCGGTCGCGCGCTGGCCGCGTACCGTGATGGTCTCGATGACGCTGTGGACGGCAAGCACCGCGCCCGCGTGTCCCCGGACCGCGCGGATTGCGACATCCACCCCACCGCCGGAAAGGATTGACTCCCAGGAGGCCCGCACCGCTTCGAGACCGACATGACGTGGACCGTTGGGGTGAGCGCAGATCACCTCTTCATCGTCGGCCCATAGCGCCATCATGGCAGCAAGGTCGCCGCGCCGCATGGCGTCATAGAAAGCCTCTTCGATGGCCTCGGCACTAAGCGGCGTCTGCATGGACGGGGGCATGATCGGGTTGCGCGATCCGGTATGAATGCTGTGCGGGGGGTTGGGTGATACGCGGCTGATCAGTGATGACCGCGCGGCGCGCTGCCGGGTTTGAGCCGGTAGGTGGTGCCGCAATACGGACAGCGGGCTTCGCCGGTGGTGGTGACGTCGAGAAATACGCGCGGATGACCGGACCAGACAGGCATGGCCGGGTTGGGGCAGAACGCAGGCAGCGCAGCGCCGTCTAGCTCGACGGCGGCTTGCGCGGCAGGGGGAGCGGCAGCTGTCATGGCACGGACCCGGTGAGGAGAATCGGGCTCAGGCGACCGGGGTGAGCCAGCTCGCATAACGCTGCGCGCGGCCGCCGACCGTATCGAAGAACACGTTCTGGAGTTGTTCGGTGATGGGGCCGCGGCGACCACTGCCGACGGTGCGGTCGTCGACCTCTCGGATAGGGGTGATCTCGGCGGCGGTGCCAGTGAAAAAGGCTTCGTCTGCGCAGTAAACCTCGTCGCGTGTCATGCGCTTTTCGCGCACTTCGATGCCGAGATCGCGGGCGATGGTGATGACGGCATCGCGCGTGATGCCATCCAGACACGAGGCGACATCAGGCGTGTAGATCACGCCATTTCGGACAATGAACATGTTTTCGCCTGCACCCTCGGAGACATAGCCTTCGGTGTCGAGCAGGAGCGCTTCGTCGTAGCCGTGGGCGGTGACCTCGGCGTTGGCGAGGATGGAGTTGACGTAGTAGCCGCTCGCCTTGGCACGCACCATGGAACTGTTGACATGGTGACGCGTGTAGGAAGAAACCTTGACGCGGATGCCGCGCGACAGGCCGTCTTCACCCAGGTACGCGCCCCAGGGCCAGGCGGCAATCGCAACATGCACGGTATTGCCGCGCGCGGAGACGCCAAGCTTGGCCGAGCCGATCCAGGCGATCGGCCGGATGTAGCAGGAAGCGAGCTTGTTTTCGCGGACGACGTCTTTTTGCGCCTGGGCGAGCGTGGCCTCATCAAAAGGCAACGCCATCTGGAAGATTTTCGCCGAGTTGAAGAATCGGCGGGTGTGCTCTGCAAGGCGGAAAATGGCGGTGCCGCCCACGGCATCGTAGGCGCGAACGCCTTCAAAGACACCCATCCCGTAGTGCAGCGTATGGGTGAGTACGTGGATCTTGGCATCGCGCCAGTCGACCATCTTGCCGTCGAACCAGATCAGTCCGTCGCGGTCGGCCATCGACATGGGGTTCTCCTGGGAAGTATCTCGGGCACGCAGTCGGGAGACTTGCGCAGAGGCTCTTATTCTAGCGAAGCCGGTCTCGTTCTGTCCTGACGTGTTCAGGGACCCTGAGTTTCGGGCTGTTAGACTGCGCGATTCTCTCCTCGGCTCAGGGCTTCGCCATGCTCGCCACCCTCAGGTTTCAGGTCGGTCTGCTTACGACCCTGCAGGCGCTTCTTCTCATCAATAACGCCACGCTCATCGCAGTCAATGTGCTGGCCGGGCTGCAACTGTCCAACGACAAGATGCTCGCCTCGCTCCCGGTCACGTCCTACGTGATTGGTAGCGCCATCTGGTCGATGCCGGCGGCGGCATTCATGCGCCGATACGGCCGGCGCGCGGGTTACAGCGTCGGCTCGGTGGCCGCAATGGTGAGCGCGCTGGTCGCGTTCTGGGCCATGACGATCGAAAGCCTTCCCCTCCTGTGTCTGGGCACTTTCCTCTGCGGCATCTACAACGCGTTTGGCGCGAGTCTGCGTTTTGCGGCCGCCGATGCGGCTGATGCTTACGAGCCGGCGTTCAAGACCAAGGCGATCTCGCTGGTGCTCACCGGCGGGTTGATCGGTGGCATTCTGGGCCCGGAGATTTCAAAATGGTCGCGAACGGTTCTTTCCCACCAGTTTGCCGGCACCTACCTCGTACTGATGGTGTTCGGGCTGATGTCCCTGGGCCTGATTCAGCTCCTTCGGATCACATTACCCCCGGGACCCGTGCTGGGCGGTGAAGCGCGGCCGCTCTCCGTCATCCTTCGTCAACCGATGGCCATGCTTGCAATCGCCTCGGCTGCGCTTTCCTACGCAGTGATGAACCTGCTCATGGTGGCGACGCCGCTTGCCATGGAGGTCTGCAGCCTGTCTTTTAACGAAATCGTGTTTGTGCTGCAGTGGCACGTCATTGGCATGTTTGCGCCGGGTCTCTTTACCGGCGCGCTGATCACCCGCTACGGCATCCTGCCGATCATGGTGATCGGGGTGCTGCTTAATGCAGGCTGCGTGGTGGTGGCGCTTTCGGGTGTTGAGCTCATGCACTTTTCTGTTTCGCTCTTTCTCCTGGGCGTGGGCTGGAATTTCATGTACACGAGCGGTACGGCGCTTCTCACGCGGTGCTATCGGCCCGCTGAAAAAAATAAGGTCCAGGGCTTCATGGACATGAGCGTTTTTGGCGTGATGATCACCAGTTCGGCCGCCTCCGGGGCGCTTCTCTTCGTAAACGGCTGGTCGGTGCTCAACCTGCTGTCGCTTCCCTTCGTGCTGGTGTGCCTGGTCGGTGCTGCCTGGGTGGCAAAAGAGACTGGCTGGGGGCTGGGGCGTGTCGCGCGCGCTTCGCCCTGAGGCTCCCAAGCGTTGCTGAGGCCCGTGGCAGACGCAGGACAGCGCCCGGCAGTCGCCGTGCGGCGGGCGCGATTCGTGATGGGTGCGAGGCTTTCGGTGCCCGGCATGGTCGGCACGTTTGTCTGGGGCATCATCGCCGGTGTCGCCATGATTCAGGCCGGGATGAGTGTCGGGCAGTCTGTCGGCATGACGCTCATTGTGTTTTCCGGCACCGCACAGCTGGCGGCACTGCCGCTGATGGCATCGGGTGCGTCGTTCGCGCTGATTGGTTTCACCACGTTTCTCACCAGTCTGCGCTTCATGATCTATAGCGCTTCGCTGTCGCGTGATCTGTCGCGCCTGCCGCCCGGACTACGCTCGTTTGCGGGCTACATGACAACCGATTCGGGGCTTGCGGTGTACCAGACCTTGTCCGGTCGCGAACGCCGGGCGCAGCGCACGGCGCTCTTCATGGGGCTCAATCTGCCCGTTTGGGCCGCCTGGCAGGTGGGCTCGCTGCTCGGCATTGCAGTGATGGCTTATGTGGAGCCTGGGCGCGACCTGGGGTTTCTCGGCACGCTGGCCGTACTCGCCCTGATTGCCCAGGCCATGCAGGTGAGCCTCGCCTGGCCAGTGGTGATTGCCGCGACCGTGGTGGCGCTGATCGGAGTCGGGTGGCCACATCGGGCCGGAATGCTGCTCGCGGTGTTGGTTGGGGTGGTCACGCCGCTTATTCTTGAAGCGCGTGCACGATCGCGCAGGTCTGCGCTATGAACATGACTGCCTTGGATATCTGGATCACCACGGGGATGCTCGCGGTGATCATCTTCGCGCTCAGGAACGCATTTCTGTTTGTGCCGGCGAGCCTGCGTCCGCGGGGCCTGCTCGAACGGGCGCTCCGCTATGCGCCGCTCGCAGCGCTCACGGCGCTGGTTGCGCCAGAAGTGTTCAAGCCCTGGCTCGCGGCATCGGCCTTCTCGCCTGCGCTCCTGGTTGACCCGCGCCTGCTGTCGGCGATTGTGCTGCTGGCGGTGGTCAGGCTCACCGGAAACGCGCTGTACGGGCTTCTGGCGGGTTCGGCGGTGTTTCTGCTGCTGGGGCGCTGACGGGGATCCGGGCGGCGCCGCAGGCCGCGGCTGTTAACAGAGCGTGGAAACGCTAGCGATCCTCGCCCGCAGCCGACGCCAGGGTCTGGCGCCAAAGCGATACGACCGAATCTGCCTGCTCCGCCACGACCTCGGGCGCCACGCGCGCGTACTGCGAGTCATCGAGGCGCAGTTTGTGCTGCAGCTGGCGATAGCGGCGATAGGCGTTGGCCACCTCTTCTGCCAGCGTGCGATCGATCAGCCCGGCCTCTGCGGCGCGCCCAAGTAGCGCGATGTTGCCGACGTTGTCGAGCAGGTGGGGATGGCGTTGGGCGTGCGCAAGCACCAGGTACTGCACGATGAATTCGATGTCGACCATGCCGCCGCGGTCATGCTTCAAATCGAACAGTTCGCTTCGGTTAGGATGGCCGTCATGCATCTTGCGTCGCATCGCGATGACCTCTTTCGCGAGCTTCTGCGGGTCGCGCACGATCGACAGCACCGAGCGCCGGACCTGCTCGAAGCGTTCCCCAAGACCCTGGTCGCCCGCGGCAAAGCGCGCCCGCGACAGCGCCTGGTGTTCCCACACCCATGCCGACTCGCGCTGGTAGCGTTCAAAGGCCTCGACCGTGGAGACGAGAAGGCCGGCCTGGCCGTTGGGGCGAAGCCGCAGATCGGTTTCAAAGAGGAGCCCCGCCGCCGTACGCGTCGATAACCAGCCGCCCAGCCGTTGCGCGAGAAATGAATACGCTTCGGTCGCGCGTTCGTCATTGTTGTCGTAAAGAAACACCAGATCGAGGTCGGAGGCGTAGCCGAGCTCCTTGCCCCCCAGCCGGCCGTAGGCGATCGCGGCAAAACGCGGCGGGTCGCAATAGCGTTGCC
>SXGQ01417395.1_pt1 | contig 11861 bp, 6 predicted proteins | sample 3178371 | NCBI WGS metagenome assembly SXGQ01 (sample SAMN11356859, study PRJNA531348) | freshwater metagenome | isolation source: freshwater sample F1-20 | place: China: Fuxian Lake, Yuxi | collected 2017-12-25 | reverse complement strand
CGAAGAGAGAGTCGAAGGGGGTAACGCAGTCTTGAGAAGGCCGATTCTGTTGAGATACCGGCAGTCCCGAGATTACGAGAGCTTCAGGAAGGGTCAGGCGGTTCACTGACTCAGCTACTGACCTAATTGCCGTAGTTAGCAGGAGTGCTCGTTAGCGGCTTTTGTGCGACATCGGCAATCAGACCGCGGGCAAGAGCTGCTGCACATTTGATACCTTGTCGACATGGATCTCGCAAGTGGCCGCATGGAAGGCATTGGATCTCTACTCGATAGGTACAAGAAAATTGGTGTTCCTATATATCAGCGCAACTATAAGTGGGACACGGATCAAGTTAATGAGTTGTTAAACGATGTCTCGGGCTCCCTAAGTTCAAGTCGACCCCATTTTCTTGGTTGCTTGATTCTTCAAGACAGCAAAGAAGATGAAGAGAACTGTGAAGTCGTCGATGGACAACAGCGACTCACAACAGTCTTTCTGGTGCTCGCGCGAATTCAGGACGAGCTTTATCGATTGAGCAGGGCGGGATTTGAGACGATCCAAGGTCAAGGTGATGAACTTGAGCGCAATCCCAAGATCGAAGTTCAAAACTTGATCTTTGATCAGAATCTCCATAAACCACGATTTCTTTCAAATCCGTTGATCTCGGACATGTTTAGAGACAAGATGCTCAACCCGAAACGTAAGGAGGAACCACCGGAACGCGATACGAAGCAGAAGGCGATTTCGCTTCCACTTCGGAAGGCGTACTGGCAAGTTCGGGATCGAATCCAAAATAATCTGAGTGGAATTGCAAACGAAACAGATCAGTTGCGCTATTTGGCCCGCTTGCTTGACGCGACTAAACGGCTCCAAATTCTGTGCATAACAACTTCGCTGCAGGAGGAGTCACTTGACGTCTTCCTCACGCTCAATAACAGGGGATTGCCGCTTGGTCCGTCGGACATTATTCGAGGGCAATTAGTTCAAGCGCTGACTGACGGGCTATCTGCTGAGCAAGTTTCGGATATCCATTCGAGAGTATTTCACGAGTGGCAGACGATCATGAAGTCATTTGATGATGCTGGGGAACAGCAAAATTCCATCGATCAGTTCTTCCGTTACTACCTGCTGGCCACTGGAAAGAGCAAGGTGGGAGCCAAAAATGCGCCGAGAGAGATGGACCAGAGAATTCGAAAGAAGCAAGTCGGAGAGAATCTTGTAGAAAGAAGCCCTGAGGAGCGACGTGCCGAAGCCGTAAGGATTTGGTCCGAGATACAGACCTACGCAAAGACTTGGATAACGATTCTTCAACCACCTGCCGACTTCAGTGATGAATGTACGTATCAGCTGCAGATCCTTAGGCATGTCTCAGATAACTACAGGGTCTTGCTTCTCAATGTGTTCAATGACGCGGCAAAGAGAGTCTCTGATATCGACAGGACTGAGATCGCGAGACTTTGTGTCGTTCTCACCTTGAGATGGTATTTGAATGGCCAAGGCGCACAGGATCTTGAGTCCACATTCCAGACTCTTGGTTCAGACTTTCGAGACAAGCAAGATGTAAATGCGCTTATAGATGCACTACGGGAGAAGACAAACATCTCACCGCCTCTGGAGGCCCGCTTCAGAGACGGAGAACGAAGTAATGCCAAGGCAATTCTTCATGGGATCGAACGATCGTTGGCTCGTAAAACGGGAGCTAACCCGATGCCCTGGAACACGACTGCTCTGCACGTTGAACATGTTGCCCCAGACTCTTTCACTGAAAATTGGGGCAAGAAGCTATTTCCTGACGGTGACGAGGACGGGAAATACGACGACACGGTCTCGCAACTTGGAAACCTAACAGTCCTTGATCGAAGCCTGAACCTCCGAATTCAGCAATCCCCATTTCCAGTCAAGAAAGAGAAGTATCGAGACTCAACCTCGATGATGACTCGTGATTTGTGCAATGTTGAAGACTGGTCAACAAGCGAAATTGAGAATCGACAAAAGTGGTTGGTGGAGATGTTCGACGTCGTGTGGTCCAAAGAACCACCAGATCTCGCAAAGCTAAACCACTATGCGCATTGGAAGACTCTTCCCAAAGCAGCACCAGCCACTGGTCTATAGCAAAGGAGTTGTGTGCAGAGTATTGAAGTCAATGCTCGAAATTGTCGGAGTCAAGCACGTAGTCCCACTGTGTACCCTCTCTGCTAGTGACTGCGGTACTTCTTTCGCGACACACCTCTCTCGGTTCCTTTCGGTTGAGGGCTCATCGAGGTGGTGGTGGTTTCAGCGATGTTTATGAAGCGGTGGGACCGAATGGTGATCGAGTGGCTGTCAAGGTTTTGCGCGCAAGTGGACCAGATGCCGCGTCGATCTCACAAAGATTTCGTCGAGAAAGAGAGTTGCTAGAGCGAATCGACAGTCGTCGCGTTGCGCGAATCCTTGACGCCGACCTTGACTGCGACTTGCCGTGGATCGCCTCGGAGTACGTTGATGGCCCAAATCTCAGGGAAGCAGTAGCGGAGCGTGGTCCACTTTCCGTATCTGATGCCTTGGCACTTGCTGGCATCTTGGCCCGAATCGTTCTGGAGCTGCATGGTCGCGGTATCGCTCACAGAGATCTAAGTCCAAACAACGTGATGCTTGGACCAAGTGGTCCAGTACTGATCGACTTTGGTTCGGCACGCATGGATCTTGCTGGGCGACTTGGAAGCGTGTTAAGTGTTGGCACACCCTTCTATGCGGCTCCGGAAGCGATGAGGGGTGATCCGGTCGGAGCACCTGCAGATCTCTACGCAATTGCTCGACTTGTCCAGTTCAGTCTTTCTGCAGCTGAGGAAATGAACTGGACATTTGGCAGTTTGGCAATCGAGCCGCATGTTGTGAGTGTGCTCGATAGATGTCTCGATCCCGACCCACAGCGACGTCCATTAGCAAACGAGTTAGTTGAGGTTCTCCCCGACTCGGACGTACCTGAGTCATTATCAGCAGCCCAGTATTCGTCGGTTTCGGTGCGTCCGCTACCGCGAAGACTCCCGACTTGGACGCTTGCTGCGGCTGCGGCTGTTACTGCCGTCGTCGTAGGTTCCGCAAGTTTTTTCCTCTTCCGAACGGTTGAGGAGCCCCTCACCGTAGACAGGTTGCTTCAAAATCACCCATCAATGCTGCTTCCAAACGAACTCGACATCACAAGCGTCAATAAGGGTTGGATTACACAGCTGCCGATTGTGGACAATGCAACACTGCGATACATCACTCCCGAAGATCTTGCTCGGGAAACAGATTTCGTAACGGTAGAGGCCTACCAGATCAATCGATACGAAGGTGACGTTCCTAACCTCGCCATGATTGAGGTTTCGGTTGACGTGCTTCCTGATCGTCTTATCGATGACATGATGCAAACTCCAGATGACGAAGCTCGCGTAGATGTTCCTATTGAGGAGTTTCCAAGAGCCAGATCGCTGTTTCAAGATCTGCTTGAGAAGCGCTCTGAGCTTGCGCCGTGGTCATGCCGTCTTACTGAGACGAGCCACTTTCAGAGACGAAACTCGGTATCAGGGACAAGTTTTCTAGCAGTCGTAATTACTGGTCCAGATTGCAAAGATGTGTATTCCAATTATTGGACGTCATTCATCTCTTTTGAGATATTCCCAAAATCAAATGCCGCGATAGTCATCTACGCCAGGGGGCATAGGGAGGTGATCAACGTACGGTCACTACTAACTTCAATACAAGGTTCGCCGGACAGTTTGATTCGTGATCTTCCCGAATTCGACTCACCGACGGCTTCGCTAGTTGGGATCAATCACTCGCAACTTGTCGAACCACCCCGCGGATATGAAGAGCATCAGATTCTTCCAACAGCAAAACGAGTTTGGCGCTTACCAGCAAAGAGATCACTTCAACTGACGGTTCCCAACTACGACTCGCAAGCTGCAGATATCTCGATTCTGGCGTATTCAAATGTTGGCGAGTTTTCTGAGGATTTGGAACTCGATGAACTTTTGTACCCACTCGGATCGATTGCTGAAGTTTCTCCCGCTGTCGAGTATCAGTTTTCGAATCCAACAAAAGATGATTGGCTACTCATTTTTGAAATTTCAGATACGACAGATGAGGCGACGACAAGCATTGATTTTGAGGTTGGACTACTCCCACCCGAGTTCCCACTTTTTGATCTGCTCTCCAGTGATGTATTCGCAGCGGGCGCAGCACCAATCGTCGACTATTGGCCCAGCTCAGGGTTCTACTTCCGTGGTGCGGAAGAAGATCCCAAGTTTCAGCTGCCTCCTTCACCGTTTGCTCAACTGTCATCCGAAAGCGCCCAACCAAAGACCGACGCAATCGAGAACGTCGTTCTGACTCTTCCGGCCCTCTGGTTTGAGCCAATAGACACCATCGATACGGACAGCACAACTAAAAGTCTCCATAGAAACCCGCTTTACGACGGCTACATCGCATATCTGGAAGTCGACGAACCCCACTTGGAAATCTTCAGTGAACCAAACGCCGCAACATTTACGCGACTCATTGGCGAGGCATGGATTGCAACTGATCGATACGGCGAGTGCCTCGGCAATCGCGCCTATTCCTTGAATAATGGCGTCGTGTTTTTCGAGTTTCGAGTGATGCTGCACTGCCTGACACCATCTACCTTTGAATCTGCTGACGACCAACGACTTCGAATCCAGCGAGCTCCGATAATTGAGTTTCAGCTAAGCACGACTTTTGCCGAAGAGGGCTGGAGCCGTCCGCTGCCAAGAGGCGTCCTTAGGGGCCGCTTTGTGCCCCAGTACCAAGAAGATGTTCAATTCTGGGTCGATTTTGTGGACGGTATCAGAAAGCAATTCGCCGATATTGAACGATCAGAGAAGAAGCGATGTGAAACTGTCTTTAGCGAATGCCCCAGGGGCTAACGAGATGAAACGTAGCGAAGCATCTGGGGGTTCGTGCCTAGTCACGCATACCCCATGGAAGGAGAGCACTCCAACATCGGTCAATCTCAAGAAGGATTTGTGGATTGGCAGAGACCCAAACAAACCAAAATTCCAGATTGGCCCTGAAGACCAATTCATTTCAGCCAACGCCGTTCACTTAACTCTGCGTGAGACTGGCGTCGAAGTGCAGAACACCAGCTCTCACAGTCAGATGGAGGTCCACCACACGAACGGAGTGCGCATCCTCTTCCCGCGTGAGAGCCTCACGGTCGTAACCTCCAGCAAACTTCTCATACCTAGTCGCGACATCAACTACTCAATACAACTTGAACTCTCTGGCTTTACAGGTCAGACCATTGTGTCAACGCAAACGAAGCGACTCGTTCCAGAAGATCTGCGACTAGCAGACGAACGAATCCCCGCCCTGGCTGGCCTGTGCGCCTCGTTCCTGTTTCCTCAACAGTTCGGTACTGCGCCTCTCAAGGCAAGTCAGATCGCAGAGCTCTTGTCTGCCAAGGGTTACGAGATCACGCCTAAAGCTGTGAATCACAAGATTCAAAGAACGCGAGAACAAGTCGAGACCCACACGGGTTCCTACATTGATGACCGAGAAGGTTTAGCCCAGTTTCTGATCCGTCATCGGTACATCACTTCCGATGACGTCCGAAGACACTTGATGTAACGCACAAAGTCGGGTCATCCGAAACTCGGACAACCCGACCTGTGTGCTTACTTTTGATTTCGGTTAGCAGCCCCAGCAATTGTTCCAGCTGCTGTAACTGCGTGATCCTGAGCGACCCGAAGGCATCGTGTAGTCGTAGCTACCCCAGCTCGAACCACCGTTGCGCTGACGGTACCCGTAGCTCGAGTAACCGGTGTTCGAGTTGTATGAGCTCCAGGAAGTTCCCCCCGAACCATTGCTGTACGAGCAGGTGGTACGGCCACTGCTGAACGAACGGCAATTCTCTGGAGCCTTGGCGCCAACTTGTGATCCGAGGGGGAGGGCAAAACTCATGATTGTGATGGCACCGGCAATCAGTGCCTTTCTCGTTGCGTTGATCTTGTTACTCATCGTGTTACTCCTTTTGGTTAGGTGGTCCTTGTGAACCACAGATTCAGAATGCAACCAAAGCCCGGTTTTAACAATGGGCAAGCAAACCCACCCCCCAAACGGTCAATGTTTATTGGGGTTTCTTGGCTGTCGATCTGCGAAAGATCACGGGTAATTGTTAACCAAAGTCGAATTTCGCGAGTTTTCGTGAGGGCTATTGGTCTGGTGAACCGCCCTCATTTGTTAGAGGGCTGCATTTATACATGTTTTGGTCAGTTTTGGAGTCACGTAAGGTAACGGTCCCTTCAATAAAAACAACAAAACAAAGATTTTTTGTGGTTATTTGACATTTTTCTTTATGGCTTTTTAGAGGGTGTTTTGATCGTGTCCCACGTGGCAACGGCAGCGAGGTATTGGTTTGGACGTTTGGAGACTTCGTAGTCCGTTCCGTTTGTTGCTGCAAAGCTGCTTCCGATGGTGAGTGCTGAATCTTCAGAGACCTGTCGAATGAGAAATCTGCGAGTTTGGAATCCTTGTGCTGGTCTGAATCTTTGGGAAAACGGACGTCCGTAAGTCGGCGAAGTCTTTGCCGATGTATCGAACCACAGTTTCAAGATCTTCTTTTGTTGGGCACGTCTTTGGGCAAACCTCTCCATACGCCCATGCCTTCAAGAGATCCTCAACTGAAATGTGTTTTGGCAGGAGAAGATTCCAGTGAAGTTTGCCAAACTGCTTACCAAATTCAGCAACAGCAATATACGGAAACGTGGGGTAGTGCTTGCGCAGTTTCCCTAAGAATCGCTCGGGGTCTCGCGTTGCAGTGTCCAAGGATCTATCGCCCTCTACCTTCTGGTAGCCGAGGGTGATGTATTCGGTGAGCTTGTTCGCTTTTGCGTAGCGGCGGAGACGTGTTTCTGCGGCCATGGCACGACCCAGTTGGTAATCGATGTAGTCGGGCGCCGCAGAAATCACACACTCGTCAGGCTTGACAGGTAGTCGTCTGCCGGGTCTTGCAACTACCAATTCGCCTGCATCGGGATACACCCACACGCAGAGGTCACCACTCCCTACAAGCGATGAAGCACTTTTTAATATTAAAAGTTCCTCTTCGGTCGTGGTCTCTGGGGCGCTGATCGCAAGGGGAGTTTCGTATGTCCTAAAAGAGAGGTGATCGTTCATGACGGCTCCTGTGTGCAGTGACCGTCATGAAGATTCTTTAACTCGCCCACCCCGGCATGGGGGTGGCTTCTAAAGAAGGGTGCTGTTGTCTGACCGTCACTCGGGTGTGGGTCGTTGGTCCCGCCAGCGTTGCAGCCAGTCGAAGTCGAGTGCTTGGCGGGGTATGCGGACGATGCGTCCGACTTGTCGGAAGGGGATCAGGCCTTGCAGTTTCCAGCGTTTGACGGTGGAGGGTGATACGGCTTTGGCTTCGGCGTATTGCGCCATTGTGAGCCAGCCGCGTTCGGCGTTTGTGTCGGTCATGGGGGTCTCTTTCTTGTTGTTGTGGCGTCCGCGGGCTTGCGAGACACCGTGGAAACAGTGTATCATGGCTTCATGGCCTCACGCAAACTCGACCGTCACGATGCGCTCCTCACCGTCTCCACACGAGGCACACCCAATGGCGTGATCGCCATTGAGCTGAAGGTGACGTGTCCGCCGAACCACCCCACCGGCGTCACCACCGCGTTGTTGCGTCTGATCACGGCAGCTGACCTTCACGGCACGACCAAGAAGCCCCCGGTCGACATGAAGAGCTTCTTGCGCAGCCAGACCACCACACCGCCATGGCAAGCACGACAAGGCCCGCAGAGCGACCTGAAGCTCCTGTCGGCCGTTGCAGAGCTCTATGTGGCGGCGCTTCGTGAAGGACTACCACCCACGAAGGCAGTGCAGCTCTGGTCTGGTGCGTCACGACCGACTGCATCCCGTTGGGTGCGGCAGGCACGGGATCTCGGACTCATCGGAAAACCGACGAAACCCGGGAGGCCGGGCGACAACAAGAGGGGGAGAAACCACCAGACAACCGATTGATAGGAGAAGAGAGATGACCATTTTCAAACGACGCGGCAAGTGGGTGGTGGAGATCGCCACTGGCGACTACACCGCCGCTGGTAAGCCCAGGCGAACACGACGTGTGACGGCTTCCAAAGCTGATGCCCAATGTCTCGAACGAGAGCTGCTGGCGCAACGTGACCGAGGTGCCCCGGTACCTAGAGCAGACCTCACCGTCAGCATGATGCTCGGCATGTGGCTCGACGAGATCAAGCAGAGAGACCTCGCACCGCGAACCATCGAGAGTTACAGCCAGATCTGCCGCGACCACCTCCACAAGCACATCGGGCGACACCGACTGGTCGACCTGCACCAAAGCCACGTGAACAAGATGGTGCGCACCCTCGCAGCTGACGGCTACGCCCCGCACACCCAACGACTCGTACGACGAACCCTCGGCGTCGCACTCAACTACGCCATGAAAAACGACCTCGTGTTCCGCAATGTGGTCGCCCTGTCGAACCCCGTCCCCACGCCTCGACGAAGAGAACTGCGAATCAAACCCGAGCAGCTCAACGCCATGCTTCAGGTGATCAACGAGAGCCCGAACAAAGACCTGATCGCCACCTACATCTACACCGGCATGCGCAGAGGCGAAGCAGTCGCACTCAAATGGTCCGACCTCCACCTCGACGAACAAGAACCATGGCTCAACTGCGAACGCTCCTACACAGCCGTCAAAGGCGGATTCGAGATAAGAACAACCAAAACCAAAGAATCCGTCAGAGTCGTCTCCATCCCCTCAGACCTGCGCGACATGCTGCTTGCCAGAAAGAAGGCGCTGATCAACGACGACGGCTACACAGAACAACAACTGGAAGACATGTACGTCTTCGCAAGATTCGACGGCATACTGCCAAGACCCGACAACCTCACCAAAGAAGTCCGTAAACTCGGCGAACAAGTAGGAATACCCGGTATGGGACCACACCAATTCAGACACCTCTTCGCCACCATGCTCCAAAGCCAAGGAGTCAGCACCCCCGCCGTATCAAGCCACCTCGGACACTCCGATATCAGCACCACCGTCAACATCTACACACACAAAACACCAGGAGGCGTCTCGCAAGTCGGACACGCATTCCAGAACGCAATCGATGATGTACGAGACAGGTAATTCACGCCTCCAGGAATTGCTGGCTTCGTTAGATAAACGTCCGGAAGTCCGAGGGAAGCAGTTTGAACTCATTTGTAAGTGGTGGCTAGAGAATTCGAGGATCAGTCCATTCGCCCCAAGAGCGGTGTCTAAGGTCTGGACGTGGAGTGAATGGCCCGGCCGATTCGGCCCTGATACTGGCATTGATCTTGTTGTACGTCTCGACGATGAAACACTTGCAGCCGTTCAGTGCAAGTGTTTCTCAGAAAACACTTCCATTCCCAAGACCGAACTCGACAGCTTTGTTTCCGCAGCATCACCTCGCGAGTTCAGCCACCGTCTCCTCATTGCAACGACCGATCTCTTTTCGCGAAATGCGAAACGAATGCTCGATACTCAGAAAGTAATCAGAATCAACCGTTCAGTCCTTGAAGATTCACTTGTCGAGTGGCCAACATCGCTTTCTGATCTTCATGCCAGTCCTACACATTCGATAGCCACTCCGATGAATCACCAGCGTGAGGCAATTTCTGCAGTACTCAATCAACCAAGCCAGTGGTCGCGCGGCCAGCTCGTGATGGCCTGTGGAACAGGAAAGACTCTCACAGCACTCTGGATCAGCGATCGAGTCGAACCTCAACTCTGCCTCGTGCTCCTACCCTCACTTGGACTCTTAGCACAAACCGTTTCGGAATGGCGCCGACACTCGGCTACCGAGTGGCGATTCATGGCGGTGTGCTCTGATGAGTCAGTCAGCCGTTCGGAAGATGCAACCCAGACGACAGTTGGCGATCTGCCGTTTGTTGTGACGACTACTCCAAAAGACATTTGTGACTTCCTTTCTGAACCGGGTCGAAAAGTGATCTTCTCGACCTACCAGTCCTCAATTCGTGTCTCTGAAGCACTCAAGAAGTCCGCCGCACGCATCGATCTTGCCATCTGTGATGAAGCCCACAGACTTGCGGGCTTTCCCGATAGCGAATACTCGTGCGTACTGCACGATGAGTGGATTCCTTGTGAAAAGAGACTGTTTATGACGGCAACACCTCGCGTATTCGGTGCGGGCTCAAAGGCGAGTGCGGAGAGCAAAGGAATCGCAATTTCCTCGATGGACAACGAGGATGTTTTCGGTCCTGTTCTATACCGACTGTCTTTTGGGCAAGCAATTGAATCGGAGCTCTTGTCTGACTATCGAGTCGTAATCGTCGGCGTAACTGATCAAGAGATTGAGAAGATGATTCACGAACGTAGATTTGTCCAGAGCCAGGATTTTTCAATATCTGACGCACGAACCATTGCAACTCATATTGGATTAATTAAGGCAACAAAACAGTTTTCTTTGAATAAAGTGATCAGTTTTCACTCCCGAGTCACGTCGGCGGCTAGCTTCGCGGCAAATCATCCGAGAGTCGATAGATGGCTCGCAACAATTGATGAAGCCACCGTGGGGTCTATATGGACTCAATCAATCTCGGGGAAGATGCCCACGTTCCAAAGACGCCAAATCCTTAAACGACTAGGGACAACCGGTGACGGCACTTTCGCTCTGGTGACCAACGCACAGTGTCTAAGCGAGGGAATTGATGTTCCCGCTCTCAACGGAGTTGCATTCGTCGATCCCAGAACTAGTCAGGTCGACATAGTCCAAGCAGTCGGGAGAGCAATCCGAAAATCCAAAGACAAGTCGGTTGGCACCATTGTTCTACCCGTGTTCATTCCAGAGCAAGACGTCTTAGAAGATGCGCTAGCGGAGTCCTCTTTCCGTCACCTCTGGGCGGTCATTAACGCATTAAAGGCCCACGATTCACGTCTCGAAACCGAACTGTCACAGCTGAGGGAAAAATTAGGTAGGTCAGGAGGTCGAGTTGGATTGCCGAGTCGAATCTCGATTGACATATCTGGTGACATCACAGAAGTACGAGAAAAGTTCGTATCGGCTCTTGAGCTCTGGACGCTCGAGCAGACAACAAGGTCATTTGAGTTCTGGTTTGGACTACTCAAGTCAGTCGAAGATCGACAAGGTCACGTCCTGGTCACAAGTGACCATCTTGAACGAGGATTTCGACTTGGACAATGGATTGGTACTCAGCGCAGCGATTATGCAAGTGGAATCCTTAAAGACGAGCGGCGTTCCCGGCTCGAAACATTGCGCGGTTGGTCCTGGAACATTCTCGAGGACCAGTGGGAACACGGATTCAGCAAGCTAGAGGAATTCTTGGAGACTCATGGCCACGCATGCTTGCCGCGCTATGGAATCGCAGGTGATGGTTTCGATCTGGGACAGTGGGGGCAAGTACAGCGATCCCGATACAAAAACGGGAAACTTCGCAGTGATCGCATCGAGCGCCTCGAAAAGCTCCTTGGTTGGAGCTGGAACCTTGTGCTCTCAAACTGGTTCAAGAAGTACGAGATGCTAGTTCAGCATGGGGCTAAAGCTGGCTCATACTTCGAGATTCCTGACATTCATATCAATGACTTTGAGCCTGCCAAATGGGCATCTCTTCAAAGAGCGCGACGCAATGAGCTTGGACCACAGCAGATTCGAGCACTCGAGAGTCTTAAGGACTGGTCATGGAGCCCTCGCGATGATCGATTCAACTCGTATTTCGAAATACTCAAGCGTTGGGTAGCAATTACTGGTCACAGCCGAGTCCCACACAAGCTCGAGTTTGAAAACACAAAAATCGGATTCTTCGTACTCAGATGTCGACAGGATTACAAGAACGGTCGTCTAAGCAATGAACAAATCGCGTTGCT
>SXGQ01567352.1_pt1 | contig 11862 bp, 4 predicted proteins | sample 3178371 | NCBI WGS metagenome assembly SXGQ01 (sample SAMN11356859, study PRJNA531348) | freshwater metagenome | isolation source: freshwater sample F1-20 | place: China: Fuxian Lake, Yuxi | collected 2017-12-25 | reverse complement strand
CAAACTCTCCACAAGTTTCGTATAAGGCTCCCAAATTTGTAGTAATAACCTGACAGCCTGCTGCCATTGCTTCTGCAACTGCCATGCAAGAAGTTTCTTCCCAAGTGTTGGGATATGAAAGTATGTGTGAGTTCAAAAGTGCTTCGCGGACAACACTGTTTTCTGCATAACCCCTATAGTTTACTCCAGGTATTGTTTTGGCGTACTCAAACAGAGGATCCCACTGATGGTGTGTAAAACTGTGGAACTGACTTCCGTAAATAATCGTAGACGAGTAGATATCTAATTCAATGTCGTCTCGGCTCAATTGTGAAAACACCTTTAGAAGGACTTCTAATCCTCTCCAAGGAGTAGATGTGTACACTAGTTTAATCTTACCTAATGGTTTAGGTTTCCTAGCAAACGGACACACTCCATTTCTAATCACAAAAGACTTGTTTGCAGGTACATTAAATCTCCGACGAAATTGCTCATAACACCAGTGAGAGTTATACACAAATGCGTCAACACCGTCCACAAATGAAGGATCATCCATTCCTTGAACTGCTGCCTCATTGACGTTTAGTTGCTGCCATACGATGTTGCGTTTGGTCGCACTTAAAACTTCAGGAGAGCATACAGAAAGAACAAGGTTGACGTTACTTATGTCTACGTATCGGGACAGATGATACGCAGCAATTTCGCTTCCTCCACGGGGAGGAATAAATTGGTTATTAGTTTCTGTGTTTGTCATTTTAGTCGGGAAAACGCATCAACAACCTTTGCAGGATCTACCATTATATTTCTAGGATCATCGGAATTGTATTTGCTCTCGTTCCATTTACCGCTGCAATGAAAATTAGAATTCCAATTATGTTCGTAACCAAACTGATTCCAACGAGTGTTACCCCAAAGCACTACTCCTGAAACTCCAGCAGAAGCAGAAAAGTGATTCAAGCACGAATCAACGGACACATAGCCAACAGAGCCTTTAAGTATTTCGTGCCAAACCATAGCAGGAGCGTTCAATCGCACCGTTCCATCATATGATGGCTCGTTCGGTAAACTAAAGTTCAAAATAGTTAGATCGGGTCGTTTAGACTTTATGCCATTAACAACTTCTTGCGCTAAAAAGTACGGGTAATTTCTACCAGGATTAGTGCTGGTATACTGACGGTCTTGCGAAAATCCAATAGGTGTCTGTCCACCAGTAAACTGAACCAAAGCATATTTTCCAAACACTCCTGCCGAATCTAAAACACGTTTTGCTTCTGCTGCTAGGTGATTTGTGTGCAGTTTTGGAAGCATGGTTGGAGAATATTTGACCGCAAGCAATTCACAAAAAGACTCTATGAGGTGCTGCTTTCCCTTCGTAAAAGTAGACTTATACGGCTCACAGTAGTATATTCTTTCTGAAGCCTGAATGCGTGGGTCGGTTATTGGGAGTGTGTTCTGATCCAAAACCAAACGAACGTTTGGATTGCCAGAAAAACACTCGTAGTACGGAGTGTATACCTGAATAGGTTCTCCGTCTCGTTCTGCCAATGCGTCCACCACAGCAGTAAACGCAACAATTTTTCCTAAACCACCCTCTACCACGTAAGTATTCATTGTGTATTCCTCTAAATCAATCAGTTCATAGTATGTAGATCACAAGACAACCAAACTTCCGGTACTTTCGATTGAAAGGGTTGCTCCTGCTAGGATGGTGAAAACACCACCAACAAATGCGTTCTCATCTGCTCCAATAGAGGCAGACACCCCTGCTGGAAGTTGAATGGTTTTATTTACAAAGAATCCACCACTGGGAATACGAATATCTCCACGTACCTCTAGTTTTGCTCCAGAGTAAGAGTTTGTGCCCACTATGCGTGAGCCTATTCGTGGAGTGGTAATACCGATACCCACATTCTCCATGAAATACGCACCGCCACTAACACCTAAAGTTCCTGCGCTGTATCCTGAAGTGTTGTACTCCAACACAAGTCCTGCTGTTGCTCCAGGAGAACCGGCGATATTAAACTGAATCTGTTTATCTGCTCCAGTAACACCATCAGCAGGCTTCCAAAATAGCGTACCCGTTCCGTCTGATCCCAACACCTGTCCGGCTGGTCCAGTGATAGCAGGCAGTGTCCATGTTACATTACTAGTAACCGTGTTGGGAGACTTGAAGGCAACGTAATTCGAGGAGTCCGAGTCCCACATCCGCAGACTTCCAGTTTCACGAATATTGACTCCCACAGATCCAAATGTTGCACCAGGACCACTAAAACCAGCAACACCGCGCACCAGTCCGTAGATGTACGCATCAATTGTTGCAGATTTTCCTATTACTGTGGTGTTGTTACCAATACCTACTGCGCTTTCACCAATAACAATTTCACCAAAAGCATCGGAAGTCCACCCAGCAACTCGATTTCCGATGTACACGCCGTCTTTCGCTCCCGAAAGACCTCCGCCAGCAGCAGTAAGCAATCCAGAACACATACCTATTGCGGTGTTGCACACCCCAGTTGTGTTGTTTCGTAAAGTGTTGTGACCAACAGCAACATTTCTACCTCCAGTAGTAGTCCATAAAAGAGCAGCGTAACCCAACGCTGTGTTGTGCGATCCAATAGTGTTGTTGGTCAAAGCGGAGTAACCCACTGCGGTGTTGTCTTGTCCGCTGATGTTTGCTGTAAGTGTCTGATCACCAACAGCAGTATTAGCAAAACCTGTGGTATTGTTTCTTAAACTATCCACACCAAATGCGGCATTACAAGTCCCTGTTGTGTTGCTTGTCAAAGCAGCGAAACCAACTGCGGTGTTGTTGTTTGCGGTGCTACACCGCAGTGCACAGAATCCAACTGCGGTATTGTTTGAACCAGTAATGTTCGCTTCCATTGCAACCGAACCAACAACAGTATTATTACTGCCGACACCATTACACTTCAGCGAACAGAATCCAAATGCGGCGTTGTTTACACCAGTGGTGTTATTAATCATCGACACCGTGCCGACAGCAGTATTTTGAAGTCCACCAGTGTTGTAGTATAGCGAAGAATCGCCTACTGCTGTGTTGTTGTATCCAGTTTGATTGCACTTTAGTGCTTCTGTACCGATAGCAGTGTTGCAATTTGCGGTTAAACTAGCGTATAGTGCACCAAAACCAACTGCCGTATTACGAACACCAGTAGTGTTGGAATATATTGCAGCGTAACCAACTGCGGTGTTAGAGTTTGCTGTACTGTTTGAGTCTAGAGCATACGCACCAATAGCAGTATTTTGACATCCGCTAGTGTTATTTTTGAGCGCACTGAAACCCACCGCAGTATTAAAGATTCCGCTGGTGTTTGACTGTAGTGCAACCGAACCCACTGCCGTGTTGCAACCACCAATAGTGTTGGCACACAGTGCTGCCACACCAAGCGCAACGTTATCGCTTCCTGTAGTGTTAGAAGTGGCAGCAAACACACCCATAACCGTATTTTTCAGTCCAGTGGTATTGGAAGCAAGCGATGTTATCCCAACAGCGGTGTTACATACACCAGTGGTGTTGGCACACAGAGCAGATGCACCTACTGCGGTGTTGCAAGCCCCTGTGGTGTTTGCAAACAGCGCGCGCGCACCCAATCCAGTGTTGCACGACCCTGTAGTGTTGGCACACAGTGCTTCCGCACCCAAGGCAGCATTAAGTAATCCGCTGGTATTGAGTACTAGTGCCTGAACACCCACAGCAGTATTGTAGTCTCCGGTGTTGCAGGAAAGAGCACCCCTACCAACTGCGGTGATATACGACCCAGTATTACGTAATCCTGCACCCCATCCAACAGCAGTGTTCCACACGCCAGTAGTGTTGCAAGCAAGAGCACAGAAACCAACTGCCGTATTATTGCATCCAGTAGTGTTAAAGTAAAGAGCACGAGTTCCCACGGCAATATTGTCACTTACTGTATTGGCATTCAGTGCTTCTGTGCCAATTGCAATCGTATCACATCCCCCAGTGATTCCGTTGGAAGACAATGCACCAATAGCAATATTGTTGTTGCCTGTTGTGAGTCCCGTTGCTGCATTACGACCTATGGCAATATTCTGACATCCAATAGAAAGTGTACACAGCGCACACGACCCAATACCAATATTTTGCTTACCAGACCCAATACAAATCAAAGACGCAATACCAACAGCAACATTGCGTTCTCCTGTTCCACCAGCCACGCCGTATCCTGCGAGATAACCCAAAGACGTGTTGTTGCTACCTATTACGTGACGTTGAGCACAAATACCCACTGCGGTATTGAAAGACTCGCTAGTGTTACTACACAGTGCTTCTCCACCAACAGACACATTATTATTGCCTGTAAGATTACACGCCTGACTGAAATAGCCAACAGCAACATTGTTTGAACCAGTATTTCCTGTAGCAACCAGTGTGTACGCACCCACTGCGGTGTTGTTGTTCCCTGTGCTTACGCCAAAAGCAGCACAGAATCCAATAGCAGTGTTGTTGGTGGATTTAGAATGCAGCAGAGCAGCGTGCCCCACTGCGGTGTTGTTGTTCCCCGAAGTGTTTCCGTGTAGTGCACAGAAACCTAAAGCATTGTTGCACGCACCGGTTATATTACAACACAGTGCAAACGTACCCACTGCGGTGTTGAAAGAGCCGGTGGTGTTTGCAAATAGGGATTGAACACCTATTGCAGTATTGAGCGATCCACTAGTGTTTCCTTGCAGTGCTTGCAAACCAACAGCAGTATTGTTTTGTCCAATGTCGTTGCAAAGGAGAGCACTCTCACCAACTGCGGTGTTGTTTACACCAGTTGTATTACAGTACAGTGCGTTACGACCAACAGCCACCAATCGACACCCTGTAGTATTGAAATACGCCGCAGAATCACCTATTGCAGTGTTGTTGCTTGTAGTGTTACAGAACAAAGCACTAGTACCAACAGCAGTATTCCGTATACCAGTAGTGTTACTCACTAGAGCGTTAACACCAACCGCAACATTGTTACACCCAGTAGTGTTGGAACACAGTGCTTGCAACCCCACTGCGGTGTTTGATGTTCCAATGGTGTTTGCTTTCAAAGCAAGAGTACCCACTGCGGTGCTGTTTACACCAGTAGTGTTGGCACACAGAGCACACCTACCAACCCCAATGTTATTTGATCCAGATGTGTTTGAGAGCAAAGACCCAACGCCAACAGCAATATTAGACACGCCTGTAGTGTTTGCAGACAGTGCACTACCACCAACAGCAACGTTGTTGTCTCCATAGGTATTGGCGGAAAGAGCATTACAACCTACTGCGGTGTTGCTTGATCCAGTGGTGTTTGAACGCAAAGCACAACTACCAACAGCAGTATTACTGCTCGCGTTGTTTACTGGAAGAGTACAATAACCAACAGCAGTGTTGTCTGTACCCAAAGTATTTCCGCAAAGAGCAGACCATCCAACAGCAGTATTCAGAGCACCTGTAGTGTTGCAGCACATGGCTAGATCACCAATAGCCACATTTCTACACCCAATAGTGTTTAATTCTAGTGTTGCATGTCCTAACGCAGTGTTGCTTGCCCCTGTAGTATTGCTGTGCATTGCACTAGCACCCACAGCAGTATTAAAACAACCAGTTGTGTTGGCTGTGAGAGCGTCTCTGCCCACAGCAACATTCTGTCGTACACCACTGCTTTGTACGCCGCCGCCGTTGCCAATAAACACTGAAGACGCATCGCTTTGCACGCCGTTATGAATACCAATACCGTCAATAGTTGCGCCGTTTACAACTGTTAATCTTCCAGAAGTCCACAAATCAGAAGCAAAGGTTGCGCCTCGTGAAATATAAGCAAACGAACCGCTCAATCCCGCAGAAAAACCAACAAACCCGTAAAAAGTATGCCCCGTGCTATTAATGTTTGGGGTTAGAAATGCAGACCAAACTCCAGCAGAAGTGTAAGTGGCTCCAACTGTATTGCTATCAACCGCATCGTAAATGCGTAACTTGTTTAGTTTATAGACAGAAGTATTAGTAACATCCTTCCAGTAATTGAAGGTGTCACTCAATTGAACTTCAGGAATGGTGTACGTGTTTAAGTCTGGTCCTGTGCTGCCGGGCATCTGTCAGTTCTCCTTTTGGTGAGCGATACGCTCCTCCAAAACTAAAATACGGGCGTTCAGACTATCTATTTGAGTTTCTAAATGAGAAATGCGCCGACTAAGCATTTCCTTTTCTTCAGCAGCCGTTATACGCGAAAGATCGGCTAACAGAACTACTCTTCCGTCACTACTTTTTGTATATTTTGAGATCATAGTGTACGGAAACTGCAAACCTTTAGATTGCGTGTGGATGGCAATTTTTCATAAACTTTGGAACTGCCTGTCAAGTCTGTGGTGTACACCAACTTTACTTGGTATGCTCGTGTAACGGCTCCTCGGGGATTGAACCAAACCCATTTTGTGGGACGGAAGTCGTACTCATTTTCAGACAGATATGAAGAAGAAGTAAACGGATAACGTGGGCTTCCTAATCCGTCAACCGCAACCATTTCTACCCAAGACTTTGTAAACAACTCATTCTCTCCGTTGTCACTCCATCGAACGTAAGCCTTTACTTGTGAGCCTTGTGGAGAACACACTTCTGTGTCCACAAAAACCCCATCAGAGCGAAGATTGTGGGGAAGTGCAACGGATTTGGTAACGTATCCTGATGTCGTGGAAGCAGAAGCAGTACACAGCATCTCGGCTCCAACCACTAGTGCCAAAGACGAATCCACAACTGGAGAAATGTATTGTTTGCTTGGTCGTGTAAGAACAACTGTTGCGTTCTGAGAGGCAGTGAAAACAGTTCCCAAATATTTGTTTTGGTTGTTTTCTACTGTGGTTCCTCCTACCGCATAAACCGTAGTGCAGTCTTGCGGAACTATTTCCGGAACTGTCAGTTTAATTACTTGGCAATTAGCAACATCCAACCCACTGAATGTTGCCGTTCCAGAAGCATATCCACTAACAAATTCACAACGATCCAAAGAGAACGCAATATCAGTTGCCAAATCTTGTGCTATTGGTCCAACACTTTGTGGCTGAAACAAGGTTCCAACCAATGGATTGTCGTTTCTACCTCCATAGATCAGATTTAGTCCAGAATCATTCACTCTGATTTCGTAATTTTTGCTGTTTGTCAATACAGCAATAGCGTACTCACCTGGTTCCAAATAAATTGGAGAAGTAAATGTAAATACTGTTCCTACAGGAGTTGTAGAAGTTCCAACGAATCCGGTATTCACTTGACTTGGCATCAATGTTACTGTGCTAAAGGGCACACTAACAGACGGCGACGGATATCCGTTAATGGTTGGGCGTAATTGAACCGTAATGGGTAAAGAAGAGTCTTTCTTTGAGAAGTACAGAGTAAGACTCTTTAGGAATATACCTTCTGGAGTAGTCTTCTTATCAACCAAGAAAGTTTGACACAATGGATCTGTCCATTGGTTGTTTCCAACAGTGTCTTCAATGTTGTCGTAAGACACGTCACGGTTGAAAGGATCTTTTACAATTCCTTCACTACTAACAGTTTGGCGGCGATATTCAGGATTTCTTGTAGAGTATACGCCATCGTATTTCTGACGAACAAACCCCGAGCAGTAGAACATTCCGTCAGACGCTTGAGTTGTGTTCTGTACTTCAGAGTTGTCCGTGATGCGAATTGCCTTTTCACCGGACAAATACACTCCACTGCTTGTAGCAAAAGTAGTTCCAACTGTTCCGTTACTATCTGCGGAAAGTCCACTTCGTACAAGAGTACCGTCCACGTACAGATACAAACCGCTTGAATTTGGACGCATACCGTATGCGGTTACACCAATAGTATTTGTTGGGATGTACTGAACCACAGTTCGATCAATAATTCTGTTGTCTACAGTTCTGTGTGTTGAACGATCCAACAGTCTAGAAGATCGAATAATCTCTTTAGTCTTTTGGTTTATGGGTGAAGCAGAACGACTAACAGAGGTTCTAGAATTACCTGAATCTACCTTTGGAATAGAAGACTGCGAATTGCTCTTTGGAGCAGACAGTAGTCTTTTTTGAGCCTCATCAGAAACTTCTTTGCGAATCTGAACTCCAGTCCACAAATACTCCCAATCATTCCACTGTGTTCCAAATCCACGAGCGTCACCAGCATTGGAGGCAACCCAGTTATCGTTTTCTTGTACACTGTTTCCGTATACAATTGGGCGAATTGCTGTGTCGAATTTTGGTTCATACTGTTTTGTTAGTTTGACAAATCCGAGCCAGTTCACTGTTCCGGTTTGATTTACTGCAACACTACGATTGTATCCACTGTTGTTTACGTAAGAAACCGTGGAGTAGTCTAGAGTAATTAGTCCGTCAGAAGAAATGGTAAGTCCCGCAGTAAGTGAAGGTGAAGACAAAGAAGACAAGTTGTGAGTAAAGAAAGGTCGTGATTCTCCGTACTCATAGTCAACCGAAACTCGGTGGTCAGGATCTACCACGTCTCCGCCAGCGTGTCCACGGAAATCGTCTGCGTAAATAGAAGTCTTGATCGGTTCTTCGGTTAGCGTTGCTCCCAATAGAGCAGTAGTTCCTCCAACTGTAAGATATCCGTCCACTACACCCTTAATCTGTAGTGCTTCTATTTGTGATTCTGCCAAAGACAGTCTGCTAAACACTTCAACGGAGTCAATTCTCTTTTCTACTCCGCTAATGTCTGCCATTGTGTATCTTCGCACATCATTCTTGTTTACGATAACGTCTTTTGGCGAATGAGTGTATGCAGGCAACAGCATAGTTGCCAAGGTCAAAGAATTTTCTGTTTCTGGTGGAGACTGGGGCGCAAACTCCGCAGCCCCTGCATCAATATCAAACGCACAAGATAAATCTGATGGATTTATCTTCAAACTCAAACGGTCTAGTCTGGGAAGGTAGTTGCTCCACGAAGCACTTGTTGCAGAGCAATTTTGATAATCTCCGTATGGTTTAGACAGAATGCTGTCGTGGCTTATTCCACTGTGACGGAAATCCAAGCAGTTTGCCAAAGAAACTGTTCTACCTGTTTTGGGATTTGTAAACAGAGGAATTTCTTCATACGAAATTCCTGAGTATGAGTGTCTTCCAACAAATGGACCAAATTCTGTTCCACTGTGAACAAAATACTTGTAACTAGTGCCAAGGGTAAATGCAGTACCCGCAGCGTAAGACCCTGCTCCAGCAGGAAGGGCAGTTCCTTCCTTTGATTTCTTCACAATCAAAGAAGCGTGATCGTATAGTGTTTCACGACCACCGTCATCCAATTCAAAATCATTTAGAGCGTTTGCGCTGTTAACAGTAATGGCAGACACACTATACACATCTCTATGCGGTAAAGTGAATCCAACTCTACCATTGATAGTAGTAAATGTATACGCCCCACTAGAAATAGTAGCGTTCGTGCTTGTTTTAACTCTAATAGAGTTAGAGGTCATGTCCGGAGTGTATTTGTACGGCAACAACATCCGTATTGACGCCGCTCCAGTAAATCCTGTAGGAGCACCAACAACAGTCATAACCAAATTGCTTCCACTCTTACTGACTGCAACTCCAGTAACAGGATCAGACGAATTCAAGTTTGCTGGAATAAAAGCCGATCCAGTATTTCCTGCTCCAGACGCAATTGTTCCTGTGATGAAAGAATATTTTGAAATAGTAGAACGTGCTGATGTAGGACTTGAAGTAAGATCGGGGGCAACATCCAAATAAGTAGATGACGGAACTCCATTAGGCAGATCAATTGCAGACGGACTAACCGTGTAAGTGGTAGTGTTTGTTCCCGAATTATAGGAAACCGTTATTGGGTTTGATCCGCTTGTGCTTGTTTTACTCGCCACAACCCCGTAAAAACTTAAAGACACTACACCACTGACCCCTTGGGTGGGAGACAATTCATACACCAAACAACTATCATTTTCACCCGTCCCACCTACAGCACCAAAAGTTGATCCTGAAGAAGGAGAGAAAATTCCCCAAGTGTGTCCTGAAGTAGTGCCGTATATAACAGCAGTAGAAGCCCCTGCAATCACAGATCCAGAGCAAACACCATACAAATAAGCAGAGTACGTAAATCCTGCTGAAGCACCAAACTGTGGAACAAGCCCGTGAACTTGGGCACGACCAATCACAGTTCCACTAGAATTTCTGAAGTGAATGGTAGCGTTGCCGCCGTTAATACTGTTATAATTATTGAAAAGAGTAACGCCGTAGTTCTTGTAATCAAAACAAAGCCCTGATAGAACGTTACCTGTGTTGAAAACAAAACTGTTAGACACAGTTTCAGCGGATCTTGCTTTAGAAATTCCCAGTATGGTTGGATATTTTGTTTCTACCTCTTGACCAAACACATACGCCTTACCAGGACCAACAACAACGTCTAGATTTTCTGAAGAGGAAGAGTCCTTGACAGAAACATCAAATGGTGAAACAATATACGAACCAGACTCATCGAATGTACGACGTTCAAGAGTTTTTGCAATGTCTCCATATACAACACGATCAACCTTCTTTGTAACTTTTCCGTCTTGAAAGCGAAGCAGTTCTATAAAATCATCGTCTGCATCAGAAATATCGCTTTGATCCAAAGTAAGATCCAAAACCATTCTATCTGCCCCAGGAGCACGGTAGTTTGGAGAACCCAAGGACGGATCCAACAAAGAAGTATCAGAAGTAGAAGTCACAACATTCTTTTCAATAGAGAACCCAATCTTTTTGTCAAGACCAGCAAGAGTTACCCCTCCGCTCGCCATCAAAAAGTCTCTGTAGTTCCCCAAAACTGTATAGGGAGTAAAATTTTGCTCTTCGTTACGTACAAATTGACCGTCAACGTAAAAAATTCCTTCTCCAACAGTTACCATTTTACAAACACCGTTATGAGAAGCACCCGAAGCAACATAGGGGGAGTAACCTGCGCCAGACGCAGTGGTTAGTCCGAGAGTGACTCCAGTGTTTGGTATTGCTCCACCGTAACCACTAACGTAATCAACAACAACAAACAGTTTGTCATCGTATTCAGGAGCAATTACATGAGCAATAGTTCCCGATGCTGTTGCTCCATAGTAAATTGTTCCACCAATAAGAGTGTCCCAATCATCAGAGTCAAAAGCAGAAAACGGACTTCCACTGCCAGTTTTTAATCCCAAAAAGTTAGTGTTTCTTACTGTTATAGGCGCACCAACAACTCGTGATCCGTTCTTGAACAGGTGATCTCCGACCTTTGATATTTGATCCTGCAACAGAGACTGGATTTGAGTTAGTTCACGTGCTTGGATTGCGTATCCAGGACGAAAAAGGAGTCTTAAAAACCTTTTTTCTGGATCAAAATCGTCGTAGTAAGGAGAAATGTTAAAGATGGTAGGATCGTAACCCATAGATTTTTTCTCGTATTAGAACCCGATTCTGATTCGGAACTCTTCCTCTTGCCCAGTTACTCTATTAATAGGCTTTATGTTGTTTATGTATACTATTTCCCCAGAGTGAATATCTATTTGTGGACCGCACAATCCAGAAACCACATATCCTTGATTGATATCACCTGACTCAGTATTCAATGAAGCCAAAGACGCACCGTACTGTGTGCTGGTTTTGAAATTACCAAATGTATTTGAGAGGTATAAGCGTCCATTTGTTACTGTATCCCGCTCCCATTTATACACTGTTCCTGAAGCGTAATCATACAAATAAGATCCGCTAACACCTTGCTGAACAAGATCACCATTTTCCCATGTGGTGTCTGTGAAGTCAGCAAGACTTCCACGACTCATACTCAAAACTGTGAGTCCTGTGTATGTTGGCGTGGAAGCAGTTTCAAGGTAAGGAGTACTGATACTTATCATTTTGAAGAACGGTCCTGCTGTACCGCCT
>SXGQ01163698.1_pt1 | contig 11864 bp, 9 predicted proteins | sample 3178371 | NCBI WGS metagenome assembly SXGQ01 (sample SAMN11356859, study PRJNA531348) | freshwater metagenome | isolation source: freshwater sample F1-20 | place: China: Fuxian Lake, Yuxi | collected 2017-12-25 | reverse complement strand
GCAACTCGGCGCCACGCACGAGATCACGCGGTTCAAAGGTCTCGGCGAAATCTCGGCGCATGAGTTCAAAGATTTCATCGGCGAAAGCATCCGCCTCGATCCGGTCTCGCTGCACCACCTGCACAACACCGACGAATTGCTCTCGTTCTACATGGGCAAGAATACGCCCGAGCGGCAGGACTTCATCATCGGGAATTTGAAGGTGGAGAAAGACCTGGTAGAGGCCGGCGAGAAATAGCGGGGAGACGACGCTCTGCGCCGGCAGCGGGTCGAAAGCAGGGCCGCCGCCGGTGTCTGCATCCATTTCCGAGGTAGGGGCCCCGACCTCGGGTCAGGCCGTTCAGCGTGCTTTTTACCGGAGACGGAACGGCCTCACGCGAGGTGACGCTCGGCTATAAGCAAACTATCAGCCGTTCCAGCCGGCGAGCCCCCGTCCACAGTCTTTTGCCTCAAGTGAGGATCAGATGGGCCGATAGCCTAAAATTCATGATTGCAGCCACCCCTTCCCGGTGGGTGCCACTGCTTCTTCCCTCTATGTCCCGTATTCTACTTGTAGATCCCAGCGAGATGGCGAGGAGGACCATGCAAGGTATCCTCGCCCGGGGTGAGCATCGTTTCGCGGCGGTGGACAGCGCGGCCCAAGGTTGGAGCTTTCTGCGTCGTAATCCGGGCACGGACCTCGTCTTCACCGGATTGCGGCTGGAGGGTCGGGGTAACGGCCTCGCTCTCGTGCAAAATCTGCGCGGCAACTCTGTTCTCAAGCATTTGCCCGTGGTTGTTTACACCGGCCATGCCGACCGCATGTCGGTGCGCAATGCGCTCGCGCTCCACGTCCAAAATTTCCTCTACAAACCCTACCACGACGACGATATCTTTGCCGAAATCATCAAGGCCGCCGCCGCCCCGTGGAGAAATAACTGTTTTGCCCCGGAGCTCGACGACAGCGCACGGGATGAACGGAAACCGCTGCTGACAGAGTTGAATCATGTGCTCGAGCGCGCCCGCGAACCGCTCTGCCGGGCCGCCGAACTGACGGACTTCCTGCCGGTCGCCGACGTGGTCGCGCCGCTCCGCCGATTGGCCGACGCGGCCGGTGCGACCGTCGTGGACGAGGCTCTGGCCCGGATATCCACGCTGGCGGGCGAAGGAAAATGGGACCTCTGGCCCGCCGCGATCGAGGCGTTCGATCTGGCCGCGCTGATCGTAGCCGACCGGCTGGGCGACGAGCGGGCCGTCCCGGATTTTTACACCCCCCGCGAAATTTCTGCCGGGGCGGAAGCTGCCGAACGGGCCGAGTGGCTGGCGGCGCCGGCGGCCAATCGCTGCCCGGTCATCCGCTGGGAACAGCTGCAACGGGAGATCGACGCACTGACGTCCTGCCCCGTGATCGACTCGGCGGCGTCTGCGTTCCAGATGATCGCCAACGGCCAACCCTCTTCCCTTAATTCCCTGATGGACCTCGTCGCCCGCGACCCGGGCCTATCGGCCATGATGCTCATCGCGGCGAACCGCGCGCATCCCCCGAAGGAGCAGGATACGGACCGGATCGAGGATGCCCGGCTCGCCGTCGGTCAGCTTGGCGAGGTGCGCCTCCAGGCGATCGCCGGCAGCATGGCGATCACCGAGGAGCGCATCATGGACCTGCCGCCGGAATTCTGCTGGCCGCAGTTTTGGACGTTCCAGCGCGGGGTGGCTCGGCTTGCGCAGTTTACCTGCCGAGAGCTGGAGTTCTACAGCCTTGAGCCTGTCGCCCGCACCGCCGGCCAACTGCATGACCTCGGCAAACTGATCCTCGCCCACCTGCACCCGGCCGGATTTCAGGCGATCTTGGAGCATACGCGGGTGCACCATGTGCCGCTGCCCGTCGCGGAGAATCTTTTCCTCGGCTGCACCAGCCGGCAGATCGCGGCCTATTTCGCGGACCGTTTCGGCCTGTCGCGCCGCTTGGCCAACGTCATGCGCTGGATCGACGACCCGGCCGTCGCCACCGAGGACGCCAACCTCGTGGCCATAATCTCTTTGGCCCGTGACCTCTGCCACCGGAATCGAGTCGGAGCCTCTGGGGATATTCTCAGGGAGGCGCCAGGGCCGATTGAAGAGACGGCGGAGTGGCAGATTTTGCGCCAGTCCCTCTATCCTGGTTTTAACCTGAAAAAATTCGAGGCTGCGGTTCAGGTCCACTGCGCTCTGCTGCGGACGGAACTCAGCGGACAAGCGGCTGGCACGGTCGGCGAGATCGCCTCGCACGCTTCGGTCTGAACGCGGCGTGATCGTCCGGTCGGTCGAGAGCGGGTAGGGCGCTGTGCTCCTACTTAGGCAAGAGACACCCGAACGGCAGGATTCTGCTCTTGGGGATTTGAAGGTTAAAGGATCCAAGTCTAGCGGGTGTTTTATCTGTGCGAAATCATGTGCGAAATTGAAAGGCTTTGGGCGGTGATATGAGGCAGATCAACAGCGAGGAATACGACTTTAGGTTCTACTTTATCTGTGCGTAATCGTGGGCGAAATGACTCGTCCGCGACACGTCGAATCCGCCGACAGCATCCTCCGTCCACGTGCTGCGCCGAATGCGCCGTCGTTGCCGGCGGAGGTTTGGACCCGGGTAGCTAACGATCCGCGGGTGTCGGCGGAGTTCGCGGCGATCGCGCGGGCGGCGGGTGCGCAGGTCGGGCGGATGCGGGAGATTTTCCGATGAAGCGCGCACGGCTCAGGCAGATAGCGGCGCTTGCGGCGGCGGTTTTTGGACTGGCCGGCTGCGCGACGATTCCGAGCGAGTATCGCGAACCGGCGGCGCTGGCGGCGGAGGCGCGGGCGACGCTCAACCTGCGCGTGTATGATCGGGCGTGGGAGCTGGTGAACGAAAAGTATTTCGACCGGGAGTTTCTCGGGGTGGACTGGGTGGCGATGCGCGGAAAGTATCGGACTGAGGCGCAGGCGGCGCCGGATGACGCGGCATTGTACCGGGTGCTGCAAAAACTGTGCGCCGAGTTGCCGCAGTCGCATCTCTCGCCGTTGGCGCCGCGAGACGTCCACGAAATGAGCAGCAATCACCAAGCGGCGGTGGGTCTGCGTTGGGCGCGGATTGAAGGACAATTTGTGGTGACCGATGTGTTGCCCGACGGCGCGGCGGCGATTGCGGGCGTGCAGGTGGGCTGGATCGGGCGCTCGCGTGACGGTCGGCCGATCAATCCCCAGGAGCGCCGCATCAGTCGGCTCGGTCAGCCGGTCACGTTTGAGTTTTTGGATCAGCAGGACCGGCTCGTGACCATGACGCTGGAGCCCCGGCTGCTCGATTTTGACCGGCAGGTCGCGCGGGAGCTGCCCGGGGGTTTCCGTTATCTGCGTTTCGACAGTTTTAGTTTCGCGAATCTGCGTTGGTTGAGCGCGGAGTTGAAGGCCCACCGCGCCGCGCCGGGTGTGGTGGTGGACCTGCGGCAAAATCTTGGGGGAATGGTGGCGGCGAACTCGATGGCGGTGCAGGAATTCTTCGACCGGCGTGAACCCGTGCCCATGGGACGGTTTGTGCGGCGAGATGGCAAAGAGCGCGAATCGAGTGGCTTCGCGCTGCTTTCGGCGCGCTATGCCGGCCGCGTGGCGGTGTTGATCGGACCGGGTTCGGCCAGTGCGTCGGAGATTTTCGCGCACGTCATGAAGAATGAGAAACGCGCGACAGTGATCGGCCGGCGCACGGCGAGGGCGGTGATCGTCTCGCGGTTTTACGGCCTGCCGGGCGGCGGGCGGTTGCAGATTCCGATTCAGGACTACATCGGCGTGGACGGCGAACGGCTCGAAGGGCGCGGCGTCGAGCCGGATGTCGCGGTGCCCGCGGCGACGTTGGCCGATTGGCGGGCGGGCCGCGATCCGGAGTTGGAGGCGGCGTTGGCCGAGTTGGTGAAGCTATGAGAGGGCGGGGCGTGAGGCCGCTTGGGATGCCCTTGACCTCAACTTGGAGGTGAACATCAACTTCAACTCATGAGGACCATTTCAGCCGTCGATTTGCGCAACGATTTGGAGGGCATCGTGAAATCTCTCCGACGGGGTGAACGCATGGAGCTTACTTATCGGGGTGAAAAAGTGGCCGATTTGATCCCGCCGGCACCGAAAGCGGCCAACGAAAAGGCGCTCGCGGCCTTACGGCGGGCGTGGGATATCACCAGCCAGATTCCTGATTATGAGCAACGTTCCGAGGCTTACCTGAAGGAATTGCGCGAGGATCAGCGGGCTTTTGGTGACCGGACGGCCTCATGATTCACTTGGATGCAAATTTCCTGATCGCCGGCGTCAATGGGACCAGCAGCGAAGCCCGGGCGATTGAGCAATGGCTGCAACGCGGCGAGTCGATTGCGTGTTCCACCATCACCTGGAGCGAGTTTCTCAACGGTCCGGTGTTGCCCGCGCAGATCGTCACCGCGCGCGAATTTCTCACGGGCGGTTGCGCCGATTTCGAGGAAGCCAATGCCGCCCGCGCCGCGGATTTGTTCAACCGCACGGGTCGCTCGCGTCGGCTCAAGTCCGATTGCCTGATCGCGGCCAGCGCGATCGTCGCCGGCGCCGAATTCGCCACGCGCAATGTTGCCGATTTCCAGCTTTTCGTGCCGCACGGTCTCGTCCTCGCTACCTGATTCCCTTTCGCAATGCCCAAGAAGAAAACGTCCAAGCCTTCCGATCAATCCGAGTTGCCGTTGTCCAGTGAACCGGCCGCGGGACCGACGCCGGTTCCTGCCGTCCCGACGGAAGCGTTGGCCGTGAGCGAGGAACCCGCGCCCGCCGCACTCGAAGTCGCCAAAGTGCCGGAGAAAAACTCGCCCGATGCGCCGCTCGTGAAGCACTACCGCTCGTGGTTTCTCGACTACGCGAGCTACGTGATCCTCGACCGTGCCGTGCCGCACATCGACGACGGGTTGAAGCCCGTGCAGCGCCGAATCCTCCACACGCTCTGGGACATGGACGACGGGCGTTTTCACAAGGTCGCCAACGTCGTCGGCCGCGCGATGTCGCTCCACCCGCACGGCGACGCCTCCATCGGCGCCGCGCTTGTGGGCATCGCGCAACGTGCGTTCCTGATCGAGCCGCAGGGTAATTTTGGCAATACGCTCACGGGCGACGATGCGGCCGCGCCCCGTTACATCGAGGCGCGCCTTACGAATTTTGCGAAGGACGTGCTCTTCAATCCCAAGACCACCACCTGGCAGCTCAGCTACGACGGCCGCGCGCAGGAGCCGGTGTCGTTGCCCGCAAAGTTTCCCATCGTCCTGCTCGAGGGCGCCGAGGGCATTGCGGTCGGTCTCGCGACGAAGATTCTCCCGCACAATTTCAACGACCTCTGCCGCGCCGCGATCAACCATCTTCAGGGAAAAACATTCCGCATTTACCCGGATTTCCCGACGGGCGGCATCGCCGACTTCGCCGACTACAACGACGGCGAGCGCGGCGGAAAGGTAAAGGTCCGCGCCAAGATCGAGGCGCGTTCGAAGTATCTGCTCGCGATCACCGAACTGCCCTACGGCGCGACGACCGAGTCGCTCATCGAGTCGATCCTCGCCGCCAACGCGAAGGGCAAAATCAAGATCAAGCACGTGGACGACAACACGGCCGACGCCGTGGAAATCCTCGTGCACCTGCCCGCCGGCGCCGACGCGGAGAAGATCATCCAGCAGCTCTACGTGTTCACGAATTGTCAGTTGGCGCTCTCGCCGGCGGCCTGCGTGATTGAGGACGACAAGCCGCAATTCCTCGGCGTGAAAGAAATCCTGCGCCGCAGCGTGGACAAGACCAAGGCGCTGCTGAAGCGCGAGCTGGAGATCCGCCTCGGCGAGCTCGAGCAGCAGTGGCATTGGGACTCGTTGGAGCGGATTTTCATCGAGGAACGCATCTACCGCCGCATCGAGAAATCGAAGACGTGGGAAGAAGTAATCTCCGAAATTCGCGAGGGGCTGGAGCCGTTCCTGAAGCAACTGCGCCGCGACGTGATCGACGACGACATCGCGCGCCTCACCGAGATCCGCATCAAGCGCATCTCCGCCTACAACCGCTTCCAAGCCGACGAGGCCATGAAGAAGACCGAGGCCGAAATGAAGGAGGTTAAGCACCACCTCAAGCACCTCACCGATTACGCCGTGAAGTGGTTCGAGACGCTCCAAGAAAAATACGGCAAGGGCCACAAGCGCCGCACGACCTACGACGAAATCGAGCAGATCAACGCCGCGCAGGTCGTCTCCGTGAACCAGCGGCTCTACGTCAACCGCGAGGAAGGCTTCATCGGCCTCAACTGGCGGCAACACGAGTTCGTTCAGGAATGCTCGGTGCTCGACAGCGCGCTCTGCCTCATGGGCGACGGCTCGCTCAAGGTCACCAAGGTGGCCGACAAGGTTTTCATGGGCCGCAACATCATCCATTGCGCGATCATCCCGGCTGACGGGGACAAGAATTTCTATACGATGGTCTACCAGGATGGTGCGTCGGGGAAGGCGTTCGCCAAGCGCTTCCAAATCGGCGGACTTTCGCGCGACAAACTTTATCCGCTGGTACCGAGCGAAGGCTCGAAGGTGCTCTACCTCGACGTGAGTCCGACCGAGAAAGCGATGCCGCAGAAGCTGCACATCTCGCTCGACGGCCGCGGGGGTGCGCGCGTGCGCGAGCTCGACTTCGACCTCGCGCCGGTGCCCGTCAGCGGCCGCAGCGCGAAGGGCCTCACGATCACCAAGTGGAATGTGAAAGGCGTGAAGCGGATCGGATGAGTGGGCGTTTGGGCGCTGCGGCCTGGGCTAGAGCCGGTCAGCCGCTTCGGTTCCACGTTAGCCTGAATTGAGTTTGGCCGCGCCGAAGAGGAGGTCGAAGTCGCCGACGGAATCGCAGTTGGAGTCAATTTTGTGGGCGCGGCCAAGCTCGTCCGCACCGCAGATTGGGTCCTTCGTGGGTTGGCCCAGCAGCCACGAAAAATTTCACGGACTCAAGTGCATCACAAATTTGGAACAATGGTTTTTCGTAGTTGCCAAAGACAGCGCTTCTGAGCGTCTACTAACCGCTCTCTGCGACGAATACCAATGACTTTTTTGGCTAAAATGGTTCCAAGGCGATTTTCGATTATTCTCACTTTTTTTGTGGCCGGATTTTGTCGTGCTCATTCCGTTGTTCCACTTGTGGAAGGGACTTTGCCGGAGGATTTCTTGCCGGATCTTAAAATGATTTTGAGTTCAGCTTTGCGGCAATCGCCGCAAACATTGTCGAACGAAATTTATGTAGCGCAGGCGGAATATACTCGGACGAGTACGGCGGCGCAGCGTTTGCCGAGTGTGAGCTCTAGCGCCTCCTTCGCTTTGAGCCGGATTACGACTGAAATTCCTGCCCCCGCCGGTGGTTTTCGCCCTGGGCAACCCACCACCAACGAAGACACTGCTTACGGTCCGTACTACGGAGTTTCGCTCTCCCAAAATCTTTTCACTTGGTATCAAGTAACGAACCAGATCAAAATTGCGGATATTGGGGTCAGGATCGCGGAGAAAAATTACGCCGGGGCCTACGCGGCGCTCGCCGAAACGATCCGGGGGCAGTACTTAGGGTTAATTTTCCAGAAAGTCGGTCTGCGCAACCAGCGCTTTAGCCTAAATCAGACGGCACGTTTGCTGTCTCTCGACGAGGAGCGTTTACGGACGGGGAGTTTGGCCCCGGCCGAATTGATTCAACCGCGTGCTGGCTATGCGACTGCACGTTTGGCCATGGCGCGCTCCGAGGCGCTTTATGCTTCTTCATTACGTCGGCTCGCACGTCTCGCTGGTCTTGGAACGATCAACGAGGCGGCTATCCCGCTGGAGGTCCCGAAGTGGTCCGCAGCACCCGAAGCTCCTGCTTCGTTGGCGGCGTTGTTTAAGCGCGATGGGGTTGAGATCACGTTTCAGGGCCAGGTTAATGCCCTGCGCCTGAAGGAGGCTGACTTGAATTATAAAAATACCAGCACGCGTTTGCTCCCTCGCTTTGCAATTTCCGCCAATGTATCCAAGTACAATAGCCAGACGGTAACGGCCACGACAATTACGCAGCAGGCGGCGGTTTCCACCTCGGCCTCGATCGGCGGCTCTTGGACGATTTTCGATGGTTTCGCCACTCGCGCCGCCAAGCGCGGCGTACTCGCGGGCAAGCGCTTGATTGAGCAGCAGCAAAAAAATCTCGCCGCTCAGATCGCCGACCAGCTTGAAACCCTAGTCCAGTTCATCGATTTTGCAGCGCAGACTTTGGAAATGACGGAAACCATCCGCGTCAGTTATGTGGTGAACGTAGACCGCGTGCGTGATGAGTTTAAGCGGGGCAGCGTGACGGAAGACGCAGTTACCACTAGCCTCATGCAACTTTACACGCAAGATGCGGCGGTAGTCTCGGCTCGGATGGAGCTTATGAACCGTTGGTGCGAACTTGTTTCCCTCGTCGGTGTCGACCCAGTCTTGAATCAACTCCCCGCCCGGTATGCCCACTAAAACTGATCGTTCCAATTTAGGCCTTAAACTTGGACTGCTCCTTCTGCTTTCGCTTGGTTTGGGCGGATATTTTGTTCTAACGGGGCGCGCGACGGCTAAGGTTGCTATTGTGACCAAAGGCCGAGCCGTCAATTCCGTGCCGGGCACTCTTGTAATCAGGGCAGAATATGAGCAACCGCTTGTGAGTGAAATCGCCGGCCGGGTCATTGAGAAAGACTTTAATCTCGACCCCGGTAAGCAGGTGAAAAAGGGCGATGTATTATGCCGCATCGATAGAACCGATACTCAAATTGAAATCGAGAATATCGAAAGCGAAGAGAGCGCCTTGAAACGCCGCATCGAAGTCGGCTCGCTCACAGAGCTCGAGCGTCAAACGGCTCGTGAGGCCCTGGACCAATATGAACGCATGTATAAACTCGGGAGCGTCTCTGAAGCCGATATCATTAAACAAAGGCGCGCTTACAAGGCCATGGAAATTAAGGTCGAAAACGACAAGATATCCAGCCAGGCCTCGTTAAGCAGTTACATTAATCAGCTTAAAGTGAAACGCCGTATCGTCGAGAAAATGACAATCACGGCGCAGTTTGACGGCGTGGTTTCTGCGGTCTTTGTACATCCTGGTGCCTTGATCAACGCGAACACCTCCTTGGCGACTCTGATCACCATCAACCGCGTCGTTGAAGCGAAGATCAGCCAAGAAAACTTCGCTGGTATCGCGCTCGGTCAAAACGCTATCGTGCGTTTCCTTGGCCACGAAGAGGACATTTTCGACGCCAAGATCGTCAAGATTATGCCAACCGCCGAAGCCGACACCCAACGCTATATTGTGCATCTTGATGTGAACGTTAAGGGCCGTAACGAACTGCTCGTACCCGGTCTAACCGGTGAAGCCAGCATTGTGGTGGGCGAGCGCGATGCCGAAGCCCTTGTGCCGCGCCGCGCGGTTTTTGGTAATGGTATCTACGTCGTCGAGGACGGTCGCGTGAAACGTCGCAAAGTGGAGCTTGGTTACGTCAGCCTCAACATCGTGGAAGTCATCAAAGGCCTAAAAGCCGGTGAATTGGTTATAGTGGAAGACGTCGACAAATACCGCGAAGGCGACCGCGTGAACACCGAGGTCGTAAAATAATCAACCCCGACTTAGTAGCTTTGCAGTTTCCTGTCTTGATGTCGCCAAATCTTCGCATCGCCCTCCGTTTCCTTACAGCGAAGAAGCGCGCCATGCTCATGAGCCTCTCTTGCACCGTGCTCGGCGTAGGTCTGTTTGTGCTCACGCAGGCCACAACGCGTGGCTTTGAGGAATTCTTTATCAAGACAATCCTCGGAACCGACGGCGCGATGCGGGTCGAGGATAAGATTCAAGACACGCTGCGTCAGATGACGGCCGGTGGTGGCTCGGATTTTCAAATCAGCCAACGCCAAGGGCTAAAATACATCGAAGGCATAGAAGAGCCGAAACTTATCATTAACGCGCTAAAGGATTTTTCCAATGTTTCGGGCGCCGCGCCGGTGTTGCGTGGATCGGTCTTGGTGCGCGCCGATTTCAAAAATGAATCGGCGCAGGTATTTGGCATTCACTTAGAGGATCAACTAAAAGTCTCAGATCTCGGGCGCCAGATCGTGCAGGGTGACGTCGCGACTTTCCGCGAGCAGCCCGCCGGTGCACTCATGGGTCGGGTGTTGGCCGACCGTTTACAACTTTCTACGGGCAGTTCCTTCATTCTCGAAGCGCAAGGTCAGCGCCTGCGCTACAGCGTAAGCGCCATTTACGAAACGGGCGTGGCTGATATAGATAAGATGCGCGTCTATGTCCACATGAGCGAGGCGCGTTCGCTGCTGAAGAAGCCCAGCGGAGTCTCGTTCGTGCAAGTGAACTTGTTTGAGAAAGATCGCGCCCCGCAAAACGCCATGCAAATACAAGAGGTGCTCAAGCATAGCGCGAAGCCTTGGCAGGAACGTGAGAAATCATGGCTCTCAACTTTTCGCGCGCTGCGGATTTCGTCCGCGATCACTGTCTCGGTGTTTACACTGATTGCTGGTTTGGCGATGTTTAATACATTGGCCATGATAGTCCTCGAAAAGACAAAAGACATCGCAATCCTCCGATCGATGGGCTATGAGCGTCGTGACATTACGCAAATATTCCTCTGGCAGGCGGGCATCGTGTTGACGATTGGAGCTATCCTAGGATGCATCGTGGGGGCCTTGTCTACGCTCGGAGTTTCCCATATGCCGCTGCCCATCAGTGGCATATTCAAGACGGAGACATTCGTGGTTTCGTGGAATGGTTGGCACTACGTGGAGGCGATCACGACGGCAGCGTTGATGGTTATGATCGCTAGTTTGATTCCTGCGCGGCGCGCTGCGAGGTTAGAGCCCGGCGACATCGTTCGTGGAACTGCTCAATAATTACTCTTTCTGCTATGGCTTTTACAAATGAGCTAGCGCTTCGATGCGACGGATTGCACCGGTATCTCGGACAGGATGATGCTCGGGTTCATGTTTTGAAGGGTGTATCGTTTGAAGCGCGCCGCGGCGAAGTCTATGCGATAGTTGGCCCATCGGGGTGCGGTAAATCGACGTTGCTTTACTTGCTTGGCTTATTGGATCGCCCGGACGGCGGAGAGATTGAGATTAATGGACAATTGATGTCCACGTCCGACGATATCGCTAGGACTGCCGCCCGATGTGAACATATCGGGTTCGTTTTTCAGTTTCACTTTTTGATGTTGGAGTTTTCAGCGCTCGACAACGTCATGATGCCAATGCGCAAGCTCGGTCGCTTATCCCAGCAAGAGATGGTGGAGCGCGCCCATTATTTGCTTTCGTCAGTGGGATTGGGCGAGAAAACTCATCGACTGGGCACGCAGTTGTCGGGTGGTGAACAACAGCGTGTTGCTGTCGCTCGGGCCCTCGCAAATCAGCCGTCAATTATTTTAGCTGATGAACCGACGGGAAATCTTGATGTGAAAAACTCAGGTTTGGTTTTCGATCTGTTGACGCGTCTTGCGAAAGAGAATGGACAGGCCGTTGTCCTAGTAACTCATAATCCTGAAATAGCCGCACGTTGCGATTTTACACGGCCGATGCGCGACGGTCTTTTTGCTTAAAGCTAATTGGCGGCAAGTGCTCATGGTTCTAGTTTAGGAGAATACCCTTAGTTCCTGTCTGGTGAGGTGGACCCCGTCCATTGGACAGCGGATCGAGGAAAATAAGTTAATTTAAGGGAGGGGGTGCAGGGGGAGGGGCGAAGCTCCAATGCTGTCCCACTTAGTGACCGAAGGCGTAATGTAAGCAGCATTTTTTCATGGAGTTAAGGCGTTAAAAGCCTGCTCACGATTTGAACCCGGAGGGCGCCTTTGGAGGTCGGACGCCTGATGAACACCGGGCAAACCG
>SXGQ01108658.1_pt1 | contig 11865 bp, 8 predicted proteins | sample 3178371 | NCBI WGS metagenome assembly SXGQ01 (sample SAMN11356859, study PRJNA531348) | freshwater metagenome | isolation source: freshwater sample F1-20 | place: China: Fuxian Lake, Yuxi | collected 2017-12-25 | reverse complement strand
CGCTTTGCGCCCGTGATGCCGCTCGCCCGCGCCGACACCCGCTTTCAACCGATCCATGTCGACGATGTGGCCCAATCTTATACATAGTTCACAATATCGTCAAGCACATATTATGGATATGGTAAAAAATGAAACAAATTTGCCACCTTGGGTTTTGATGCTTATATCAAGAGCAACATCAGACATCAACACAGTTGACGAGTTTTTAAGCTACTATTTAGATAAATAAAAAAATGTCAAAGCTAATAGGTATAGGCTTGCTTTATTTTCAAAAAAAAAAGATACATAAAATCACAAAAAACATTTGTTTTTCCATATTCAATGAAATATCAATGAAATATCAAGAGGTTGCTTAAATGGCTAGAAAGAAAAAAGAAACACTATCAAACTCTCAAATTTTGAACTCTGTTGTTGGTTATTGTCGTGTTTCTACAAGAGAGCAAGCTGATGAGGGTGTATCTTTATCAGCTCAAAAAAGTAGAATTGAACGATTCGTAGAGGATAAAAATTTAAATCTTGTGCAAATCATTATGGAAGAGGGAGTATCAGGATCAACACCTTTGAAAAAAAGAGATGGTGCTAAAAAGCTAATCGAAATACTACAACAAAACAAAGCTAAAATGGTAGTTGCTACAAAGCTAGATCGTTTGTTTCGTGATGCCTTAGACTGCTTAACTACACTCAAAGAGTGGGAAGATATGGGTGTGAAAATATTCTTTTTAGATATGGGGATAGATTTCACAACTGCAACAGGCAAAGCCTTTCTTACCACATCTGCATCCTTTGCAGAACTTGAAAGAAACTTAATTAGTGAAAGAACTAAGGATGGTTTAGAACAAGTCAAAAAAGAAGGGATTAGACTTGGTGGTGAATCTTGGGGTTGGAAAAGAATAGACTCTATTGATGGCAAGGGGCGATTTAGACAAGTAGTGATCATGGAGGAGTTGGAGGTAATCCAAAGAATAAAGGGTTTGCGAAGCGAGGGCTATACATATCAATTGATTTGTGATACACTTAGTGCTGATGGTGTTAAAACCAAAAAAGGGGGTAAGTGGTGGCCAATGACAGTCAAAAAAATATGTGAAATGGATTTGTCATTCTTAGATAATATCGATGAAATTGATGAGGAATGATTTGATCTAAAATTACCATCAAAAATCAAATCAAAAAACAATAAAAAATATTTGACAATTTTACAAAAATAGGTATATCTATTTCCTATCCACGCTTGTCGGGACACAAGTTTTTCATCACTTTCTAAGCAGTGATTGGGTAAAAGCTTAGAGTTTGGGCTTGTAGCTCAGTTGGTTAGAGCATAGGTCTCATAAACCTGTGGTCACAGGTTCAAGTCCTGTCGGGCCCATTAAAATTTGAGCAAAATAAACACTTGTCTAATATCTTGGAGAGATGTCTGAGTGGTTTAAAGAATCGGTCTTGAAAATCGACATAGAGAAATCTATCGTGGGTTCGAATCCCACTCTCTCCTTTTTACAATCTTTGTACAAGTTTTGAGTTCACAATATTAGAAACAACAAAAAGCTAATCCCTAAAAAAACAAATAATTTGAAATAACTATTGACATTTCACTAAAAATGACTATAAACAACATTCAAGTTGAATACTTGTCTATTTAAGGTCTAGGCGAGTTGCTCCATGCTTTGGGAGTCAGCATTTCAACCTATGACTCTCATTCTAAAAAAAAACAAAAAAACAATATTAGTTTCAATATTGTTCAATTAACACCACCTACACAAAGGGAAAAAAAATGGCTGAAAGTAAAGTCAAAAGCAATATTGTTCTAGCAGAAAAGCTAAGTGGCATTGATGATCAAATTGCATCTCTCAAAAAAGAAGCATTGGCATCAGATAAAGGTAATATGGCAGCTAATAGAAGATTTCGTAAAGTTGCACAAGATTTGAAACACCTATTGACATCTCTTAGAGAGGATGCTTTGGCACAAAGACCAACATCTGAGGATTCAAAGTAATTTAACATATTATCCTATTTCTATTAAATCCATATTTCAAATGTATATCAAATCAATATCCAAAGGTCTTTGAGAATAGACTAGTAAAAGCAAAAAAACAAGAAAAGCATAAACTATTCAATACAAAACAAAAAATCTTTTTCACTTTATTGTTGAAAAAGTTTTTCTTTTATTTTAAACTAAATTTTGAAAACATGAAGATTTAAAAGTTTTTTTACAATGCTTTGACATTGATATTTTGAAAGGTGATTCACATGACTCGCACAAACAAAAAAAGAAGAGGAACTAAAGGTATAGGGGCAATTAGCTATGCTTTCGGTTCTAGAACATCTCCCCCTATCGCACTCGACCCATCTCTTAAAACTCTTGTTGAAGATTTGAGTAAAGTACCAGTGTCATATCAAAAGGTTGCTGATATGATTTTTGGTAATGAAATCGCTATTGTCAAAAGAGCAAAAGCTATTCTTAATGAAACTTGCCCAAGTATCAATACAAATGCTGCAACCATTTTGTTTAATGAACAACAAATGCTTGGTGCTGACTCAACAGGTGCTGCTATTGTTAGACCATGCTTGAATATTGGTATGGGTAGCACTTATAATTATCTATCACCTGAAGGACAAATGATACAAGGTAGTGAAATGCTTTTCACTGTTCGTATCCCATTTGTACCTAATCAAAATGCTATGTTCACAATAGAAGCCGATGCAGTGATTGGTACTCCTACTAGCAATGTCATTGATCTTGGATTCAATACACCTAATGTATTGGATGTTCCAGTTCAAAGTGTTGAATCTATTCGATTTGTTTTAAATGCACCTACATCCTTTTTGGCAATCAATGATACAAGTGTTGCAAAAGGGGTTGCACTTGATGAAAATGAAATGGGCTTTTTCAAGTACCTACTTATGAATTCCCAAAATATTGACATTCCAAATGTTTTCTATGAAGAAGGCTCTGGTTTATTACCTGGTAGTAAATTCATGGACATTTTAGTTGATGCTTTGGCAATGGCTATTGGTGAAGTTGTTGCTTTGGAAGAAATATTAAGTTTAGATAGCTTACTAAACTCTGATCCATCAGCCCCAAAGATCTATGTTACTCAAGCTAATGATTCAATATTCCAAAATCCAACAGGTATCGTATTATCTCGTAAGGATTATCTTGTTAAGGGTAGAGAAGCATTGCTTGTTGCATCTATGCTCCCCGAAGCACATGTGATTTATCAATTAGTTGATATTTTCACAAGAGATATTTTCAACCAAATTAGTGCTGGTGTTGAAGTTATCATTTCTACAATCAAAAACATTGCTAGAGACCCCTCAAAGTCATATATGGACATTGGTAATATTATCACTGAACTTGTTTTAGATGAAAAAATCCCAGATGTTAGTATTCTTTCTATTGGACAAGAACAACAAATATGGACTAGCAACAATTTTGTTAAATTATTGGCTGCTAAAGCTGTTAAAGCACAACAAGAAGGTATTCAAATACCTAGTGTAGCTATTCAAAGTTTTAGTGCATCCAATGGTGCTGCAATAGATCCTAATTCTATTGGTAATGTTTTCATGGACTCCTTACATTGTGTTGATTGTCAAATTGAAGGTGCTGCTTCGAATCTATCATCGATTGCAGCTATTCCTTTAGATCAATTGCCTAGTGTAATGGATACCTTGCAAGACAATTTCCAAGTTGGTTTAACACAATCTATTAGTGATGGTTTGACATACAATCTCAATGTCTTTGGTTTATCTATCCTTGCTCAAAGAGCATTAGCTGAATTGAATAGCATTAAACCAGCAGTAGAATCAGTTTTGTTATCTATCGACTTTAGTCAAGGTCCTGTTGATCTATCACTACAAGTTCCTAATGTTTTAGCAACAATAGATGCCCTCATTTATGGCCCTTGTGTTCCAGTTCAAGAATTGATTTTTAGAAAGAGTCATGAAGTTGAAGCTAGTGCAGAGGCAGCAGCAGTTGCAATTGATCAAGCACAAGAACTTTCTACAAGTGCTGATGCCGAGAGCCAAGCACAAGTTGAGGCTCAATTAGATATAGCAGATGCTAAGACTGTTGAAGCAACTGATGGCTTGAATCAAGTAATCAATCAAACATCCACTGCTAAAGAAGGTTTGAATCAAGCCATTGATGCTATTAAAGCATCAAATATGCCTGAGGATGCGAAAAATGTTGCTGTAGAGAAAGCAAAAGCAGTAGTTGAAATCAATGACAAGATGCGATCTGCTGCTGAAAAAGCAAAGAGAAATGCAGAACAATTGAAAAACCAAAAGAACAAGTTGAAGGATTTCAATAAGAAAGCATCAGCAATGAGAGCAGGTAATTCTATTGCTGGCACTGTTTTCAAACTATTTGTTGGTGGTGCTTTGACCTATGGCACATATCATTATTTTTTCAAGAAAAAAAGCAAATGGTAAAATAACATAAAATACCATACTATAATTTCTAATTATCATTTTAAATCATGAAATATCAAAAAATCTAAAAAGCCATAATACAAAAAACTTTTATCACTCATCAAAACTATCATTTATATTTTTGTTTTGTTTCTTTTTATCTTATCATGTATTTGTGCATAACAAAATAAGAATAAGCAATTTCAAAAAAAATAAGAGGTGATTTATGTTATACAACAAGCAATTAAAAGGCATTAGCAATAGCATCAAAAAAAACCAACCCCTACCAAAATTAAATATAGATTCTAATCTTCAAGCTTTTGTGGATGATCTTAAAGCAATCCCATTTTCCTATAATACCTTGAATGATTTCCTCTTTGAATATGGCACTGATGTTGTTGATCGTTCTCAAGAAATTTTCAATGGTATGACTCAAAACACCTTTTCTATTTTAAACTCATACTCATTCAATCCAAAACAAATTATTCGCATAGATCCTACAAACAATCAACCAATTTGTAGACCTTGTTTGAATGTTTTTTCAAAGGCTTATTTTACATATTTCAAAACAAATGAAGAGGTACTCAAGGTTTCTGAATCCTTGTTTCAATATGTAATTCCATTCAAAGAACCAATACCTGATTTTATAAATGAAATTGGCGAGATAGATATTTTTTTCAAAAGCGACAATCCAACACATAACGATGAAAAATTTATTGTTTTACATGATTATCACCCCCAAATACACCCTTTTGTAAAGGATTTTAATGGTAATTATGTTTTAAATATGAATTCTATCGATTTTGATGAAATATTTTATGAGGAAGGAAAAGCATTACTTGTAGGTAGTAGCCTATCTGAGGCATTTGCAAATGCAATATCTATCGCAGTTGGCGAGTATTTAGTGGCAGAACAAAGCATGAAAATGCTAGACTTGATTACCCAAAATCAAGACCTTGAATTCTCTTTAGCACTTGAAGAAACAACTAATATTGCATCTAAGGTGGCTAATGGTAAAGAAAATTTGAGCATAGACACTTGCGAGGAATTGGGTAAATCAGCATTGATTGGTGTATCCTTTTTGAAAGAGAATACGATCCCTTATATCGTGTCTGATTTTTGTGAGAAAATGTTCAAAAGTAATTTGATTTTACCATTACAAAGTCTAATACAAGGATTAGTTTCTAACAAGGCAATACATAGTAAAACACCAATCAATATCTCAAGTATGGGTGAATTAAGAAAAAACAATTATTCCTTTACAAACATAACACAAGATTCGGATGGCTTTCTTATGGATGTTTCATTCCTATGGGATATACAAAAGTTTTTTGAAATACAAAGTGAAGCTTTGTTAAGAGATGCTTTAATCCCAATGGAAGATACAACATTAGGTATATCTCATGTCTTTGAACTAGAACAAAATGGTGATATAACATTCCTAATGGGGAATGATGCCAATACTAATATCGAAATTAAATATAGTCAAATACCCTTTGAAAACAAATATAAGATTGTTGGATTGGAGTATAGACTTAGTGGTAGCGATAACACCATCCCTAAGGTGAATGATTTGAATTTATTGAGCAATCTAGTTCTAGAGAAACAAGAGGGGGGCTTTTTAGCTGAAATGTTCACAATAGCCCTTTATGATAACTTTAAAAACAATCTCGACATCTCATTTAGTGATGCACTTATATATAATTTAAATGTGTTTGGATTGAATGCTATTGCAGAGCAAGCAAGAATCAAGATGGAGGATGTTGCAAATGATTTGAATTCCTTTGACATATATCCAGAAAAAGATGTTGGTGATGTTATCATGCAACCTACTCAAGAACTATTACATGACATTGAAAAAGACATAGAAATTGTTGACCAAGCTACCACACAAATAGCAACAGATACTGAAATCATCACAGAAATGCAAGTCAAAGAATTAGGTACACCATACTCCAAAGATGACTACAAAATAGATCAAGGTATCATACCACCTAAAGATAATTTGGAAACTATAGATATTGTAGATATTAGTGAAAAGGGTGTAGAAAAGTTCGATCAAAAAATATTTGATGAATCCTATAATCGCATCAATCAAAATGCTCAAGTTATTGATAAAAAATTGGATCAAATAGACAAGTCTATTGGTAATGCTGAAAATGAACTAGCAAAAGCTAAGGAAGATGCAATCACATTACTACAATCTACAAGTGGTGATACCAAAGCTAAAAAACCTTCGAAATTAGATAGAAATAGATTGCTAGAAAAATTTGAAAGCATTGAAAATGATCTAGCTAGATTACGACAAGCTGGACAGAAAACAAGAGATAACTTAGGTCAATTAGTTCCAGATGATCGCTTGATGAGTAAACTAGATAAATTTAGAATTAGCAAAATAACCAAAAAAATGGAAAGTGCTAATATTGCAAAAGTCTTTTTAAAGTTTTTAGCAGGTACTAGTCTTGTTTTGGGATCATATTATTTGTTCTTTCGCCCCAAAAAACAAATAGACCAAACTACTCATTGGGATAGGTAAGGTAATCAATAATGGTTTCCCCAACAAAAAACATGACAATTTAATATGAAAGATATCAACCCTTTGATTTGGATTTTACAAAATGAGTGAAAAATTGAATTTAAGTCGAGCATTTCAAAGCAAATTCATGAATTGGCTAATGCTATCAATTAAAAAAAATGAACAAAATAAAACTAACATCTATATATCTCTTTATTTGAGTGCTATATCAATGGCTTGGTATTTTTTAGTGAAACCAAGTAAGCTAGAATATATGCTTGATTTGATGGGTTGTGAATCCTCGAATCTCAAAGATAAAATGATTGAGATGAGTCAAAAGGATTTAACAAAAGTTTTTTCAAAATACAATTTAAAGCAAGATGAATACATCTACCATTTGTATTTTTTCAATACATTTCGCACAATATTTTTTGATACACATTTAGATACTTTAAATTGGTATCTATGGCAAAAATCAATCGATGAAAAAACACCTATAGAAGAGTCAATATCCATTTTTGATGACTTTTCAAATTTCATACATAGCTATGTTTTTATAGACATCTCTAAAAATGGATATGTTTCAAAGCAATCATTTCTATCCAATAAAGCATACCAAAAGGATATCATGGTATTCAATGATGAATCGGCTACTTTATCATTTGTTTTTTTTACAAAACTCATAGATTCAAGACAATTGTTTTCCTTCGAAAAAAAACTTGATGTTGATATACAATCTTATGAACAAGATGTCTATTTCAAAGAATATATGGATAGGTATGTAGGTAAAGACGATTTAAAAAAGGCTAATTTATTTATTGAATTGAGTTCAGGCTATATAGATAAGCTATTTAGGGGAGGGCATAACAAAAAAAACTTTCCAACATTTCAAAAATATCAAAGTGATCTTGTGCGAGTAGATGACATAAAAATGTTGAATCTTATTTATTGCTTTGTTCAACTTGTGAATGGGTATTGCAGTGTTGAAGATATTTATTTTTCAAAGGAATATCAAACAAGCATAAATGCAAGTAAAATGTTAAACTCTGATAACAATCGTATATTGATTGGCACTTTGGTAGGTCTTAGCTTATTTATATTTGTAATGAACAAATATGGTAAATAGTAAATTAGTAAAGGAAAAAAAATGATTGTGGCATTCGATTTTGATGATACATTAGTTAAATACAAATATAGTGGTCTTGATTGGGATATTGATTATACTTTATTTAGAATGATTAGACACCTATGCTCTAGAGGTGATAAGGTAATTATCGTTACTGCTCGTTGTCCTTTAACTAGCAAGCATATATATAGACATTGTAGTTGTAGAAATCATAACAAGCTAGAACAATTCACACTCAAAAATCTACACCCTAAAGTGTTCCCAAGAGTTGAAGATATTATTAGCTATCATGCACCATTCATATACCCAAGTTCAGATATTTATTATACTGATAGAGATTTGAAAGGTGATTTGTTATCAAAGCTAAATGTAGATGTTTTGATTGATGATAACGAACTGCAAAGAGATGATGCTGAATCCTTAGACATTATTTCATTTCACCCAAATGAAAAGCATGAAATCATAAAATGCCTAAACCTAAAAAACTTTTTCAAAAGAAACATAGAATAAAAATCAAGGTGTGTACACATAATTCTCTACATCTTGTCTTTCAGCATTTGACATATTTGTAATCCCCCAATTTGTTTTGATTGTATTTAATCCAGTGTTTGCAATCGTAGAAGCACCAAATGTTTGAACTTGACCATGCTGAAAGTTTTTAGTTAATGGTAGTGTTGTTGCTAAATCTCTTACATTTTGTGCCCAAGAGATATAAGGTGCTACAAAATGCTCAAACACATTGGTCAATGCCCCACCACTTGGTGTATATGGAACACTTATCGCATATTTGAAAAAATGTGCATACTCTCCACTATCTAGCAAGCTAGCACCACTTGAATAAAATTGATTTAGTGTAAGTGTTGGATTATATGTAAGTATTGCATTTTCTGTATTATCTACAAAAGTAGTTCCAAATGTATTGGCCTCAGCGATCCCCCTCTCAATCGCTGCACAATAATACATTATCAATCTTCTAAAAACTTTTCTATCATTAGCCTTTACATTGCCTGTGTATATATAATTAAATGGTGGTACAAGAAGACCACCTTGATAGCCGGATGAATACAAATTGTCCATTGTGCCCCATGTAGTTGACACATTAGAGTCATTTGATAATGTATTTATTCTTCTTTTGATTGCTACATATTCAGGAAAATTCATAAAAATAGGAACAATGGGGATATCCCAAGAATTAGCTAGTCCTAATGGATTGTAATTGAATATAGACATGAAATAATTACCAAAACAACCATATGTTGTATCCTTTCTAGCAGTTCTATCAAAATATGTACTAACACCTCTTCTTAGCCAACTAGTATCAAACAAGGTGTCAATGAAAGCGATTGGATTTTTCGTAGGATTATCACTTTTCAATTTTCTTGCCATAATTGGCCAAATACTCAAAAATTGAAATGGGTGTATCATGCCACCATTTGAAAAAGCATTTGAAAATAAGTTAGTATAAACAATATAAATAGGCTGTTGAACACTTGCACCTTGTGTGCAATCATAATAGCCATCATTTTGTCTCTCTAATGCTATTGTTGGATTTGCAGATGTGAGATGCACTCCATAGGTGCTTGTACAAAAATTGCCAATTTCATTATTAAGATTTGACGATGCAGCACCTACACCAAAATGTATAAATGCACATCCTATTGCATTGTTTTTATCAATCGATCCACCACCACTAGGTGTGTATACAGTATCATCAAAATCTAATGCAAACTCATAGGATGGGGCTATTGTAATATCTGTGCCATTCAATCTAGCAAACAAAGATCCAAATTCAGGGTAATCAGCTTGTATAGTATTTGCATTTGCATTATTGTAAAAATTTGGAAACAACATCGCAAGCATCATCCCTATATCATGTGCATTGAAGGTATAACCATCTATTGCATATGTGGAATATGTATATTGTCCACCCATGAAATTTCTTGTGTAAAAGCTAAAGAAAATATCATTGTTCCATTGAGCATTGCCACCAGCACCACCTATAATTGGTACATTGACATTTTTTAAACCAGCGATACCATCACTAATTGTTATGGTATTGCCTACAATATTTATATTAAATGCTGTCATTTTATCCCCCCTTTTTAGATGCTTCTTTTAAAACCTATTGACAACATTTTAATATATGTAAAAAAACTTTTACAATAAAAAACAAACAAGTAATCAAATATCTTATTTTTTACTAACAAGCATACCATCAATCAAATGTGTATTATATTTTTTAGCATAATCATAAATATGTCCAACCTTGTCCCAATCAATGAATCTAACAATTTTTGTTAGCCAATCCTTTCTTTGACCTAAGTAATCAAGATAATAAGCATGCTCCCACAAATCTACACAAAGTATTGGTTGGTGTAATCGCATAAATGGTGTTCCATGATTTTGTGTAGAATAACATTCAAGTTGAGAATTGTTTTTCAATGCGAGCCAACTCCAACCTGAGCCAAATCTACTCATACCTTGTTCAATAATTTCTCTTTCCATTTGCTTTTGTGAAATACCAATCCTATCAAAAAAATTAGATTGTCTAGATGGATTAGGTGATAAAATATACCAAAATAATGTATGGCAAAAATGACCACCCATATTGTTCAAATACTTTTGTTTATCTTCCTCAGAGTTCAAATAGAATGATGTATTTTTTAAAACTTGTGATGCTGGAATATCAACTAATTCAGGGTATTCTGCAAGCATTTCATTCAAATTATTAACATATCTTTTGTGTAGCATATCCCAATGCACAAACATAGCTTTCTCCGAAACATAGGGCTCGAATGCATCAAATTCCCATTTAGGTTCGTGTGCAACAAATATTTTTTTAGTAGCTGTCATGCTGTACTCCATTTATTTTCAATGTGTATTGGATTGGTATATATTGTGTTGAGTAATCAAAACTAGCATTTCTTTTAGTTTTGAATACTAATGGGTTTATCAAGGATTCAATACCCTCATAGCTTTTAGGTATTTTGAACTCACCTATCGGACAATCATCTGCTATGTTCAAATCCTTTAACATTTTACATTTATATGTTCCACTATTTGTTGCCTCAATTATATGGCAACGAATAATATAACAATCTTCTTTTTCTTCAATTACATCATCTAGCATCATCCAAGATGCAATCTCTAATATAATCTCATTTTTGAGTGCTATTTTTATAGACTCTCTTGAAATATGAATTTTAGGCATGAACAAAATAATATAGTCCACGATTTTGTCAATCATCTCTTGAAATGCAACATCAACAAAAATATTAGTATTTTTAGATGTACTTTCCTTACAACAATCCTTAATATCCTCTACTATAAAAGCATAGTCTATTTCAGGATTTTTTCTTGTATCCTTTGAATTGGATTTAGTATATGTATAATCCTTTAAAATTGTACTAAAGTGTGAAATCATATCATCCAAGCCTTTGTATGCCATACCAGACTCTAAAAATATTGGTGTTCCATATGCCATACCTAAGTCTGACACTACAACCTTAGACATATCCCTTTTTTTGACATCCTTAAACAATGGTGATAAATCGAATTCTCTATATGCTAAATTGTTAGGGTGTATATCCACAAGTGCTATACCTTTATCTAAAAGTTTTTTTTGTAAATCTATTACATTACTAATACTAGAACTACTAGCCACCTTTGGTAGCTTTATTTTCATCTTTGAAACTTGTTTCTTGATATGCCCTGACATCATTGAATAAACAACTGAAATATCTATCATTGATAGATTCTTTCTTTTATTCATTGTTCTAGCTATTTCATTCTCAATCTTTTCCATTGGCACAATGAAATT
>SXGQ01104100.1_pt1 | contig 11865 bp, 10 predicted proteins | sample 3178371 | NCBI WGS metagenome assembly SXGQ01 (sample SAMN11356859, study PRJNA531348) | freshwater metagenome | isolation source: freshwater sample F1-20 | place: China: Fuxian Lake, Yuxi | collected 2017-12-25 | reverse complement strand
TTCAGCGTGGGCAATTTGTATACTTGAGGTACTGTGGAAAGTCTGGTGCGTTTGGTTGTGCTGATGGCGTTGGTTGCCACCTTGATTATTATGGGTGGCTGCGCGCTATTGTGGGCAGCTGTGCTGCGGCGCAAGTTTCCCTACCTTTCGGCGCGCTGGTGGTTGCTGTGGACTCCCCTGCTGTTTGGCCTCTCGTTTATGCTGGCACTGGTGTTGCTGAATGCGATGGTTTACTTCAACGGCTGAACGCGCTTGCGCAAGTGGGCGCACGCCGGAGTGCTAGCTGTCAAATTGGCAGAATGTAGCGCGCGGCAGCTGGAGGCGTAGCGCCACCAGCTTTGCGCGCAAGTGCAACAGCCGCACGAACAATGCGCAGCCGTAAGCCTAGGTGCAAATAAAGTTCAGATATCGACGGAGTACAGCGAGCGTGCGCTGTCCACGCTAGTGAACATAGGAATTATATTTGGTATCAGCCATCAAACATCGCTTTGCAATGCGGTTGATATTAAACTTCGGTGTAGATGGCGTGCTGGTGCCAGATCTGGCGCTGTTGGCAGGAGTGCTTGGGCGGTGAAACCAATGCTATGCGGCGGAGAGTGGTAAGGCTGGACCAGCTGCCGGCAGAGTGCGGTGAAAGTTTGACTATTAGTTGCGTTGTGTAGAAGTTGTGCAATCTGCATTGGTTATGCGGATCCAGCTCCTTTGAATTCGGACCAATGTGGTAGTTGCCTACCAGACAATGTACGGGTGCGGGTCAGCGCCTTTGTCTGCTTGACATGGGCGATGTGAACATGTACTATATGGGAATGGATCAGAGCTCAAGTGTCTTTCGCATCGGGCATCCTAAGTTTGCTTCGGGTGTTTCCAACTTCTGGGCCTGCGAGGGACGGAAGACATGAGCCTTTCACGGGAGCACTTCCAGAAGATCTTGGATGCTCACATCACTAAGGGCGTCGTGGGAGCATCGCTCGCCATCACGATGCGTGGCGCTGACATGGTTCTGGTAACTTCGGGTCTTGCCGACAAGTTTAAGAAAGTGCCGATGCGGCCGGATCACACATTCCGGATTGCCAGTTGCACGAAGACCTTCATCGCAACGGGTCTGCACCTACTCGTCGAGGCGGGCAAGATCGATTTCGATGAGCCAATTACGCGCTGGTTCCCCGACCTTCCAAATGCCGACAAGATGCCGGTACGCATCCTCCTCAACCACCGCAGCGGTCTACCTGATTTCGAGACTGCAATGCCAATGATTTCCGACAAGGTCTGGATAGCCGAGGAAATCGTCGACTTCGCCTTCAAGCATGGGACCCAGTTGGCGCCTTGGCACGGCATGTCTTACTCAAACACTGGCTATGTTCTTGCCGGCATAATCATAAGCCGGGAAACCGGCCAGCCTTATTCCGATCATCTGCGCAAGCAAATATTCGGTCCTCTTGGCATGTGCGACACGTGGGTGGGAACCCATGAGGCTTTCCCGATCGAGCAGGAGGCCCGTGGCTACATGCATGTCGACGCCGAGGGCACGCCGCAATGGGATATTCAAGGCGCTGGTGATCCAATCGACGGTGTCTGGGACTCCACTGAATGGTTCCCTATGTCGGGCGCCAATGCGGCTGGCGATATGGTGTCAACGCCGAAGGACGTGGTGACCTTCCTCAACGCCCTGTTTGACGGCAAAATTTTGGGGCCAGAGCAGCTCCATGAGATGAAGGACAATCTGATGCCCGCCACTTTTCCTGGATCCAATGTGGTCGCACATGGCCATGGCGTTCTTGTCTCCCGCTATGGCGACATCGACGTCAAGGGCCATCTCGGCCAAATTCCGGGTCATTCAAGCCTGATGGGCCGCGACGAAAGGACTGGGGCGACGGCTATGCTCATCCAGAATTCTGGTGCGGCTGACTTCGAGAGCTTTTTTCTCAACGGGATCAACTTGCCGTTTAGCGAGATTTTCCGCGCTGCAAGAGAGGCAGCAGGCTGAGTTATCTAAGTGAGCGTTTCAATTTGGGGTGTGATGGCGCACGGCTGGCGTTGAACTGCCTGTTGACTGGCGGTAGTGACGGCGCAGGCTAACCGGAAAAGCTGGCGGCGGGCACCAAGTAACCCCCCAACTGCCTCCTCTACGAAGAGCCTTTAGAGGGGTCAAATCCGACATGAGCTTGTACAGGTCGGCATTGCGGAGCTTCAGATCCTTCAGCCGCTTGATCTGGTCCAACGTAATGTCTCCACACTACTAACACAGCTTGGCGGCGATCGCGTTTGGTATGGTTCTTTCCTGCCAAGTTCTGATCATCAAAAAAAGACACAATTTAATCAGGACCACTTCAAGGTGTGGACCAGTCTATGGCTGGTGCGGCAGTCTTAAGGATGACATGCCTAGATGTGTGACCATAATAGTTTGTCCTTGGGTAGGTAGAGGGTACTGAGTGGTAACCTTGCGCTTAGCCCGCCATGCGGGCGGTGCCGAATGTAGAAACTGGTCTGTCTTTCTAACTCTGGGGCGAGCCGGTCTGAGGAGCTATAGGCTCTGGCAGTTGCCCATTTGGTGATTATGGCACCGATAAAGCGTTCAGCCCTAACATTTGTCTTAGATGTGAATAGTCTAGAGCTAATGTCGCGGAGACCGAGGTGTTTGTAGATATTGCGCTAGGCAATGGCTTTGTGGCATGAGCCACTATCTATCATGACGCAGGTGCCTGCCAGAATGCTGAAACAATCGACTGCGGCTGCGAGTCCTTCGCTCGCACTTAGTGCCTGTTGGTCGAGGAAGATGTGTGTGAAGATGATATGGGAGACGTCATCGATACTGACGTGAAAATATTTCCGCTCGTCACTTCGGCTCTTGGAATGGACCTTGCGGTCTCCGCTAATGCGACGGTCTACCATTGAAGCACACCAGAGTCTTGATGTCCAGATGGATCAACCGCCTGATTGTGCGCGCAGGTAGGGCCGCACCGGTTTGGGTTGTTCGAGGTGCGAAAGCCAGGACAAGCTGACCTTGTGGAGCACCCAAGTCAAGGTTGCAACGATACCACTGCCGTCAATGTGATAATAACCTCGACCGTTTTTGCGTTAACTTGCCGAGGCGACCAATGCAGGAGCCATGAGCGGTCAAGCATGCTTGGCTTTCCTACCTCCGGTAGTGACTGTTCCAGCGCATCACTATCTTCGAACAAACGTCATAGACGCGTGGCGCCTCTAACGTTGTCCGTCGCAGTGCACTGACAGACTGCGCAATCTCTTCTCGCCGCAGCCTAGGCAAGTGGATATTCTTGGATGACTAAGTCTTGATCCTCCTGTGCATGCCGAGAAAGCGCGCGACGCGGTCAAGGTAGATCTCGGGCTCTTCCCACATGGGCAGATGCGAACTGTTGGGAAATACGGTAATCTCCGAGCACGGAAGCGCATGGTGCATGCGCATTGCGCAGGCGGGCGTAAGCTCGTCATGCTGTCCGCACAATACGAGGGTGGGCGTTCTGATGCGCGGCATCTGGGGAACGCGGTTCCAGTCCTTAAGATTGCCCGTGTAGAGGAACTCGTTTGGTCCCTGCATGGTGCCGTAGACGTCCATGTTCCAATCGTCGAGTGAGGCGTTCACCGATTTTGGCCACACGTCGAGCCGAAGCACATGTCGATAGTTAAGAATGGTGATGGCTGCCATATAGGCGGGGTGTTCGAAATTGTTCTCCGCCTCACAGCGCTGCATCATAGCTACCGTCTCTGGCCCTAGCGCAGCCCGGTGCCGGTTTAGTTCTTCGATCAGATGCGGCATGTCTCCACAGGTGTTAGACAGCACCAGCGACCACAAGTTCTTCTGATATTTCAGCGCATATTCGATGGCGAGCCACCCACCCCAGGAATGGCCAAGGAGATGAATGCGGCCCAACCCCATTGCTTTACGAACGGTGTCAACCTCTTCCACATAGCGCCCTATCGTCCATAGCGCCTTGTCCTTGGGCTTATCCGACCGTCCGCAGCCGAGCTGATCGTAGGTGACAACTCGGAAGCCTCTTTCGACGAGGGCAACCAATGGATCGCGAAGATAATCGCAGGGGAGTCCGGGGCCACCGTTGAGAAGGAACAGCACATCCCGGCCCGTGCCATAGGAGTAGGTCAAGACCTTGTAACGGCCGATCTTGACATTGCCAATCTCTGCGGAGCGGGTCTTTGCCACGGCGGATCTTCGGGTTAGGTTGAAGCGGGCATCGAGGCGGCGGCATTGAAGCGCTGCCACATGTCGCGCAATCCATCGTGCTGAAATGTCATATGTCGGCGTTCGAGCTTTTCGATCCAGTTGTCGGTTACTGAACTAGCTCTTTGCCAGCAATGTCGCATGAATTCTGATTTCTCGGCCGCTCCGGAGTTCACCAGCGAAATTCCCTCGCTAAACCAATCGTCCTCGAGCTGTTCGAAACTTGCGCGGATCGCAGGCATAGTCGCGTGAAAGTCTGCCATGGCGCGGCGGTGCAGCTTCTCATGCTGCCACCAGAGCGATCGCTCCGTGAAGGTCTCGACAGGCAGGGGGCCCATGTCGGGCAATGCTACGCCGAAATAGATAGGCTTAAAGACCGACAGGCAGGTGCCCGAAGTGGCGGTCACCCAAGCCATGCTGCCAGCCTCCGTAGTCTCCATGATCATGGCACCGCAAGCCTGCCAGAAGCGGTTGGGATGGGGCCCGGCATGCATGCAAATGTTCGTACAGACCTCACCCTCGGCCGGATCGTAACCAGCTGGATGCTGTCGGAGCAGATTTGCCATGGTCCTGAGGTCGATGCTACCAACCCGTGACTTGAGCCAATCATAGGTCACCCGCGATCGTTGATGTGCACCCACCGCCGCAACTTTTGAACGGTCCTCAAAATCGCAAGCGAAGTTGGTGCGGTGGCCGCTGTGTTCTTCAACGGTGCAGCGCTGCCAATCCTGGCCGATAGACATAGCATTGGATATTGCGCCTACACCCTTGACCTCACGTATCGCCCAATCGCGCCCCGATGTTTCAATGATTACAGCGGTCCTGCGGTCCGAAACTAGGTAACTCGAATCGAAGTGCGAGTTTCCCCGTAATTCACAATTGCCACCCTGGCCATGGCGGGCGAGCAGCTCCGCGAGGACATCGATCGCTTCAGCGCAGGTCGCGGCCCGCTCCAGCATCAGGCGGAGCAGATCTCCCGTGATGAGACCATCGGTTGTTTCGCCAGTAGTCGAGAAGATCGCCTCGTTGCCGACGGCGAGGCCATGCTCGTTGAGGCCAATCTCTCCCCCCCAAGTCCAGAAGGACTTGTCGAGTACGACTTCATGAGTCTGACGCGCCTGTGGGATGACTACATGGGTGGTGCGCACCATGGCGCCATCCGGGTAGGAACGGCGCGGCAGTCGGACAACAGCCTGAGCTTCGTTTATCTCGCAATCGGCGTTCTTTGCCGCAAAGACCGATCTGGTCTGCGTCGCATCAGGCAGGGCTACGAAACTGTCGCACATGGCGGGACCTTAATTTCTACAGTTGGCATTTTTCTGGTTGCCACTTCTGCGTATGTCACTTATACCATCGCCGCTGCATTTCCGTCAAGAGTCGGCACACGGAATTCCTCGTCCATCACGTCGTAAAATGGCAATCGGCGACTTGGGTTGTGGATATGCGGTGGCTTGGTGGCACCACGCTGCGGCAGATTGACTGCACCTTCGGGCATCTTGTCTGGAAGCGGCAACCCGGTGGGATGTTGTAAGGGCTAGGGATGTCACCCTGCAGCACCGCCGTACGATGACGTTTTACGGTGCCAAGCCGCGGCACCGCGGCAAGCAGGCTCTGCGTATAGGGATGCCGGGGCGTGTTGAAGATCTCGGCGCAGGTTCCGGTCTCCACCACCTGACCTAGATACATCACGGCAATCCGATTGGAAATATGGCGCACCACCGAAAGTTCGTGCGCAATGAAGATCATAGTGAGGCCGTGTGATTGGCGGAGATCCATGAGGAGGTTCAGTACCTGAGCCTGAATCGACACATCGAGGGCGGACACCGCTTCATCGAGAACTAGCATGGTGGGTCTGACGCTCATGGCACGGGCAAGCCCAACTCTTTGGCATTGACCACCACTCAGGGCGCGCGGCGCCAGGCTGGCGATGTTGGGCGCGAGCCCCACCAATCCTAGAAGGCGCTCGATCTCCTCATTGATCCCGCTAGGCTCGGCAATTTTGTGAAAGCGAAGCGCCTCCGCGATGGTCTGTCCGACTGTCATGCGTGGGTTGAGTGCGGAGTAGGGGTTCTGAAACACCATCTGCAGGCTGCGGCGCATAGCTTTGCAGGCATCGGGTGTGGCATCGAACACACTGCGGCCTTTGAACAGAACGTCGCCGCCGGCGGGCTTGTAGAGCCCGAGTATGGTGCGGGCTAGGGTGGTCTTGCCGCTTCCGCTCTCGCCAACCAGCCCCAGAGTCTCCTGAGGAAAGACGTCGAGGCTCACCCTATCGACAGCTCGGGCCAAGACAGCCTGCTTTCTGGTCAGAAGGTCGCCAAATGTGCGCCGCCGCGGGAAAGCAATGACGAGGTCGCGGATTGACAGAATTGGTGTGGGGCTGCTTATCATGGGGCGCCACCCTCCACTAAGTCCTCGGCCTTGAGGCATGCGCTGAAATGACCTGGCTTCACTTCACGAAGGGCGATTTCGCTGATCCAGCACTCGGGTGATGCAAACTTGCACCGTGGAGCGAAGGAGCATCCTGGTGAAAGGCCTGCGAGATTGGGTGGCTGGCCGGAAATTGGAATAAGGCTCTGGGTCTCGGAGTCAATGCGTGGAATAGATTGCAGCAGCCCTAGACTATAGGGGTGGCGGGGCTGGGAGAAAACGTTGGCGGTACTGGCAAGCTCAATGATGCGGCCCGCATACATGACGGCGACCCGGTCGCAGGTTTCCGCCACCACTGCCATATCGTGGGAAACCAGAACCAGTGTCGTGCCGGTGGCTTCCTGCAGTTCCATCAGAAGGGCCAGAATCTGGTCCTGTATGGTTACATCAAGCGCAGTGGTTGGCTCGTCGGCAAGAATTAGTCTTGGTTCTCTGGAAATTGCCATGGAAATCACCGCCCGCTGCAGCATGCCGCCCGACCATTGATGGGGGTACTCATCCACCCGCAATTCCGGACTTGGAATTCCGACACGCCTCAGAAGCTCAATAGCGCGTTGGCGCGCAGCCCGCCCCTGCAGGCGCCCGAGCACTCGTTCGCCCTCAGTGATCTGATCGCCGATTGGCCAGATTGGGTTGAGAGCATTCATCGGATTCTGGAATATCATGGAAATTTCAGCGCCGCGCACCGACTGGATTTCGCGCTCAGAAAGTGACAGGAGGTTGCGACCTGCAAAGTGGATCTCTCCCGACTCGATAAATGCGGGCGGTGAGGGAATTAGGCGCAGGATGGTGCGGCAGAGCACCGATTTCCCGCTACCAGATTCACCCACGATCCCAAGCGTCTCGCCCTCAAAGACTGACAAGGACAAGCGGTTCGCTGCGCGGATCGTCCTGCCACGGTGGCGAAATTCAACGGTCAGATCCTTGATCTCGAGAATTGGGACCTCAGCGGTCGTGCGCCCCGCACGATACGTGACGGCGCTAGATGAGGGCATGCCGGCGCTCGCCAAGTCGTTGAGCAAGTCCATCGCCGATCAGGCAAAGGGCGGTGCCAGTCGCGACTAAAGCGACGCCCGGTAGGGTGCTGATCCACCAAGCCTCCAACATGAAGTCGCGGCCTTCGGCGATCATTGCCCCCCACTCCGGCGTCGGTGGCGCTACTCCTAAGCCGAGAAAACTGAGGCCCGACACAAGCAAGATGTTGAGCACAAAGTCAGACATTGAGAAAACGATCGATGAATTTACCACATTGGGGATGGCGTGGCGAAAAACGATGCGACCTGAGCCATAACCGAGACTGTGGGCAGCAAGTATGTAGTCCTTGTTTCGTTCTATCAGCATCTCTGCTCTGGCAAGCCGCGCATACATTGTCCAGGCAGTGAGAAAGATTGCCAGATAGATATTCTGGATGCCGGGGCCTAGAATGGCCACGATGACGATAATCAGAATCAGGAAGGGAAAGGCAACAGTGACATCCAGTAGCCGCATGAGCAGGCTGTCACACCACCCTCCCCAGTAACCAGCGAGTGCACCCATGACGATCCCGTAGACAAGCGGTACATAGGTGGTAAAAAACCCAAAGGGAAGGTCAATGCGAATTCCGTAGAGAACCCGCGTCAGTACGTCGCGGCCGAAATTGTCGGTACCGAATGGATGGGCAAGGCTCGGCGCAAGCAAGGCATTGGCAAGATCTTGGGAGAATGGGTCATAGGGTGTTAGGATCGGAGCAAAAATGCCTGCTAAACCTATGACAATTAGAATAGCCGAGCCGGTCTTCAACGTCATAGGCCAGCGGTCGAGCTCTCCGCCTATGCGACGGACGAGATTACCTTGTGCGACCTCTTCGCTGGAAATGGTCAAGCTTGTAGGACCCGCCGGTCGATAAGCATGTAGCTAAGATCCGAGAGGAAATTCACGATTAAAACTAGTAACGCAAAGACCAGCGAAAGTCCCTGAATCACTGGGTAGTCGCGCTGGCCTATGGCACGTATCAGAAGTGAACCAAGGCCGGGAAAGGAAAAGAGATGCTCGACCACGACGGCGCCACCAAGCAGCCAGCCAATGTTCACGGCAAGAATTGTCGTCACCGGCATGAGTGCATTTCGCAGTGCATGCTTAACGAGTATTCGCCAAGGGCCAAGCCCTTTCGCCCGGGCCACTTCAATATAGGCGGCCATCATCACATCGAGAATGGCGGCGCGCAGGGATTGAATGAGAATCGGCGCTAGAAATAAAGCAATGGTGAGCGCTGGAAGTATGACATGCTGCAGCCGATCGCCGAAACTGCGGCCGTAGCCGGAGATCGGGAACCAATCAAGATAGATACCAAAAAATAACATCAAAATTATACCGAGCCAGAACGGCGGCATCGCGAAGGCTAGTACGCCGCCAAGTCTGATGATGTGGTCGATTGGTTGGTCGGCCCAAACGGCCGCGATGACCGACAGTGGCACTGCGATGAAGACGGCGAAGAGAGCACTGGTAATAAGTAGAAACATAGTGGGCAGTAATCGCTCACCAACAATCTTGGATATAGGTGCATTCTGGATGATGGAAACGCCAAGATCACCCATGGAGACCTTGCTGATGAAGTTCAAATACTGGACGGGAAGCGGTTGATCGAGGCCAAGCTTGGCATTGGCAGCCTGCAGGGTTTCCGGAGTCGCCCGGCCGTGCATCATTAATTGCACCGGATCGCCGGGAACTAGATGAATGGCAAGAAAGGAAACCAAGCTGACCCCGATGACAACCGGTATCATCTGCAATATGCGACCGGCCAGGTAGTTCAGAAGAGTCAATGCGTAAATTCCCTGTGTCGCTCGAAGACACTGCAAACCACTCTCCCCGGGTCGATGAGGAGCCAGGGAGAATTGTTTCCGCGCTAAAGCCGAAAACCGGCTATTTGTCGAGCCACACTTGCTTTATCCACCACCAGCCATTAGCCAGCTGCTTGAAATTCTTGACATAGGCCTGGCGACCATTGATCACCGGAGCGAAGTTCAAGGGGATGCTATAACCGTCGTTGTAGACGATTTCCTGCACTTTCTCATAAAGTTCGGCCCGCTTGGTTGTATCTGATGAGCGCCGTGCCTCAGTCAGCATTTTTTGTACATCCTTGTTGTCGTACCATGTAAAGAATGCCTGCGACCCAGCGGTAAAGTCGGCTTGGATGGTGGCTAGTTCGTCGGTATCGTTAATGTCACTGGTGATGTAGCTAACATAGGCTTGGTATTCACCCTTGGTAGTCATTGTCCAAGCGGTACCAACGTCGATCTCGATGATTTCACTCTTGATGCCAGCGGCTTCCCAGTTTTGCTGCAAGATAGTGGCCACCTGTTTTGACGGGGCATTGCCGGCGTCCACCATAACCGTAATCGGTGAGCCGTCATAGCCAGATTTCTGGGCGAGCTCTTTTGCTTTCGCGGCATCGTAGGGAATCTGCGCCACCGAGTCCGAATGGAAGTTCACCTTTGGCATGTAGGAGTTTGGAACCTCGCCATAGCCGAAGTAAACCGCTTTCAGAATAGCCTCGCGGTTGGAGGCGTAGTTGAGTGCAAGCCGGAAATCTTTGTTGTCGAGCGGTTTCTGCTGATGATTTAGGTAGACGTAGTCTAGCCGAAAGATCGGCGTCGAATCGACGAGTAGATTGGTGTCGCCCTCCAGTGATTTAGCCTGATTGAAGGCTACCGTCGTAATAAGGTCGTAGTCACCGTTCTTCAGTCCCAGCACGCGCGAGTTGCTTTCCGGCACATATCTGAGTTCGAGGGTGTCGAGATAGGGCAAGGGCTTTCCGTCGGCGCCATTGTCCCAATAGTAGGGATTGGCCTTGAGTACAACGGTTGATCCCCGTTCGTAGCTCTCTACACTGAACGGACCCGCACACATTGGCGCCCCCCCAAATTTTTCTGGGCTGGCCTCGTAGGTCTTTTGGTGAACTATGCCGGCGGCATAGGCCGACAGAGCAGAAAGCAGCGGACCATAGGGTTCGCTGAGCTCGATTTTTACGTGCTGTCTATCTACAGCGGTGATTGCCTTTACGGGTTTGAGCACGAAGGCGAGGTACTTCGCCGGATCACTTAGGGTCTTAAGGGTAAAAACCACATCATCGACGGTAACTGGATTGCCATTGCTGAACTTGGCATCGCGGATCTTGAAGGTATAAGTCAGTTCGTCTTTTGAGATTTCCCACGATTCGGCGAGGCCGGGTCGGAGGCCTAGCCCAGTGTCATCGGCCTCGATCAAGGAATCGCACACCATCTCGATCGCGTAGATAGAGCCGTTGTCTCCCGGAATGAACGGATCGAAGGTAAGTGGCTCGTCAGGTCGGGCCATGATCAGGGTTCCCCCCCGCTTGATGCCAACGGCTGGTAGAACCGTCGCCAATGATGCAGGAGCCTCTGTTCCCTCCCTAGAGATCTCTGCAGTTTGCGGTCCCACGCAAGCTGCAAGCACAAGCAAGCTGATTACTGAAACAATTCCAAGCGAAAGTAATTTGCGGTTCATAATCTGTTCTCCTTCTTAATAAATTTTTCGTTTTGAAGCTTTGTGATCTGCATTGGCCGCCGAGCAAAACAAATTCAAATAAACCTAGACTAAGGAACTCTAGCTGGTTTATCTGCTGCTGTCAAGTACGTGTTAAGAGATCACTTTTGCCCGATGTTCGAAGAGCTGTGATTCCTAAAAACAAAGAAGACTTCCCAATTTTTTCAAAATGGTTTTAGCAGTTCAGAACAATCAGTACACGATGTCAGCGTCCCGACCACATTTAACTGCACTCCGCCGAATGTGGCATTTCTGCAGCGCAGGATTACTACCTAATTGTCAGATCCCAATCCAGTTCAGGGACCGGCTCTGCATCCGCACCCGTCGATAACCTTTCACGCCTAAGTATCGCTGCCAAGTTTTCCATCTAGTCAAACTCTAGTTCGGGGTTTGCCCTAAACTATGCTTTAACAGCACTCTGCGGGTGCCAATTCTTTTCCACCGCCAGCCTGCGTACCGGCGCTCCATAGATCTATCAGCTGCCGCCAACCCCGTGCAGCACAAGGTCGGCGCAGAAATGGGCAAGCATGCAGTATTCCAATCCCCATTGCCAGTAAATGTAGCCGAAAGCAATTCCCCCAAGTGCGTTTAGCGCAATAACTCTGGCGACTACCAGCGGAGTAAGCGGCCAGAAGAGCGCGGCCGCGGGCAGGTGCCCAATGCCGAACAACACAGCTGCGGCCACAATTGCTGCCCGG